>OCVR010003022.1_pt1 | contig 12195 bp, 5 predicted proteins | sample 1539091 | NCBI WGS metagenome assembly OCVR01 (sample SAMEA3355530, study PRJEB22509) | marine metagenome | biome: marine; feature: coastal ocean; material: water | place: USA | collected 2010-08-07 | depth 16 m | reverse complement strand
CATAAGGACATCCACAACAATCAAACGTATATGTCCCATTTACACTATTAAACCCATGGTCTAAAGGGTCAAACTCGTAAGGAAAAGACACGTTGGGGATACTAACACTGTTAGGTTGTGTAGTTGTCGTATCAGTCGTATCCGTAGCGGCCTTAGACGTATTATTAGTCGTAGATGTTGTAGACGTTGTAGTCGTTGGGGTAAATGTTAAATCACATTTACCATTACTCATTCGTTCAAACCTAACCGTTTGAGTTGAAGGTCGTACTGTAGTAGTATCAGTAACATCTAAACTACCATTCCCATTAACTGTTGTAGTATCAGTAGCGTCTAAACTACCATTCCCATTAACTGTTGTAGTATCAGTAGCAGCTAAATCACCATTCCCATTACTATCAATAGACGTATTATTGATACTAACGTTATTGTTTTCTTTTTCGTTTATATTAGACATGTCTTGTATTTTTTATATTTTTAAAGTTCCTGTCCACCACCTTGGTCTCCACAATTATGACTAACAACAGTACCAACACTACCATTTTCATCTACCCTTATTGCTAAGTGTTGCTGACCTGGTACCGCACCTACATATGTACCATTAGGGTAACCCGGACTTCCGTGTACGTAATAATGTCCGACAGGTATGAAAGTATCCATATCACTATTGGTATATACTGTTTTATTAAGTAAAGATGATGTTATTGTTAAATTACCTTCCACCCAAAGAGCACCTGTTAAAAAGTATGTGTTGTCACAGAATCCAGTACCTTCGTTCGTTTCTTCATCATATACCCCAAGTATTGGTTTTCCTGCTGAAATATAAAAACGAGTAGTCGGTATTTCACTTGTCGTTGTAGTTGTTACATCCTCTGTGGTTGTTGTTGTCACATCTTCTGTCGTACTAGTTGTTGTTACATCTTCAGTTGTACTAGTCGTTGTTACATCTTCAGTTGTACTAGTTGTTGTTGTCGGCACTTCAGTAGTTGTTGTGGTAACAGAAGAACCTAATACTGTATATGATATATCATTATCATTACACACTCTCTCTATGTTTCTTATATATTCACAACCACCACAATTAAATGTATATGTACCAAAAATATCATCAACTCCATGTTCTGAAGGATAAAAAGTGTAAGGGAAATTAATACCCGGTATTGTCACGGTAGGCGTATCAGGCGTGTCAGTAGCAGCCATAGACATATTATTATTAGTCGTTACCCCACCACAATCAGGGGTAAATGTTAAATTACACGGTCCATTACTAGGACTACTAAACGTAACCGAAACTCCACCTGTGGTAGTAGTTGTAGTAGTATCTGGAGTGTCTGTGGCTAACCTGTTATTAGTATCGTTAATATTTCCCATTTTCTTTTATTATATAAATATATTTATTCTATTAAATCTTTTACTTATTGTCTTTATATTTTTATTTAACTTAGTATTGGTTGTGTGAAACAGAAGTAATTCGGTTGATGACATGGTAACCCTTCGGGCGCCTGTGTTACTGTTCCTGAGTTATAAGTAACCCCTAAAGTCCAATAGTTCATTTGACTATTGTTTGTCAACGAATTAAGAGTAAAGTTAGCCGTCGAATTACCTCTACTAACCGTAAGACCATAACCCGTGGTTAATGCGTTTGCTAATGTATCAAAATCACCATTTCCACAAGCGACATCATATAAATAGAATTCAGTTATTTGACTAACTGTTGTACTATCAGCATATGCCTTACCTGAGGATTGTGGTATTACCTGAGAACCTAACCAATCAAAATTAACACAATAAGTTGTTTCATTATTTCCTCTAGTTGTTGTCGTTGTAATCGGACCCGAACCACCGTCACCCATAGTGGTTGAAGTAGTTGTTGTTGGCTCTTCTGTAGTAGAAGTAGTCGTTGTCCTATCCTCTGTTGTACTAGTCGTTGTTGTTGGGTCGTCAGGTTCTCTAAAACTTGTCGTTGTTGTCGTTTCATCGCTTGGGCATTTTCTATTTTTGTCACATTCCTCACCTACTTGGTAAATTAATTTACCATCTGATGTTGATATATTTAACCCGTTACCACACACTTTTTCACTTTCTAATGGGTTTACCATTATCTCTCTCTGAATACCATCACAATCATCATAATACCCAATATATCTTGCAGGACCCGTAGAAGTATGTGTAAATTCTATACAAACACATAACGGTTCAACTTCTGTCGTAGAAGTAGTCGTTGTCGGCTCTTCTGTTGTACTAGTCGTTGTTGTCGGTTCTTCCGTTGTACTAGTTGTTGTCGTTATATCCTTAGTCGTAGAGGTAGTCGTTGTCGGCTCTTCTGTCGTAGAAGTGGTAGTCGTCTTATCTTCTGTCGTACTAGTCGTTGTTGTCGGCACTTCTGTAGTAGAAGTAGTAGTAGTCCTATCTTCTGTCGTACTAGTCGTTGTTGTCGGCGCTTCTGTAGTAGAAGTAGTTGTTGTTTTATCTTCACAATCAACAATAAAAACTTCCGATTGTCCACTCAATATTTCCGTAGCTGAAAATTCAATCCCCTGACAGATAGTAGAGTTACATGTTTTATTTATTGTTATCTGATTTCCATCACAATTTTTGTAAACCACAAACATTCTACCATCATAAGGGTTTGTCTTATAACAAACACATGGTTTTTCAGTAGTCGTAGTAGTCGTAACGGGTATTTCAGTAGTTGTGGTTGTTGTAACCTCCTCTGTGGTTGATGTAGTCGTTGTAACGTCTTTTTCAGTAGTTGTGGTTGTTGTAACATCTTCAGTAGTAGAAGTAGTCGTTGTTGGTATATCACCAATAACGTAACTTATATCGTCAATACAAATATCACTAATAGTTATGTCGTCAATACACATCTCTATTTCATCACAACATATTAACTCACAATAAGGAACACATTTATCGTTGATATATATTGTATCATATCCGTCTTTAGGTCTATACCACGCAAACATATCCTCATCAAACTTAATTTGATACTTGTCATTAAACAGACCCTCATCACAGTAATCATCATAAACCAAACTCTTTACTTCAATTACACCACACTCTTCTGTTGTTATTATATAATCACCAATACCAATCTCATTAGCCGGTTTAGAGATTATCTGATATTCATTATCGTAAAACACCTGTGATGGTGTCCCGTCTAAGTTATAAATCGTTCCAATTGGTTTTGTAGGTGCTTCAGTATAACACGTTGTTAATAAGTCGTTCGAATTCGTTTTGTTTAAATCCTCTAACACCAAAATATTATGATGGAATTCTACTTTAACCCTACCTTCATTAATATTAATGTATTTGTATATTCTTCCACATGATGTACTCATCACAGGAACCATTTTAATGTTTTTTGTGTAATTACACACAATACCTTCATTTCCATATTGAAACTCCGAGTAATCACAGAAATCCATTTCTCCGTAATTAGGACTCGCAGCGATAATTAAATCACCGACATTAATATCCTGAACCCTAACTGTTTCAACATTTTCACCGACAATTACCTCATCAATAGTTATTTCGTATGGTATTGTTTCTCCTTTAACCCTATAAAATTCAGTATCGGTTAAATAACCTTGACACTCAGGTCTTATCTCATAATCAAGTCTACCAACACAATAAGGGTTTATATTTGAATAAAACAGATATTCGTTTCCATAACAGAAATATCCTCCATATCCTCCGTAACCACCATACTGACCGTAACCTCCGTAAGACGTATAATCACCGTAACCTCCGTATCCACCATACTGACCGTAACCACCGTATCCACCATACTGACCGTAACCACCATATTCGTCGATAGTTTCTAAATCCGTTTCAAAATCAAGACCCACCAATATGGCGTTTCTTTCTTTTAAATATATATGTATCGGAGCACCTGATTGGTCGTACGCATGTATCAACCTATTCTCACCTGATTTAATCTTAACAATAAAAACATCTCCCGCTTCGTCATACCATATAGACTCACCTTCAATTAAATCTTCTTTACAATCAAAGAACATATCATAAGGTAAAGTGGTACCGTCTTGAGCTTCAAAAGTCCCACCATGTAACCATATTTTCACATAATCAAACCCATCGTCATTAACTCTATCACAAATACCAATACTATCGCCCGTAGCATAACGGTGTCTGATAACATTTTGGTCTTCTTCTAAATCATCAACTGTTATACAGTTGTCAATTTCCCATTCTAATGAATGTGTGAATACGTTTGTGAAATCTAATAAGTTTTTATCTGATAATTTACCATATATTTGAGTATATGAACCTTTAGGTCCTTCAGTAAACATAAAGTCACCATTAACCGATTCAGGTGCATCAGGATAACACGAAAGATAAATGTCTTCAGTTATGTGTTTATACACAGGAAACCTGTCTATTGTATCTAACCCACCAACATACTGATACGTCCCATGATATACTTTATCGTAGTCCACGCATTTAACAACTTCAAACTTTTCAGTTAAAAATACAGTACCCCTCGGGTCTAAACTATCTATATGATGGTCAGGGTAATTTACGTCATAGTGAACACCTCCGAACTGACTTTGGTCAATACTAAACGGAATGTTCTCCAACACAAAACATCTGTCTTTACAGTCATCTTGTCCTTCACCCTCATTAATAATAACTTTCATCCCTATTTCTAACGAATCTATATCGAAACATTCTCCACAGTAACTATTGGTTATTAACTTTATCTCGTTATGACAATCATAACAAAACTCACCATCTTTAAACCCTTCAATCTCAAAAGCACTTAACCCTTCAACCTCTGGACTAGTCGTCTTTATAGTAGAACCAAATACTGTGTCAGCAACATACGTCAATCCATCGTCGTTATCACATAAAAAATCACAATCACTAACTTTATCAGCAATCTCATCTCTATATATGTCTTTAGATATTTGTGACAACATCTGAACAATAGTGGTCACAAAATCTTTACATTCATCAGGATAACACGTTACGTATGTTTCAAAATCACATAACATATAAATCGGATTGTCGTATTGTGGACACGTGTCAGGACTACCAGGTTGAGCGTTATCCAAATTACACGAACCCATCTTATCAGACTCGGTCGAAGTAAAGAAATGTGTCCACTCTTCACCCCCTATTTGGTATATTTTGTCGTTTATTTTTACCTGTAAATACCAATTACCATAACGATATAATCTTTCGTAACAGTCAGGTATATTCTTATATTTTTTTAATGAGTCAATTAATGTCTCATATAATGTCTTCGCCAATGATAAGTCTAATGACATAACATCGTTTCTACACGGTTCTTCCCAATTAAACTTTGGTCTATGTAGATTATGGTTCTCAACTTTTTCACCAGTAAACCATAAAGTAGTTGCCGGTATAAACTGTTCAACTAAACGTATCCAATATGTACTAATTTTGTTTAAGTACGCATACGTTAAGTCATAATCATACGCCTTACCTAACCCACTTTCATAGTAATCCTTAAATAATTCGATTAAATCCCAATATTTCTTTCCGTACTTACCTTTACCCACTTCAACTCCGTTCCAAAAACCATATTCAGAGAATTGAGCAAATGTTAAATTGTTTAATAATACACCTGAATACGATAATGAGTGTTTTTGATATGTCCTTACAAAATCAAATAACACCGCTCGACCAGGGTTAAGGAATATATCAACGTTCTTTCTGTTTAATATAAACTTGTTAGTATCCGAATCTGACTTCTTATTGTCGATGTCAGCCTTTAACTCCCACCCATCATCAAAGTTTGGGAAATTTTTATATCTATCATAGAATTTTTCACCATAAGTGAAATCTTCAAATTTTGTCTTAATTGTTTTTGGAGAAGTTGTCAAATCAGACCTTTCTTCATCCAATACCGAAACAGACTTATGTGAATCTGTCCTTTCAAACCAACCAGCACCCTTTTGGAAGAAGTAGTCGTTAGTTATCGTAGGAGTTTTAGGTATTGAATTGTCTGAAGTACCAACTCTCTCTATTGGATAGTCATCAACATTATACACCCCACCCGATTTCTGTACTTCAACACTAATCAGTTCTTTATCTAAAATATAAGCATCACCATGGTTCTCACCGTCAGGTAGTTGACCATTCTCTAAATACCCTAATACGTCTATTTCAACATTTGGATATTTCTTTTGGAAATCCGACTTATCTAACCATTCCTCTTTAATTTCACTCCAAACTTTTATCGTTTTGAAGTCTACGTCAGATTCAAACCACTCACCATCAATAACGTTATCTAATTTTTCAGAAAACTTATCGTAATCAATTCGGTTTATAACCTTATAAACGTATTCGTTTATCTCAACGAATGATTCAGGTGCCCCAATAAAACTCAATAAGAATCTAAGGGGTTTTCTTGTACCTTTAGATTTAAATAGGTACGCTGAATTTAATATTATTCTTCTATATATTTCAATGTCAGTCTCAAATGGTGTTTTTCCTTTTGTTAACCCATCAAACTGACTGTCTTTTTTCTTATATAAGTACTCTTCGATGTTACGGTCCGTAATTGAGGTTATCACATCCAATCCTAATAACCCAGCCAAGTTCTTTAATAGTAAATCGGGTACGTTATTAATCTTATCATACGTAACATTGTTCATATACGCAATATTGTCTATGAATTTCTTTACATCATCGAAAAACCTACCATATAGTTGGAATATTTTCTTAACTTTTTGACCTTCCGTATCAAACTCTTGTAAAGAAGCCGTACTTAAAAAACGAGCAATTAAATTCGCTTTGTAGTTATCAATAACTTCACACGTTTCAAATAACTTCTCTAAATATCTTTCAAATTTATCCCCTTCAACTACAATATTAAAGTCATCAGACAATTCCCATTTTATCTTTTCATCACCAAAATACAATTTACCGTCACTCGTTTCTTTAGGGACTTTAAACTTAGCCTCGTATAATGGAACATTCTCTCTATCTAATAATAACTGTTCAAAATCATCCATTAGTTCAAACTTCTTCTCGAATAAGATGTCGTTTAACTTAATGTAGAATTCTTCCTGTGTTGGACCTGTAAATGGTTTTCCGTGAACAGTAATTGATAGTTCACCACTATACCTATCTTTTGGTAATGAAACCTTTTTAATTTTGTATTCAACACCCGAAAACAATAAAACGTACTTTGTAAATTCTTTAGCAAAGTTTCTATCAGTATCGTATTGTCCTTCGAAAACTTTTAAACCAATATTACTATATTCAATACCTAACGGATTTCTAATAGCTCTTAATGGTATTTTAAAGGTCGTGGTATTAAATTGTAGATTGTTTACAACGTCATATGCCGTATCAACGGTCTGAGCGTCGGTTGTTGTTTTAAACACTCTTAAAGACGCTGGAAATGTGTTGGCAATATTCTCAACCGCAACCTTAGCCCTTAAAAAAGCAGACCCAAACAAATCTTTGGACCCCTTTTCAGTGTTAAACTTTATTTTTAATGATTGGTCAAATAATTTACTAACCTCTTTAATAGATTCCTCACTGTTTAAGTCCTCTAAAGAAATTGGTTTAGAAAAATCTGAAGTGGTAAAACTTTTAGTATCTCTAACAACAGGTGTCCCTTCCTCAGAAAAGTTTTTCTGCGTGAAATCATTACCCTCAGTATTCTGACCCCCTACAAGACCATCTGAGAATGTACCACTACCGTTAGAAGGAAATCTAATGTTTGCCATTAATTCGCTATATTATCAAAACCTTTGGACGTGTCGATGTCATCAATTCTATCTTCACGGACCTCATATAATTTATTATTAATTTCATCACGTATTTCAAATAAGTTATACTGTCTGTATATATTATTCTCTTTATCGTAAATCGTGTATATTCCGTCTTCAATTGACTTAGTTTGATTACCATACAATGCGTATGCTAATGTTTGTTCGTCGTGTTCTACTAACTCAACCTCCATGTGTACAGGGTTAAAGTAAGTATTGGTTAAGATAACATTTTGGTTTGGTTCACCAATAAATGGAATCTCATTTGGATTATTTGTTGGAGCAGTACTCGGAGTTACAGTACAATACACTAAACTCGTAGGATTACTCGTATATCTATATCTTAAAGATTTTTGATTTGTATTTGTTAAATTAGCAACAATCGGTTCACAGAAAAAACTACTCGTTATAACTCTATAGAAGTTACTAATCTTTTTACCACTATCGTCTAAGTATTCAATTCTGTACCCAACCAATCCGTTATTTACAAATTTACCTCTATCTTCAGATGGTATACTTGATACATCAAATATTAACCCCTTAACGTTTGGTAATGTTAATAACACACCACAATCTGTGATGTTTGTTCTTATTTCTTTTGGTCTGATGTATAAGTTATACACCCCTAAATCTGAAAATTCTCCACTTTCAAGTGTTAAGTTATATAAACCCCCTAACATCTCTGTTTCTTGAGTACCACCTGTCACATCGTTATGGAAAACAGGTGACAAAATATCACTAGCATTTAATTTTTTAAACACTGGTGCCGTATTCGAATCTCTATCTGAAGCATAATGTAAAAAAACCTCCACATCGGAAGGTGTAACATCTGCTGGTCTCTTTATTCCGTAATTACCTGTTGCCATCTCTTTTTATATTATTATAAATAGTATTTTATTAAATTTTTTAGTCCCTAATATCATCAGAATCGTTAATCTTGAAGAATTTATTTCCATTCTGTTCAAGTTCCTTCATATTGGATACCTCACCCATCTTATAATAGAACTCAAATGGAGCCTGTTTACCTCTCTCAATAAAGATATCTGATTGTATCTCAATTTCGTTTGTTATTCCATGAAACACCTCTTGATGTACCACAGGACCTGTATCCATACTCAAAAGTTCGTGAGTGAATCCTTCATTTTGACCATCCGTAAATAAAGACGGATAAACACTAATCGTGGTGTATCCCGTTTCCTCATCATCCATATACTTAATCCCGTCAATGAAATATACATAAACCATATTTGTTGTTGATAACCCACTAGTTATCTGAGATATACCGTCAATTCCCGATTTACCCTCAACCTCGGTAATAGTAGCCTGTAATCCATTTGCCCCATATCTTCTTAATTCATTTAAACGACTAACCCCACCATCACATATTATAACACCTGAAGTATTAACATACGATAACATTTCGTAGTCATACCCTAAACTCTCGGGAGTGGTCGCATTAACGTCAAACGTAATATCAATATTTGAAGGGACTGTCACTTTCTTTACCTGTTTATTTCTACCCCACGGAGTATCAATTGTAAGTGTTATATCATACGAACCATTACTACTATATTGATGCGTGTTTAATACACCGTTAACTTGGTATGTGTTTTGATTTCCGTCACCCCAATCAACATTATACGAAAGACTTTTCATAAATTTATATTTATCGTCATTAACACTATCACGTAATTTAACTGTCGTATCATTCTCATTGGTTTGAACAACAAAATTACATAATACATCAATATGACCAATATCACCATCAGTCGGAGTGTATAAACCAACATTGTCGTAATCTTGCTCTAAATAAACCTTAAGACGGTAATTAGTATTGTCTGATATTTTTTTAATTGTCTTTTTCATTATAACATTTGATAAAACATTAATGGGTCATCTTCTGAATGACCTACTCTTCCCCCTTCAACACCATCACTATATTCATAAATTTCATAAGTCAATTTCTGTCTATTTAATTTAACTTTATAGTAAAAATCTTTTTTAGGGTTTATCCCTGAATCAACTAATGGGTCATTAGTCATTCTAACCACATCACCCGTCTTCGCATTAAAAAATCTACAACCCATATAAAACTCGTTAAAGGGTTTTGTACTTAAACTTTTAAAAACAAATAAATCAGAAACTTCATTATTTTTAACATTATTCGAGTAAATATTTGGGACAATGTACGTTCCAACGTCTATTCGTGTTAATTTACTACTATCCTCAAATCTATCCCCAAACTCATCGATATAATCCTGCTCATTTGGACCACTGACACCTCCAGCAGTGTTATCATCAACACCGTCACCATCAATATCCACCATATCATCCTCATAATCCGCAATACCGTCATAATCGGCATCATAAATTGATAAATTTGAAAGATATATCGGTATTATTTTAGTTAACTGTAATTTCTGTTTTTCTCTTGAGGTTGTGTCGAAAAAATCTAACTTAAAAAAACTGTTTTTAACCGCATTACTAAATAATACTAATTCTCGTTCTTCAAACCCCTGTGGATAATACTCGTCAATCCAAAATGGTGACTCCCCACTTTTATCTATAAATGAAGCTGCGATATATAACCCGTTATCCCCACTATCATCGTAATTATGTATAAATTTAGACACCTCATAATCTTTTACAGGGTTTATTATATCCTGTAATACATCATCAGAAAACTTTTCAATCAAATCTTCCTGACCTGTAATATCAAACTTAGTCTCTAAATTAATAGGGATGTTTAAACTCTTACCTCTAACTATTCGTACTTTACTCACAATCGTCAATTAAGAATGGGTTTATTCGAGTATCTTCTACTCTACTATTAGTCACACCATCAATGGTGTCTGGTTTTATATATAAATTTTCAATATTATTAATGTAATGACATCCATTTATAAACGGATAATCGACACCTAATCCCTCAGCATTAACATAACCCTTTGACCATATATCTCTCCATTTCCAAACATTTTCTTTTTGAAAGTATTTGGCATATGATGGTAAGTTATATATATTACTAGTGTCAGACTCTTCAATATAATCCGAATAGACCCTTAACTTATATTCAAAATGTGGGTTATAATAGTAACCTTCAGGTCCATTAGGGTATGTAGTCCCATTTATCGTTTTTCTATCGAAAAAATCATCATTAAACGATAGTCTTAAGTGTCTGTCTGTTACCTTCCTTTCTATCATTTCATATGGGTTATACTCATAAATACCACCCATAATAGTATCACCAACCGATAAGTCTTTAACTACCTTATTATTACCATCATATAAACTTTCTTCAACCTTAGTTAACGCATCTTCGTTTCCATAACCGAATTGTCTTTCAAAACCATATTGTTGTTGGTTGAACATCTTCATATTATTTCTATGTAAGACACTAACGTTAATGTTTGTTAATGGTCTTTCTAAATGGTCAACTAACCCATCAACATCCACCTCATCCTTTAAGATAAACATATACGTATTTCCGTTTTCTTGTGTTCTCACAACACCTTGCTCTTCGTATGATGGTACATTATCATCATTTAATCCGTATTTCTGTATATATTGTTCGTCCTCAAAAATTGAAGATTCAAATGCGTTTTTTTGTACCTCAAACGCCTCGTGGGTTCTAAGTATCTTATGTTTAATCATATAATACTCTGAGGTCGTTTCTTCAGGATTATTTTTCTCAATCACTCTCTTAAAACCACCCTCATCTAATACGACACCTTCTTCAAACTGTCCTTTATAAATTCCAAATATTCTATCTTCTGAACGATATTTTTGATTACCAATAACATCAACACTATAAACCACACCATTAATCTCGACAAAATCGTCCTTACTTAATCCATGTTTAAGTGGCGTATAAAATTCAAAATACGAACCGTTATCAGTCGCCTTGAATGGTAGCCCATTAGCCAAATCAAATTCAATTGTCCCTTCTTGTTCAGGTAAGTTTAATTTAATCTTATCACCGACAATAGGTACAAATTTCTCACTAGGGTAGGTTAGGTATAAATTCCAATTGATTCTATCAGAAAAAACAGAACCAAATCCATTACCGTTATTATACCACGAATAATTTTTATATCCTGTAATATCGAAAAATTCTTCAGATGCAATACCACCATTATAGTCTTCACGAATAAAAGACATTTCTTTCATCGGTATTCGACCTATTAACTCAGATAAATCTAAATCAGATGGAGAGTTATCCTCCGTTTCATTAATGATTTCTTCAATTTTCTCGTTTACAAAAAATAAGTTATGTAATATTTCAAGGTTGGTTGTTGTTAAGTCAGTAATATTTTTCCATATGGGTCTTATAATACCCGTCAATCTATACTTGTCCGATTTCTGTCTTTCAGTATCGTATTGTTCTGACTGACTTAAAATAACAGTTCTATCCCCTTCAACTATA
>OCVR010003018.1_pt1 | contig 12209 bp, 10 predicted proteins | sample 1539091 | NCBI WGS metagenome assembly OCVR01 (sample SAMEA3355530, study PRJEB22509) | marine metagenome | biome: marine; feature: coastal ocean; material: water | place: USA | collected 2010-08-07 | depth 16 m | reverse complement strand
CAAGCTGTCCGCCCCTGGGATTCGCCTTTTATCACTTCCCAGCGGATACCCCAGCGTGTGTGGCCGGCAGGAGACTGACTTTCGCGAACTTCAGCCACTTTGCAGCGATAATCGCCAGGTGGAACAGAACGCATGTCTTCGATGTTTTCAATAGTAGAGAGATTTATTTTCATGACCATGTAGACGGACACTACATTGAATCGACACTTCTTTTATACTAGCCTTCCATGACTACACTCCTACAAGCCCAAGAAGCTGCCGCCCAAGCTGGCACCTTTGACTTCATCGACGCTGGCGCAGGCCACATCGTCGAGTTCCTTGCCGGAATATTTTTCGCGCCGGTTCCTTTGCCGTACACCGACGGCACCGCGCCACTCGTTGTTCTTTGGCTCGTACTAGGCGCCATCTTCTTTACCTTCCGTATGGGCTTCATTAACCTGCGCGGACTTGGGCACTCCATCAAGGTTGTCAGTGGACGATACACCGACCCCAACTCACATGGCGCTGGCGAAGTCACTCACTTCCAAGCACTAGCATCCGCGCTTTCGGCGACTGTCGGCTTAGGCAACATCGCCGGCGTGGCAATCGCGGTCTCAATGGGCGGACCAGGAGCCATTTTCTGGATGGTGACTGCTGGATTCCTCGGCATGTCATCCAAATTTGTTGAGTGTACTTTAGGGCAGAAATATCGCGAAGTACGTCCGGACGGCAAAGTGATGGGCGGAGCAATGTTCTACCTATCTAAAGGGCTCAAAGAAATGAACATGCCTATCTTGGGCAAAGTACTGGCAGTCATGTTCGCGGTGCTATGCATCGGCGGATCATTCGGTGGCGGCAACACCTTCCAGGTAAATCAATCGCTTAACGCGCTGCAAGAAATTATCCCTGGGCTCGAGAACTACCGCTGGGTTTACGGCCTATTCATGACGGCCGCGGTAGGCGTCGTGATTATCGGAGGCATCCAGCGCATCGCCTCAACGGCCGAGAAAATCGTACCAGCAATGTGCGGAATTTACGTTGCTGCCTGTTTGGGCGTGCTATTTGTGTCCTATGACCAAATCCTGCCTGCATTTGAAACCATCTGGCAAAGCGCAATCAACCCAAGCGCGGCCTACGGCGGATTCATCGGAGTCCTGGTAATGGGCTTTAAGCGTGCCGCCTTCTCAAATGAGGCTGGTGTTGGCTCGGCAGCGATAGCGCACTCGGCGGCGAAAACGGATTACCCCGTCCGTGAAGGCATTGTTGCCTTGCTCGAACCATTCATCGACACCATTGTCGTGTGTACTATGACTGGTTTGGTGATCGTAATCACTGGGGCTTACGATCCGACAACACTTGTCAACGGAACTGCCGTCTACGAACCTTACTTAACGAACGCAAACGGCGCGGGCTTAACATCCCAAGCTTTTGCCAGCGTATTTAGTTGGTTCCCAGTTGTGCTCGGTGTCGCAGTAACATTGTTCGCCTTCTCCACCATGATCTCATGGTCCTACTACGGCGAACGCTGCTGGGCTTACCTCTTTGGTGACAAAGCATCGATGTCTTATAAGATTACTTTCTTAACCTTCACCTTCTTAGGCTCCGTAATCACGTCGCAAAACGTTTTAGATTTTGGCGACTTAATGATTCTCGGCATGGCCTTTCCTAACGTGTTAGGTGTCGTGTTACTCAGTGGAAAAGTTAAGCGCGATCTAAATACTTATTGGAAGCTCTTGAAATCAGGTGCCTTTAAAGAGTACAAGTAAGGGGAGGGTCACACCGGCCCCCCCCTAACTCTTGATCAACTTCCTTCTTAGCGTCTCTGACGAAGTCGCCAGCGAACTTGTCGTGCTCAATCCGCTCGGCATCACAGTAGCGTTATTCTTATGGATAACGCTACTCGGGGTTAACAGCTACTGCTTTTATCGCATTTGCCGTAAACCTAGTACAGAAAGATAGTTACTGAGTTAAATATTTACTAAAGAAGGTGCGGATGTCATCCGCAAATGGTGTAGCTCAATACTACATCATGAACCAACACCCTGCCTTTGACCACCAGCGCATTAACTCGCTAACCGAGTTGTTTGGCGACTCTGACGCTGTGCGCGACCTGTACATTGAATTTCTAGATTCGTGCCCCGAACGTCTTGCTGTCATTAAGCAAGGCCTTATCGATCACCGCGCCGATTTAATAGAATTTGCGGCGCATGCGATTCATGGAACTAGCGCCAACATCGGTGTGCTTAACATTGAAGAAACATCTGCTGCAATTGAATCCGTAGCGCATCAACACCAATTTGCATTGGTTGGAGCTTATGTGAGCGAACTAGAAGAACAAATCGATGGCTTACGTGAGCACATAGATTTGCGAGCAGTGATCTAAGCGGTAGCGCCGTTTGGAGAATCTAGAGTCCAACTGCACAGCTTAAAAAATTCTAATAAGCTGAGCAGTTCTTGCGTTATGGTGGCTGCTAAATCTTCGCCAAGCGCAATCGCTTCTGAGGATTGCATACGGTGCACGATTTCTACAGCGTTCTCGCCGGGGTTAACCGCGCCAGCAATATCACGCCAATCACGCTGAGTCATTTCAGATAGTGGACGCGCTCCGCCGCCGTTAAGCTCAAAATCAAAATTTTGCGCGAGCTTGGCGGCTGCGACGATTTCATCGCGTGAAAAATCCTCTTCGGCGCGTTTAATGAGTACGTTTAAGTCGTACCAAGCTGATTCATCAATGCGAATGCCCCACCAGCACTGCTTGTCGTCGATGCAGATTTGCATATGCACATTATTTCGCGCCGAATTTAAGTCTTTGCCAAGATCTTTGCCCAAGAAGGACTGTAGCTTTTTGCGCGACTTCTTATCGCGGAAAATCATCGTGCGCTGACGACGCACACGCTTGCCATTGGTGTGATGCGGGTGATGTAGGGACTCGCGGCGGTCTAGCGCTACCCCCAGAGTTGCATACTCGGCGCATACCTCATTGCCTAAAGTCTGCAAGCGACGGCGTACAGCGAGACGGCTACCATTCCATTCTTCGTCGCCCTGGTAGCGAGAAGTAAACAATTCAAAGTCGGCGGCGAAAAACATGGTGTGTATCATAAAAAATGCGGCCCTAGTTTTCACTAAGACCGCAACTCCATCCCCTCAGATGGCACCTTTCGGTGTTATGCAAAGTTTAGTGTAAGTTGCAAACAAGGCAAATAACATTCTTGTAAAAATTATCTTTTTCTAAAAATGGCTCCAAAAGCTACTTCCTACCAAAGCGCGTTATTCTCCGCCTTGCTTCTTTTCTACTACTAAATCGTGATTATGGTCGCCCAGAACACTTGCTCGGCGACTGTCTAGCGTACGCAATTTGCCGTGACGGGACCGTTAGGAGTGAAAGCATAGTGGTCTTTAGGTTCTCCAGAAAATTAGCTTAATAGTACCGTGCTAGAAGTTAAACTCCCCGCTCGATGAAAACCCAATCCCAACTTCTAGAGGGCCTCAACACCGATCAGCACCGTGCTGTGGTGACGACCGAGGGCCCGCTGTTAGTTTTGGCGGGTGCGGGCACGGGTAAGACACGGGTTATCACTATTCGTACGGCTCATTTGATGAACGAGGGTATTGCTCCTGAGAATATTCTGTTGGTGACTTTCACCAATAAAGCCGCCCGCGAAATGCGCGAACGCTTGCGCAAACTGTGTGGCGAAAAAGCCAAAGAAGTGACTTGTGGCACCTTTCACAGTTTTTGCATTCGCCTTATTCGCGAGCACCACGAAAAGCTCGGATTGCCTGAATCCTTTGGCATTTGTGATTCATCGGACCAGCTGAACGCTATTAAGGCCCAGTTACGTGAATTACGCATTGCCGAGACTTCCGTAAATCCGCGTGCGACTCAATCGCGCATTTCGCTGTACAAAAATTCAATGATATTGCCGGAAGACGCGTTCAAAGAAGCTGAAGACGATTACGACATTATGATTGCGCGGTGTTACGAGAAGTACCAAGAGTATTTGCGCCGTTCGCGGGTAGTCGACTTCGACGATTTTCTGCTCTATACGCACGCATTATTGCGCGACAATGAAGATGTGCGCCTACAGCTCGAGAAGCAGTTCAAGTATGTCATGATTGACGAGTATCAAGACACGAATACGCCGCAATACGAAATCATTCACGCTATCGTGAAAAACCATCGCAATATCTGCGTTGTGGGCGACGACGACCAGTCCATTTACGGGTGGCGCGGAGCGGATATCCAAAAGATTTTGGGATTCGAAAAAGATTTCCCGGGAGCTGGTAAGGTTTACCTAGGCACCAACTATCGCTCGACTCAAGAAATCATTGATGCGGCAAATATGGTGATTAAAAACAACAGCGCACGTCATGAGAAAGAGTTGCGCTCGGCATATGGTTCCGGAGAAAGCGTTTCGATTTTGCGCGTCGAAGATGAGATGCACGAAGCTAGTCACATTTGTGGGGATATCCGCCATCAGGTTGGACTCGAGCAAGCACACTACCGTGATTTTGCCATCTTGTGTCGTACCGCACAGCAGCCACGGGCATTTGAGACGGAATTACGCTCGGCCAATATCCCATACAAGCTAGTTGGTGGTCAAAGCTTTTTCGATCGCAAAGAAGTACGCGATATTTTGTCTTACCTACGTGTCATTGACAACCCTGCCGATGAAACGTCCTTCTTGCGCATCGTCAATACTCCGCCGCGCGGCATTGGCAAAGGAACGATTGACAAAATACTGGCTAAAGCCACCGAAGAAGGCAAAGGGGCTTACGCAGTGTTCAAAGAAAGTCATGCCGCAAACGAGCTAGCTGCAGCTGCTAGTAAAGGCTTCAGTCGATTAAGTGACGCATTGCGCGCCGCTTATATTAGCGTGCAAGCCAACGAAGATTTGGTTGCGACTTTGCGTAAGTTAATCAGCGACATCGACTACCACGAAGAAGTGGCACGCTGTTACCCCGACCCCGACACCGCTCAAGTTCGCTGGGCAGGCGTCGACGAAATTCTTAATTTCGCTGAAAATTATCAGCGTAAAAATGGCGCCGCCGATTTAAATGGTTTCTTGCAAGAGATGATGCTCGATGAAAGCGATAATGATGATGACGATTCCGATGTCGTCACTTTGATGACTTTGCATGCCGCTAAGGGTCTTGAATTCAGAAACGTTTATTTGGTGGGCCTCGAAGAAGGCTTGTTGCCACACAAACGCTCCGCGATTGATGGCAATATCGAAGAAGAGCGCCGCTTAATGTATGTAGGCGTCACGCGCGCGCAACGTTTATTACTCATGACCTTTTGTACTGCACGCGCTAAATTCGGCAAGCTGCAAGCATGCCACCCATCGCGCTTCTTATTTGAGATGAAGGGTAAAGCACCACCCGACGATTGGGTGCCGGCTAGCGAAGTGTAGGCGCTTCGTATATTTACCAGACGATGCGCGCGCCAGACCAAGTGAGGCCCGCACCGAATGCGCCAAGCACCAAGTACTTGTCTTTTTCAAACAAGCCTTTGTGGTAACCCTCTGACAGCAACAGCGGCACCGAAGCCGATGAGGTGTTTCCGTACTTAGCAATGTTGTGCAGAACTTTATGAGGAGGGATTCCCAAGTGCGCTGTCGCCTGCTCGAGGATACGACGATTCATTTGATGCGGAATCATCCAACCCAACTTGTTTGGATCTTGCCCACTCATTGCCCAGTCTAGCAGCCAAATCATCTTAGATGCCGCAAAACGATATACCGGCCGGCCATCCATATGAATTAAGTGCGATTTCTCGTCGAGTATTTCGTGAGAAATCGGATCGGCGCCACCACCGCGCTTACGAATGATATATTTTGCGCCTGAACCTTGAGCGCCAATTGTGATGTCTTCTATTAGTCCGCGTTTGCAAACGGAATGGGGTTGCAAGACCACCGCTCCAGAAGCATCGCCGAACAGTACCGCAGTTGAGCGGTCATCTTTGTCAATCATGCGCGACATTGCGTCGCCGCCAACGACTAGCACGTTTTGATATTTACCCGTTTCTATAAACTGCGTGCCAACAGCCAACGCGTACATAAAACCGGAGCACGCTGCAGCGACATCGAATGCGCCGCAATCATTAGTTATCCCGAGTCGGTCTTGCAAAATACAAGCCGCAGAGGGCGCCGTGTAATCGCCAGAAACAGAACCGACCACTATCATGTCGATGTCGTTGGCCTCAATCCCTGCATCTTTAATCGCCATCTCAGATGAACCCTTGAACATATCCGTCGGGACCTGGTCATCTGCTAACCAACGGCGCTCGGAAATTCCGGTGCGCTTGGTAATCCATTCATCTGACGTGTCAAGATAATTGGTGAACCACTCGTTAGTGATAACCTGATCGGGCACCCAGTGCCCAATGCCGGCTATTCCGGCTGGAATTAATTGTTTCATGGCTTAAGGCAGTGATTGTGGGTCCTAGTGGCTCTAACTATACCTTATCAGCTATCAGGGGTAAGTGCTGAGTTAATCACCACTAAAAGTCAGAGCGGCCCTCCCACTCAAGAATAACCTGCTTCAACTTGGAGTACGTTGGCACGCCAATATCGGTAAAGACCACGCGCCCTCTGTCATCGATGAGCATTATAGAAGGAGTCAGGATTGAAGCCAATTCTTCTTCGCCATTACGCTCATACTTGGGCGTCAATCTATCTTGCTCGTCTTTAAACAGGTCAATATCATCATCGCTACGCTCGGTCATCATTACATAAGATGGCTTATAGGCTTTCATGTACTTTGCCATGTCACCCTTGTCATCAGCAGAGTCATTGTTAAAACCGAGCACTTGCAATTCAGCAGCATCAAAGTGCTTGCTGATCGCATCGAGCTTAGGAGCAGCTGCCTTGCACGCTACGCAACGAGTAAACCAAGTTGTAAACAGGCGGTACTTAGCCTTGGTGTATGGTGCGCTCATATCGAGCAATAACTGGCTAGTCTGAGCATCGTCGTGAATTTTAGCAGCCAACACTTCTTGCGCCACGCCCTTGGCGACTTTAGAAATGCTACTCACTACAAAAGAATTGCTGCTCGCAGCGTCGGCCGGATTTTCATAAACAGTAATCACTTGCCCCGGTACGGCATGCGCGACTTCAGTGATTTTGCCCGTTGGCCACTTTACCACGAAACTGGCTGACTTATTGTCGCCAATGCCAATCGGCATAGTACTCGAGTTTTGCGCGGCAAGTCCTTCGCCACAACGTAATTCACGAGAGATGTTTAAGTCGCCAGACTTAAGAACCACCTTGGCACCAATTCCGTCACGTGAAGTCCATTCCGTAGACGAGGACGCCGTCTTGTTGCCTCCGACCAAACGAATATAAATAGGCTGGTAAGTAGAATCGCTTGGCATCAAATCACCGATTTTGTTGCGGTAAAGTTGCACGTAAGGTCGGTTGCTACCAACAAGCACGAAGTCTTGATAGCCGTCGCGGTCGTAGTCGAATAAGGCTATTGCCCGCCCGTCACCTCTGTGGTCGGCACCAGAAATTCCGGATTGAGTGGAGAACTCTTTACCATCGATATTCAACCAAAAATGGTTAGGCTCGGCACCAGAGAAGGATGCGCCCGAACCGATTTGTCCTGGGTCGATTACAACGCCAACGTCTTGGCCTCGCTTAATATTAGCTTCTTTGTCTCCGCGAACCACGGAGCGCCAGAAGTCGCTTCACAAGTCGACATTACGTTTTTGATCTTCTGGTGCGGTGTAATAGCCAGCCGGGCCGTACAAGTCGAGGAAGCCATCGTTATTAAAATCTGCGAACTGAGCTCCCCATCCCCAGCCACCGAACTCAGTAGCGTGCATGGCTTCACCGACTTCAGAAACTTTAGACCATTCACCTTCGCCGTTATTATGGTACATGGAATTACCGCGACCGAGTTGCTCGAATAACGGGTCGATGCCTTGGCCCTGCAACAAGTCGGCATCGTAGTTAATGCGACCCGGGGTAAAGAAAGAAGTCACACGCCGCGCTGCTTTCGAGAACATGTTGGTGACATACAAATCCTGCGAGCCATCGTTATCGTAGTCGCCAAACGCGACTCCCATACCAAAACCAACGTCGGCGACGTTCGCTTGTTGGGTTATATCAGTGAACTTTCCGCCACCATCATTTCTAATCAAGAAGTTAGGCGCGAAGTCGTTAGCTGAGTAGAAGTCGAAATCGCCATCATTATCGATATCGCTCCATGTAGTCTGAAAAGTGTTGTGAAAGATGCTCAAGGCATCCGGCAAAACATGTTCTTCGAACTTGCCGTTTCCTGTATTGCGCAACAATAAGTTCGGTGGTCCTGGGCGACTGCGGTACAAAGTCGAGCCTTCAGCCGCCGCGACGTAAAGAGGCATTAGCTTAGCGAAATCTTCTTCACGCATGAACTCTTGAAGTTCATTTACCGCATAGTCGGTGGTAGTCATAATGCGCTCATCACCTTCACCTGAAGATTTAACTGCTGCATCGCCCTGCAGAGCCTTTATCGCGCGTTGCGCAAAGTAAGCGGCATATGTCGAGATGTAAATATCATTCAAGCCATCGCCGTCAAAGTCAACGACTGTTGCGCCGCCGGTGTTGAAGGGTAGATTGTCTTCAGCAATCCAGTCTCCAGAGCGGTTTACAAAATGGCCGTCAACGTTCTCCATGATGATGCAGCGACGTAGAGAGCCGCCGATAAACACATCTTTGTCACCGTCATTGTCGAAGTCAGAGAATGTCGCTGAAGATGTCTGGCCATCGAAGTCGAGTCCCAGTTCGCGCCCAATCTCTTTAAACGTACCGTTGCCATTATTATGGAAAAACAGGTTACGTCCGTGCCGCTCTTGGACATAAAAATCATCGAAGCCGTCGTCATCGAGGTCAACCACGGAAACAGTTGGGTGGCGCTCGCCAGCAGCTACCTGCCATTGCGGATACGGCTTCTCGAATTCCTTGCCTAACTTGCGCACCTTTAAGAAATCGCGCACTTGCTCTTCGTGGATGGACTGGCGCGCCAACTCGAGAGCAGCGCTGTCAGGAATGACGCGGTCTAGAACTTCTTCGAAAAGCCAGTCATCCGTTTCAATTGTGGCCAGTGAAGTCACCTTCCAAGAAATGATCTTCCATATTTGGTCTTCTGGATCTAATTCGTTGCGCGTTGACGGGTCGTGTTCCCAGATTACATCTTGCCATCCTTTAATTTCAGCAAGGCGGCCGTTTTTCATTTTCGCCTTTGCATTGAATTTGAAGCCAACTTGCCATTGAGTCATGGTTTCTGGATCTACCCAACGTGGAACAGGAAGATGCACCTTGAGGCTAGCGGAATGAAAATAGTCAACCTCAGCGAACAGGCTGCTATACAAGTCGAATTCAGACCAGTCTTTAGCACCCGCTGGAACCTCGCCCGCACCGTTGTAGTACGTGATCAACTCATCATCTAGATTCCAGTGGCGTTTCCCTGCTGTACCCCCATTCATAACCGTGTCGTATTCTGGGAAGTGCTCCTCAATACCACTGAATTCAAATGTTTCAGCAAAATATTTAGCGCAGCCATTATCTGGAAACTTTTTGCCCTGCAATGCCTCAGCGAACCCGGTAAGGTAGCCTGTCTTGCCCCACGCGATATTCAATGCTTCTGAGCGTGTCATGCGCTCTGTCTGAATCTCCATTGGCGTCACAGGAGCCACTATCTTAGGGTCACCGTTGCATGTCGCAAATGCACTTGCCGCCACCAAGGCAAGCGATATCCGGTAGTAGTTATGATGAGCTTGGGTCATGATTCTTATTATCAACTATTTAGCCTTTAAGTGCAGATGGAAAGTCCTCTTATGTCCTGCGTGCATAGGGTATCGTCCCTTAGCTCCTTTGCATAATGCTCATTCCCTCAAAACTTTACAGCACAACCGGCAAGCCGCCTGGAACCGTTTTAAGGAAAATGAGCCTCGCCATGGTTTAATCGACGAGCGCTTACGCCTAAAATTGGTATTGGCATTGTTCATCGCCTAATGCGCTCGCAACCTAAAATATGAAAGCTAAAATCATCTACCGCGAAGATCTGACAGATTCATTATCGATCTTCCGCTTCAACGTTGACGTGCCAGACTTTAAGCCTGGCCAATTCTCCACAATCGGACTGCCGCACCCAGAGAAGGAGGGTAAGATTTTGTGGCGCCCATATTCAATTTCTAGCAACCCTGAGCAGAAAGATTATCTCGAGCTATACATTCGCTGGGCAAAGTGGCCCGTGTTGGGCAAGTTCACTTCGATGTTGTGGCCGCTTGGCGTGGGCGATGAAGTGGAATACAAAGATCCTAAGGGTGCTTTTTCGATTGCGCACGAGTTTCCAGATGGCACTCCGGATAAGCGCCGCATCATATTGATAGGTGGCGGAACTGGTGTTGCACCCTTTATGTCTGCGGCAGCAAGCATGTTCGAGCATAAAACGGATCGTCAGATTATTCTGTGTCATGGCGTGAGCTACATCAACGAACTCGGATACCGCGATGAGCTGTTAGCCCTTGAGAAGGAAGAGGGCTACGACTTTAAATATTTAGCGTCAGTAAGTCGTCCGGATGAAGAAGCTAATGCGGGCTGGGATGGTCTAACTGGACGTGTTGAGTCCATTATTCAACCTGGCGAAGATGGATGGTCGGCTGCTGAGCGTGCTGCTGGCGAGAAGTTTACACCTGAGAACACTTGCTTCTATATTTGTGGCTTCGGTGGCACCGTTGATAGTGTTAAAGAGGCAGTGCAAGCAGATGGTTTCGTAACGAAGAAAGAAGCGCGTGAAGACGGTAGCTTTGATATTCGTTTCGAATCTTATGGATAGATTACTTTAAGGCAAAATCGGCAATTTAAACGTAAAGGCACCTATGCCAAATTGATTCTTTATCCATGGGCCAGCGCCAATGTTGCCAAGAAAACTTATATGCGTTGCTAAAGTTGGACCTGACAGTTGCAAAGTAATTTTGCCTAGTGTCGCGGTTGCGCTAGAAACTGTTTCTGCGCCACCCCCTACTAAATAGAATCGCCCTTCGATATTCTGATCTAAAAACAAGGCCTGACTCTGGTCGCGGAATATCAAATCTATAGAATCGTGAGCAGGTGAAGAAAATGTAGCAGACGCAACTCGAGGTGGATATCCACTAGAAGGGAAAGGCGCGTCATAAAGAACACGCGCTATTGCTGCCGCTGCCCAAGTACCCATTGTTTTATAACCTTGGTAAAAGAAATGGCAGCCATCATGCTCGTCAATACCAGTGGTAGGGATAGCTGTTATGTCATCATACAAATCGGGCATCCGCCGCTGTAAATCACGAATGTCTAGGTCTCCACTGACCCCGCACCCATTTCTTATTTGGAAAATGAAAACATTATTGGCCTCAGGATAGTCTTCTGCCCAGGCACTGCGCATGATATTCCAATCTGCAAGATAGATTGCTGGGTCTCCCTGGCCATCGCTCTCGCCTTGATGCCAAATAATTGCACGAGCTTTCGAGGCCAATCCAGATTTGTTAGCTCTGTATAGCAAACGGCCATAGATTGTGTTGAGGTTCTCTGGGTCAAGATTGTCTCTCAAATGCGATGCGATTATCGTGCCACCAACCGCGCCGTTAATAACTGCGATAGGCATCTGTAAGTAATCCATCAAGCGATTAGCGCATCGAAGGGCCCAAGCCCCGACGCAGCCAGAAGAGTAGGCCCCAATGCCATCAGCGACATGCCACTCTGCATCAACAGGTACATCTGACGCATTTACAGAAGCTGTGCCATATGAACGAATCCAGTTCGATTGTGACTCATTAGCTAATCCCTCTTGATGATAATCGGTAGCAACGGCATTTGATTGGCCATCTATGATGAAAGCATCGCCGCAAACGATATGCCTAGCGGACATGATTTGCCTACGTATTCCGGATTTTTGAGCGTAAAGATAGAAATTATAATTATGTAATCCGGCAACAATCGTCACAGTCAAATCGAATGAGGCCTGCCCATTTGTATAGATAAGAGACTCTATATCAGACTGGTAATAGACCCCGTCCTTAAAAACAACCAGCGCCAACTCGTCGACATCAGGAGTCGCAATAGAACCACTCACTGGGACAACGGCTTCATTCGTTATCAAGTCACGACAATAGAACTGTCCGTCTTGAGGCTGCTCCACAAAAGATATTTGGGAGGAAACAAAGCTCAGGGAACTAATTAGAATGAAACTTAAAAACATATGTTTAACTTAAC
>OCVR010003017.1_pt1 | contig 12210 bp, 11 predicted proteins | sample 1539091 | NCBI WGS metagenome assembly OCVR01 (sample SAMEA3355530, study PRJEB22509) | marine metagenome | biome: marine; feature: coastal ocean; material: water | place: USA | collected 2010-08-07 | depth 16 m | reverse complement strand
CACTGCTCGAGGGGGTCGTGGCGCCCCCGGCGGAGGAGCCCGCCGCCGGCGCGTCTCAGTCCGAGGCGCCGGGCGAGTCCCGCCAGGGCTGAGGGCTCAGCCCTCGTCGATCACCTTGCGGACGGCCTCTTCGAGCTTCTCTTCGAGCTCCTCTGCGAAGTCGTCCCCGAAGTCGGTCGCGAGCACGTCCAGCTCCTCGAAGGTGAAGCGGCCCGTATCCGGGCTGTAGGGCACGCCGTACTCCCACTTGTTGCCGTCCGAGGCGTGGATCGTGATCGCGATCTGGGCGTCACCCTCGACGGGCTCGATGGTGTAGGAGACGACTTCGAACTCGGACATCTGGCGGTGTGGAAGGGGTGGAGCGGAACGGCCGGGCCGATCTTGCCCGATCGAGGTCGGGCGAGCCAAGCATCTAAGGATTCGCCGCCAGGCGCTCGATGGTGGCGCCTCGTCGGAGAATCCCCGGCTCAACGACGCGGCAGACCCAGCCGCTGCGTCCGACCAGCAGCTCCGGGAAGCGGGAGTCCACCGACTTGAGCGTCGCGCAGGGAGCGCGGATGTCGTGGATCTCCACCACCAGGCCGCCGCCGAGGCGCAGTCGGTCGCCCGCCTCGAGCGTCGTATCGTCGAGGCCGCGGGTCAGGACGTTCTCGCCGAAGGTTCCCGGTTCGTGGCACGCCACGCCGTCCTCCTGGAGCGCCTCGTAGACCTCGACGGCCAGCAGGCAGACGGCCCGGTCCAGCCCCCCGTGGCTCTCGAACCGGTGCCCGTCCCCCTCGAGCCCCTGGGCGCTGACCGCGCAGGACTCCACCTGGGGCTTCGGGATCCCCCCGGGCCCGACGCAGACCGCGAAGACCTCGGCAGCGCCGCTCACGGACGCAGGAAGAAGTAGAACAGCTGGCCGGTGGCGCTCGTGGCGCCAGAGCGCCGCTCCGCCGCGGGACCGACGCCGAGGTAGAGGTCGGCTCTGCCCGCGGTGCGGATCGCGCCGCCCGTGTCCTGGTCGAGCATCAGCTTGGAGAAGGGCCGCGTGCCCCCGGTCACACCGGGGAGCTCCGTCTCCACAAAGCACAGCGCGCCGCGGGGAAAGAGGGTCTTGTCCGTGGCGATCGTCCGCTCTGCCGCGACCTCAAGGTTGAGGCTCCCGCGCGGGTTCCCTTCGATGGGGGTGAAGAAGACGTAGGTCTCGTTCCGCCCGAGGAAGGACTCCACCTCGCCGGGGTGGCTGGCCGCCCACCTGCGGATGGCGGCCAGGCTCATGTCCTCCGCCTTCACGCGGCCGGCGGCGATGAGCTCCTTGCCGAGGGAGGTGTAGGGGCGCCCGTTCTTGCCCGCGTACCCGAAGCGGACGATCTCGCCGCTCTCAAGCTGGACGAAGGCGGACCCGTTCACGTGGGCGATGTACGCGTCCAGTGGATCCGCGAGCCAGACGATCTCGAGGTCCTTGAAGCTGCTGTCAGCGAGGATCGCTCTGCGGTCGGGGTACTGGCGTAGCCCCGCGGTCGTCGCCTGACCCAGGGTCGTGCCGTTCTCTGCCTTGACGAGGTCACCGGGCAACGCATGGAGCGGGTGGCGGTACCTGCTCGTGCGCACGAGGCTGCCTGACAGCAGCGGCGTGCAGTAGCCGGTGAAGAGCACGCCCCCTCCCAGGCCGTCCCAGCCCGCGCTCTTGTAGACCGTGAACTCCCGCTCGAAGGCGGCCGCGAACTCGTCGGCGTCACGGGCCTCGTCCAGGAGCTCCCGGAAGCGCTCGAGGCTCGCGAGGGCTCGTTCGTGGGTGATGCCTGCGACGGGGAAGAACTGCTGCGAGTGCTTCGTGCGGGTCCAGCTGATGGAGCGATCGAGGGCTGGGGCGAGCTCCTCGCGCTCTTGCCAGGTCCAGGTGCTGCGCATGTCCGGGCGGGGCTCGCCTGGAGCGAGCTCGATGAGCGCCGCTGCGCCGGGGGCGAGGGGTCGGCCGTAGTCTGGCTCCGTGGGCGTCGTCTGGAAGAGCGAGCAGGCTGGAGCGGTGGCGGCGGCGAGGAGAGCGGGGAGGGTCTTCCAGTTCATGCTGATGGGGTCACTCGAGGACGATTCGGGCCAGGGTGGCCTGGAGGCGGCGCGGGATCAGGCGCAGCCCGGCGGTCGTGAACTTGTTGGCGAGGCCGGGGACGGTGACCCGGCGGCCGCGCTGGATGGCGTCGACGCCGGCGCGCGCGACCTTGACAGGATCGAGGCTGGTGGCGACCTGGGCACGGCCGCGGACGTTGCCTGAGATCTCGAAGAAGTCCGTGTTCGTGCTGCCAGGGCACAGGGCGAGTACGCGGACGTCGCAGGCCCGAAGTTCCTCGTCGAGGGCCTCTGCGTGATGGAGCACGAAGGCCTTGGTCGCACCGTAGGCGGCGTAGCCCGGGCAGGGCAAGAACGACGCCGTCGACGCGACCTGGAGGACCCGGCCGGAGCCGCGCTCACGCATCCGGCCGACGAAGTGCTTGGTCAGCTCGGCCACAGCCACGACGTTCAGCTGGATCATGTCGCGCTCGCGGTCCCAGGCGTGGCCAACGCCGTCTCCGTGCATCCCGACACCGGCGTTGTTGACGAGCACGTCGATGGTCGCCGCGTCGCCGCAGGAGGCGATGAGCTTTCGGGGGCCGTCAGGCTGGGCGAGGTCCGCCTGAACGACGTTGACCTCGACGCCGTGGGCGGCTTGGAGCTCGCCAGAGAGTTCGTGGAGGCGTTCGAGCCGCCGCGCCGCGAGGGTCAGGTGGGCGCCGCGCGCAGCGAGCTCGCGAGCGATCTCCAGCCCGATGCCAGCGGACGCGCCGGTCACGAGCGCCCGTCGTCCCCCAAGTTCGAACCGCATGGGCGCATGATGGAATATCGGGAGCCCCAGTTGAAGAGCGGGGCGGGCACGACTGGGTATGACGCGGGCCGCACACCTGAAATTCAGGGGTGCGGCCCGGTCTGGGGTCGCTTGAGCCCTCGGGCCAGCTCAGAGGTCGATGATCACGTCCGAGAAGTGGAGGCGAGTGATCTGCCGGACATCGTCCACGCCGTCGCGGCCGGGGACGGTGTCGGTGACCCTCGTCACGGTGGCGTCCAACGGGACGATCGTGTAGTCGGTCGAGGGACCGCTGAAGAAGGCCTCGTCCAACCCGAGGTCGCCCTCGATCTTGTCGTTGCCGCCGCGCCCCTCGAACTCGTCGCCGAGGTCGCCACCGAGGAAGGTGTTATTCAGCTCGTTCCCGTTGATTCGCCCTGTCACGGCGCCCCTGAACCCGACCCGCTCGAGGTACCGGGAGCGGTGGGTGTAGGCGAGGGCCGGGTCGAACTGCATCTCGAAGGTCCCGCTGAACGAGGACGAGAGGTAGGCAGGGAAGCTCTGGCTGGGCGAGAAGAAGGACTCGATCAGCGCGACCGCGTCAGGGTCTCCTGCGATCATGGCGTCCCGGTCACAGAAGTCGTAGGCGCCGTCGAGCCCCGCGGTCCCCTGGCCGGAGGGGTCGTGGGCCCAGACGCCGTAGTAGACCGAGAGGATCAGGCCGAGGTATTCGGAGTCGGCGAGGCCCTGGGGCTGAGCGGCCTCGGGCCGGTAGGAGCCCTGGGACTCGGCGCTAATCCGAGCGGCTGTCAGCGCCGTAGACAGCTGGGGCACGCTCGCTCCGAGCCCGAACCGGAGCAGGATCCCGGAGGTCTCGGAGAGGGTGCCGTCGATCTGTGGGTCGGGGTTGAGGAACTCGGGGCTCCCCTCCTGAACCACGTTGGAGCAGTCAACGCTCGCGTAGAGCCCGTCGAAGAAGGTGACGAACGATGCGACGGGCGCGTCGGTGATGTCGAATGCCTGCTGCTCTTCCACCACGACGATCGTGGTGTCGAGCCCCGCGACGGCGTCGAGGACGCTGCCCTTGTCCGCGCCGAGGGTGCTCCCCGGCACGTCGGTGACCAGCTGTTCGAAGACCGCCTTGACCCGGAACAGGAGCTCGTCGGAGACGCCCGGCTGCCCGAGGAAGTGGACCCTCTCGCCACCGGGAGCGTCGAGGTGGGCGTACTTGTCGAAGACCGCCCGGATCCGAGCGTCCACCGTCGCGGGCAGCGGCACGATGCCGTCCTGCTCGCCGGAGGTGTCGATCTCGTTCAGTGAGTCCGTCGGGTTCACGACGGAGCTGGATGATCCTCCGCCGCCGCATCCGGCGGCGAGGAGGGTGAGGGCGGAGAGGGCGGGGATGAGGCCCTGGCAGGAGCTTGCTTTCATGGGTCGCTGGTCAGTTCTCGGTGCCACGCGGCGCGGGTAAGAGCTGGATGTGGAGGTCGACCAGGCCCTGGCCCGCCTCCTTGATGGTGAAGGTGCGGGGCTGCGAAGTGCCCTCCGCGCTCTGGACGGTGAGCTCGTAGGAGCCGGCAGGGAGGGGGCGGATCGCGGCGTTCCCGTGGTCGTCCGTGTAGCGGGTGATGGGGGCGGAGGCGCCGTCCCGCTGGATCAGGAGCCGGGCGCGTTCAACAGGGAGGCCTTCAGAGGTTTCCACCTGAACGGACAGGGCGGCCGACGTGGCGAGCCGGTGATCGGCCTGCGCCCACTCGCCCTCGCGGAGCTCCAGCGGCCTGGAGAGGTGAGTCTCTCCGGAGAGCTCCACGGAGGTCCGGTAGACGCCGGGCTGGAGCGCGTCGAAGGTGAAGGCGCCGTTGAGGTCGGTGCGTCGGAGGGTCGGCTGCCGCAGGTCGTCTCCGGCAGTGTTGCCAGGAGCGTCGGCGCTGGCGATGAGCCGGACGCCGGTGTGGGGCATCGGAGCGCCGAAGGCGTCGCGGACCACCCCCCGCAGGGTCGTGCTTCGGTTCAGGCGGATCTCCTCGGTCTCGCCCTCGTGGACGGTGACGAGGCGTGGGCGGTATCCCGCCGCGCCGACCTCGAGGCGCTGATCAGAGGTGCCAAGCTCCAGGCTGATCGGCTGGCCGCCGACGGGTTCGAGCCGATCGACGCGACCTCCGAGAGTCACGGTGACCTCGTCCAAGCCGAGCCCGGTGACCGAGTCGAGGACGATCAGCTGGGCCAGGGGCGTCACGACTGGCCCCTCGATTGGCGCGGCGACTGGCGCGGCGACCGCCAGCGCTCGCTCCAGCACCTCGGTGACGGGGAGGTGAACCTCGTCAACCCTGAGGGAGGCCGTCTCGAGACGCTCCACTGCGAGGACGGTGCCCGTGCCCCTGGAACCCTCAGCGAGGGCCAGGAAGGCCCCCGTAACGACGGTCGCGGCAGCGACCATCGCGAGCGATGCTGTGGGAGGGAGCGACTTCTTCATGGTATGAATGAAACCTACCCCACTTGGGGTCTTCCCCGCCCTGAGCGGGTCTCCTTCCGATACCGAAGGGCCTCTTTTGAACCAAATGCTCGTCCTCGGCTCGTCGTCTCGATATCGAGCCAAGCTCCTCGTTCAGCTCGGCGTGACCTTCACTCAGGAGTCCCCTGAGGTGGATGAGCGGGCCTTTGACCCCGAGTTCGACCATCTCTCACCCGGAGAATTCGCGCTCACGGTCGCCCGCTCCAAGGCCGAGGCCATCCGGCTGGAGGGAGGCAGACGCTGGCTCCTTTGCGCCGATCAGGTCGGGGTCCTGGAGGCCCCGGGCGGGGGCCGCCAGCAGCTCACCAAGCCCGGGACAGCGGCCCGCTGTGTGGAGCAACTCATGCAGCTCTCAGGCCGGACACACTCCCTGGTCAACGGGCTCGTGCTCGTGTCCGAGGCCACCGGCGAGCGGTTCGAGGCTGTAGATCAGCAGGAGCTGACCATGCGGCCGTTCGCCCGCGCGGAGGCGGCCGCCTACGTCGAGCGGTTCAGCCCGCTCGATTGCGCCGGGGGATATCGCATCGAGGACGAGGGGATCCGCCTGTTCGAGCGGATCCGGAGCGATGACCACACAGGCATCATCGGCCTGCCGCTGCTGGCGACAGCCGGCCTCCTGCGGCGGGCGGGGCTCCTCGTCCCCTGACGCCTACGCGCGGAGCCAGCCCGCGGCGTCCAGCGCGTGGTAGGTGAGGATCATGTCGGCGCCTGCACGCTTGATCCCGACCAGGCTCTCCAGCGCGATCTCACGGCGGTCCAGCCAGCCAGAGCGCGCGGCGGCCTCGATCATCAGGTACTCGCCAGAGACCTGGTAGGCGGCGACGGGTAGCGTCGTGGCCTCCCGCACGGCGCTGATGATGTCGAGGTAGGGGCCAGCGGGCTTCACCATGACCATGTCCGCGCCCTCGGCCTCGTCCAGGAAGAGCTCCCGCATCGCCTCCCGGGCGTTGGCGGGGTCCATCTGGTACGTCTTCTTGTCTCCGTCCTTCGGCGCCGAGTCCAGCGCTCCGCGGAACGGTCCATAGAACGACGAGGCGTACTTGGCGGTGTACGAGAGGATCGAGACCTCGGTGAAGCCCTCGGCGTCGAGGGCCTCGCGGATCGCGCCCACGCGACCGTCCATCATGTCGCTGGGGGCGATGACGTCTGCGCCAGCACGGGCCTGGACCACGGCTTGGCGGCAGAGGACCTCGACGGTCTCGTCGTTGAGGATGACGCCGGACTTCGCGTCCACGATCCCGTCGTGGCCGTCGCTGCTATAGGGGTCGAGAGCCACGTCTGTGAAGAGCGCGAGCTCAGGGAAGCGCGCCTTGAGGGCGCGCAGTGAGCGGGGGACGAGCCCGTCTTCATTGCCGACCTCGGTTCCCGTTGAGTCCTTGACGCTGTCCTCGATCTTGGGGAACAGCACCAGAGCCCGGACGCCGGCCTCCAGCGTGCGCTCGGCGATGCGGAGGAGGCCATCGGGGGACCAGCGAGTCTGGCCAGGCATGGCCTCGATGTCGACGTCCTCTGGGTCGGCGTGCATGAACACCGGGTAGACGAGGTCGTGGGCCGAGAGGGTGGTCTCCCGGACGAGGTCACGCAGCGCCGGGGTTCGGCGGCTGCGACGCGGGCGGTGGAGCGGGGGAATCATCGCGCCTCAGAAGCTACTCGATTCCGCCCGCTGTCGACCCGCGCGCCCTCAGCGGGTCCAGGACGTCTCCGCGAAGGCGTCGTGGCCGTGGATGCTCTCGAAGTTCCGGGCGTGAACCCTGAAGGAGGCCACACGATCGTCGGCCTGGAGTCGCTCCGCGACACCGCGGACCATGTCCTCGACGAACACGGGGTTCTCGTAGGCCTCCATGGTGATCCAGCGCTCATCGGGGCGCTTCAGCACGGGGTAAATCCTGCAGGAGGCGCTCTCCTCGGCGGCGAAGATGAGGTCACCCATGGGGAGCGTGACGGGCGTGCCGTCCTCGTCCTTGCGCGTGCGCACCTCCACCGTGACTGCGCCACGCTGGTTGTGGGCGCCGTAGTCGCTGATCTCCTTGCTGCAGGGACAGAGGCTGGTGACGGTCACCACGGCCTTCTGGACCAGATCGATCTCGTCCCCGTTGATGAGGCCCACGAAGCCGCAGTCGATGTCGATCATGCCCTTGGACTTGGAGACCGGCGCCTCGCGCTCCATGAACATCGGGTACTCGAGGACCAGCCTCGCCTCGGCGGCTTCGAGCCGTCCTTGCATCTCCCGGAGCATGCGGAGCACCGCCTCCGGGCCGAGCTGCCGGTCATCGGCCTGCACGATCTCGATGAACCGGCTCATGTGCGTCCCCTTCGATTCGGGCGGCACGACGACGGACATCTCCATCTTCACGATCGTGGATCGCTCGATGCCGTCGGGGTCGATCGCCGTCGCGGGGTAGCGGACGTCCGTGACGCCTGCACACTCGAGGCGGATACCACGAACGTCGCCGCGGCCTTGGACGTCTTCTAGCGGCCCTGCGGGCGTCTTCTCGGGGCGATTAGTGCTCTCTGAGAGTCGACGCGGGTCGCTCATGGGAACGGAACTGGAAGCCTGGGTGTGGACGCGGCTCGGGGCGTCGACGAGGTCTGAATCCTTGAACATGCTCATATTTTCGCCGGGCCGGCGAAGAGGGAGGCGCAATCTCGCGCGAAGCCTCGCAGGAACGCTGGGGGCCCGTTTCCGGGTCCGAGTCGCCGCCGGTCGCCGTGGCTGGGCGAAGTATGAGGAGGTCTCAGCAGAAAAGCAGTCGGTTTCCGTCCACACGAGACTTGCACCCCCCGACGACCAAAGGAGCGCTAGACTCCCGCGCCCGCCGCCACGGGCTCGCCCCTTACGCCAGTCGAAAGGGGCGCCTCTCCGGTTCGTGTATATAGACGTCTCGCGTCGCCTCCCTCCCCAGATCCTGATCTCCCCGTCGCCTCTCCTGGCTGGGGTGCCCGGGACCCCTCTCTCCACCCATGTCCAAGACCCTCGTCATCGTCGAGTCGCCCACCAAGGCGAAGACCCTCAAGAAGTTCCTGGGTAAGGACTTCATCGTCGAGTCGAGTGTCGGGCACATCCGTGACCTCCCGGCGAACGCGGCGGAGATCCCCGCCAAGTTCAAGAAGGAGAAGTGGGCGCGGCTCGGCGTCAACGTGGAAAACGACTTCAAGCCGCTGTACGTCGTGCAGCCGGCGAAGAAGAAGAAGATCTCCGAGCTGAAGTCGATGCTCGCTGAAGTTGACCGCGTCCTGCTGGCGACGGATGAGGATCGTGAGGGCGAGGCCATCTCCTGGCACCTGGTCGAGGTGCTCGGGATCAAGGTCCCCTACGAGCGGATGGTGTTCCACGAGATCACCAAGGGCGCCGTCCTCGAAGCGCTCAAGGACACCCGTGAGATCGACAAGGACATGGTTGAGGCCCAGGAGAGCCGACGCATCCTCGATCGCCTCTACGGCTACGAGGTGTCGCCGATCCTCTGGCGCAAGATCAAGCCGCGCCTCTCGGCTGGACGGGTCCAGAGCGTCGCCACCAAGATCATCGTGGACCGCGAGCGTGCTCGCATGCGCTTCGTGGACGCGGAGTACTGGGACCTGACGGCGCGCTTCACGGCGACCAGCGGGGACGGAGAGGGCAAGGCCTTCGATGCACGCTTGAACTCGCTCGGCGGCAAGCGCGTCGCGAGCGGCAAGGACTTCGACCCCGATACCGGCAAGCTCAAGCGAGAGGATGTGACGCTGCTGGACGCCGCGGGGGCCAAGGCGCTCCAGGAGAAGCTGGACTCCGGCGACTTCAAGGTCCTGTCGGCCGAGGAGAAGCCCTTCACCCGGACCCCCTCGCCGCCGTTCACCACCTCCACGCTCCAGCAGGAGGGCAACCGCAAGCTCCGCTTCGACGCGAAGCGCACCATGCGGGCGGCCCAGCGGCTGTACGAGAACGGTTTCATCACCTACATGCGGACCGACTCGTTCACGCTGTCGACGCTCGCCATCGAGCTCACGCGTGAGGCCGTCGAGTCCACCTACGGCGCAGAGTTCCTCCCGGACAAGCCTCGCACCTACAAGGGCAAGGTCCAGAACGCGCAGGAGGCCCACGAGGCCATCCGCCCGGCCGGCGAGAAAATCGTGCCGACCTCCGAGATCCGCAAGGTGCTCGGCGAGGACGAGGCCAAGGTCTACGACCTGGTCTGGAAGCGCACGCTCGCCTGCCAAATGAAGGACGCCAGGGGGCGCCGCATGGTGCTCAAGGTCGGCGAGGCGGACGGGACGATCCAGGCGGTCTTCCAGGCCAACGGCAACGTGATCGACTTCCCCGGGTTCCTGCGGGCCTACGTCGAGGGCGCGGACGACCCCGATTCTGCGCTCGCCGAGCGGGAGACCGTGCTGCCCCCGGTGGCCCAGGGGGACACCGCCAAGGGCTCCGATGTCTCCGCCGAGGAGCACCACACCTCGCCGCCCGCGCGCCTCACCGAGGCGACGCTCGTGAAGATGCTCGAGGAGGAGGGCATCGGTCGTCCGAGTACCTACGCCTCGATCATCGACACCATCCTGCGGCGGGACTACACCTTCAAGAAGGGGTCCGCCCTGGTGCCCACCTTCACGGCCTTCGCCGTGGTGTCGCTCATGGAGCAGCACATGGGGCACCTGATCGACCCCAGCTTCACCGCTTCTATGGAGGCGGCCCTCGACGCGATCTCACGCGGTGAGGACGAGATGCTCCCGTACCTGAAGAAGTTCTACGAGAGCGGGCTCGACGTCTCCCCGGGGCTGCGTCCGATGCTCGAGGAGAAGGCCGAGGACATCGATCCGCGCACGGTGTGCTCCATCGGCATCGGCAAGAACGCCGACGGCGAGGACGTCATCGTCCGGGTCGGCCGTTATGGCCCCTTCCTGCAGCTGGGCGAGACGACCGCGCCGCTGCCGGACGAGACCGCGCCCGACGAGGTCACGGTGGAGTTCGCCGAGAAGATCCTCGCGGCGAAGGCGAAGGGCGACGAGCCCATCGGTCACCACCCCGAGAGCAGCCTACCGATCTACATCAAGACCGGCCGCTACGGCCCCTACGTCCAGCTCGGCGAGCAGACCGAGGACAAGAAGGAGAAGCCCAAGATGGTCTCGCTCCTCAAGGGGATGAGCGTCGAGGACGTCGACCTCGAGGTCGCCATCGCCCTGTCGTCCCTGCCGCGGAACCTCGGCAACGACGCGGACGGCGTGGAGATCCTCGCCTACAACGGCCGCTACGGGCCGTACATCAAGCGCGGCGCCGACACGCGGAGCCTCGAGGCCGAAGACCACCTCCTGAGCATCACGCACGAGCGCGCCATCGCGCTGCTCGCTCAGGAGAAGAAGGGGCGCGGCCGCTCCACGCCCGAGCCCATCAAGGTCTTCGAGAACGTCGAGGCCCTCGACGGCGCCTCGATCAAGCTCCTGAAGGGTCGCTACGGCCCCTACGTGAGCGACGGCGAGGTGAACGCCTCCCTGCCGCGCGACATGGAGAACCCCGAGTCGCTGACGGTGGCCCACGCCCTCGAGCTCCTCTCGGTCCAGCGCGAGAAGAAGGGCAAGAAGAAGACGAAGAAGAAGGCGGCCAAGAAGGCGGCCAAGAAGACGACCAAGAAGAAGGCCACCAAGAAGAAGGCCACCAAGAAGAAGGCGGCGAAGAAGGCCTCCAAGAAGGCGCCCTCGCGCAAGAAGGCCGCTAGCGCGCGCGACGCCGACGAGGGAGCCCAAGACGAGTCGTGATGCCGGGTGAGGCCGACGCGACGCCGGTCGGTCCCCATGCGGGCGGCGCCGATTCGTCCATCAGCACGGGCGAGGACCTTCGGGTGGTCTCTTGGAACATCCACAAGGCCCTCGACTCAGGCCTCGCGGCGGAGCTCGCGCGCCTGGTGGAGGAGCGGGCTCCCCACGTGCTGGCCCTCCAGGAGGCGCGCCCCGGCCTCCCGCTTCCTGCCGGGTTCGCCGGTCACCACGCCGCAAGCTTCCGCCGCGGCCTCATGGGCCCAGAGGAAGGCGTGATGACCCTCGCTCGCGCGCCGGCACTCGCGGCCCACAGGGTCCGCTCCTCCGAGCGTGAGCTGCGGCTCCTGACGCCCAAGGCGGCGTTGATTTCGCAGCTCCCCCTAAGCGACGGGCGGGAGCTGTGCCTGGTGAACGTCCACGGCCTGAACTTCGACCCCACCGGCCGTCAGCTCGCGCGGCAGCTCGATGACCTCCGGGAGCGGGTGGCCCACATCAGCGGGCCGGTGGTGGTCGCAGGTGACTTCAACACCTGGAACGACCGCCGCATGGGGGCCGTGCGCGACCTCGCCCATGCCCTCGACCTGGAGGAGGTGGCGCCGGACTTCCCTGGGGGGACCAAGGGCCGACTGCCCGGGCGCAAGGCCCGCGAGACCCTGGGCCTCGACCACCGCTTGCACCTTGACCGCCTCTTCGTGCGGGGCCTCGTCCCCGTCCATGCGGCGTGGATGGACTCGTACCGTTGCTCTGACCACGTCCCCCTGATCGCTCACCTCACCTGGACCCGATGAACCAGACGCTCGCCCGACACTGGGGCCTCGACCCCGAGGTCGCCTTCCTGAACCACGGCTCCTTCGGCGCTGCCCCGCGCGTGGTGCTCGAGGCCCAGCGCCGAGAGCGAGACGCCATGGAGCGGGACCCGATCCACTACCTCGCGCCGGAGCGCAGCCTCTACGAGAAGCTGGACGCGGTGCGAGCGCGTCTCGGTGGGTTCCTTGGGTGTCCCGCGGAGGACCTCGCCTTCGTCCGCAACGCCACCGAGGGCGTGAACTCCGTGCTCCGTTCGTTCGAGCTCGAGGCCGGCGACCGGGTCGTCATCACCAGCCACGGATACAACGCGTGCAACAACGCGGCGCGCTACGTGGCCGAGCGCGCGGGGGCGGAGGTCTCGGTGGCC
>OCVR010003015.1_pt1 | contig 12212 bp, 6 predicted proteins | sample 1539091 | NCBI WGS metagenome assembly OCVR01 (sample SAMEA3355530, study PRJEB22509) | marine metagenome | biome: marine; feature: coastal ocean; material: water | place: USA | collected 2010-08-07 | depth 16 m | reverse complement strand
AATCTCTTATTGTGGCGGAGTGCACTGGTCCTGTTTTTGGTTTCAGGAATTCAGGTTGCTGGGGCAAAAACAGAATTCACGGCGGTTGATCGATGGTATGAGGTTTACCTAGCAGGGGGGAAGGTAGGCTATGTCTCGGATAAAATGCAAAAGGATGGAAACGTCATAAAAAGTCGGAATGAGTTTGTAATGCAGATCAGGCGTGCGGGACAGAGTATTGAAATTACGGTGGAGCAGGAAACAAAGGAAAAAATAAGTGGGGAATTGATTGAATTTTCAACCGAGACAAAAATGGCGGGAATTCCCATGCTCAAGAAGGGGCGAGTAGAAGGGAAGGAATTGGTCGTTTATGAAAAACAGTTCATTTCAGGAAAAGAAACCAGATATCCTTTTGATCCGGAAGGAGGAATGAGTTGGGGTCTGCGCAAGCAGTTTCTGGAAAATGGATTTCAGGCAGCTGGAAAAACTTATGAACTTAAAGTCTACTCTACAGACATGGGAATGAAGAAACCGGTTAAGGCAAAGATTATTTGCTTTGGGGAAAAACCAATTCAAATAGGGGAGAAAAAGATCAAAGCCTTTGAGGTGCATATGGAATTAAAAAGTCCGTTTGGATCAGTGATTACAAAGTCATGGTTTGATGAAAATTGTATAGCCCTCAAAACCGTAGTGAACATGGGAGGTATGAATATTGCGATCATTGAGGTGCCAAAAAAGAAAGCCAAGAAGATGGAGGAAGAGCCTCACGAACTTTTGTTGAGCTCTGTCGTGCCCCTGAATGCAGTTGTACCGCAAGGTGAAAAAAATACTTTTATTATGAAGGCCATAAAGGGAAAATGGTCAGCTAAACTGTTTGAAGGAACTGGCCAGAAGATTGAGAAGATCAATGGCAACTCGATACGGGTGATTGTGGATCAGAGTCAGCGAAAGGAAGCAGGTGCGGAGGAAATTGATTTGAAACCTTTTCTTTCGTCAAATGTATATCTTGATTCGGATGATCTACTGATTCAGAAACTCGCGAAGAAGGCGAAAGGGAAAGCAAAGAACACGAAAGCAATCGCAAATAAACTTACCAAATTTGTCTTCCGTTATATGTCCAACAAAAATTACGGGGTGGGGTTCGCCACTGCCAGTGAAGTTGCAAGAAAGAAAGAGGGGGATTGTACCGAACATTCCGTACTGTTGGCTGCCTTAGGGCGTGCGTTAGGCATTCCCAGTCGGGTGGTAACCGGCTTGGTTTACGCCGATGAATTTGAAGATCAAAAAGATGTGTTGGTCTATCACATGTGGACCCAATTTTATATTGATGAACAGTGGGTGAATCTTGATTCTGCCCTAGGCTTGGTCAAGTGCCCTGCGGACCGGATTACTTTTTCGGTGGATTCTCTGGAGGAGGATACAATCGCCTCGGTTCTTCCTTTAGTGGAGTTGATTAATAACCTGAAGGTCACCGTACAAACGGTTGAATAGGTTTACTTCTTCTCATTTTATCTTATCGAATAGGCAAGGGTTCCCTTGACCATTCTGTGTGAGGATTAGATTGTATTGTATGAGTAGAATTCTTTTTCTTTTTTGTCTTACATGGGCTTCTTGCTTTGGAAAAGATAGGCCGAATATTCTCTTTGCATTTGCAGATGACTGGGGTAGGCAGGCTAGTATCTATGCGAAGATTGAGGGAGCGGGAGGAATCAATGATGTCGCAAATACACCCCACTTCGACAAGCTAGCGAAAAGCGGGGTGCTTTTCACCAATGCCTCGGTCAATGCGCCGTCCTGCACGCCGTGCCGCAGTGCCATCCTTTCCGGGCGTAACTTTTGGGAAACGGGTAGGGGGGCGATTCTTCAAGGCGCTGTTTGGGATGAGAATATTCCAACATGGCCGTTGTTGCTTAAGGGTTCGGGTTACCATATCGGTTACACTTACAAGGTTTGGTCACCTGGTAGTCCGGCTGATGCAGGCATCGGGGGAAGAGTGAATGCGTTTTTTAAGTCGGGTTCAAAATTTAACGGATTCTCGCAATATGTCTCCGGTCGTGCTTCCAAAGGAGTTGATGTAAAAGGTGCCAAAGAGGAATTGTATCGGGAAGCCAGTGGTAATTTTAACTCTTTCTTAAGGGAAAAAAATAAAGATCAGCCCTTTGCTTATTGGTTTGGTCCCACCAATGTTCATCGCAAATGGATCAAGGGCTCGGGTAAAAAGCTTTGGGATATTGATCCTGATAAACTGAAAGGTAAAATGCCTGCATTTTTACCGGATGTTCATGAGGTGAGAGAAGACTTGGCCGATTACCTCGGTGAAATTGCCGCTTTTGATGCCGGTCTTGGGATTATGATCGAGGAATTGAAAAAAGCGGGAGAGTATGAAAATACAATTATCGTGGTAAGTGGAGATCATGGCCCTCCCGGTTTTCCACATGGTAAGTGTAATCTTTATGATTTCGGCACCCGCGTGTGCCTGGCCGTTACCGGGCCGGGTGTGAGAGGTGGCCGGGTGGTGGATGATTTCGTCTGCCTTCCCGATTTGGCCCCGACTTTCCTGGAAGCGGGGAAGGTTCAAGTTCCTGAGGTAATGTCGGCGAAAAGTTTATGGAAAGTACTCAAGTCGAAAAAGGATGGCCAGGTCGACCCAAGTCGTGATGCCGTAATCACCGGTCGGGAACGTCATGTTTTTTCATCCCGCCCCGGATACCTTCCTTATCCTCAACGAGCGATTCGAACCAAGGATTTTCAATTTGTTATCAATTTTCGTCCGGACCGTTGGCCCTTGGGAGATCCCTATCTGCTCGATACTCCCAAAGAACCAGATTATGCCCTGTTGGAAAATCAAACCTTTGTAACCTTGGCGGATGAAGATGCCGGCCCGACCAAGGCTTGGATCGTCAGCAATCGAAAAGACCCCCAAGTAAAGCCAGTCTTTGATCATGCATACGGAAAGCGTCCACGTGAAGAATTATACGATATGAACAAGGACCCGGATCAAATGAAAAACCTCGCTGAGGACCCGGACTATTCTGGGACGGTAAAAAAACTTCGGGCCCGTTTAATGAAGTACTTGGGTGACCATAACGATCCTCGGTTGGTCGATAATGGAAAATTCTTTGAAACATCCCCCATGACCGACGGGTTTAAACGCCCGGTTAAATCCCAAAAATCCAAATCGAAAAAATGAATTTATTAAAGCATTCTTATTCCATTCTTTTTACTCTTTTATTCGCCGTTCGATTACTTGGGGATAGCCCGGTCGATCGATCTTTGTCTACTGCATTGGTTTCCGATGATTTCGGATTGGCGGATGGACCTTCCTGGCAGGGATGGTACCTAACGGTTCCGGACCCAAAAGCACAGGTGGTGAAGCGTTTCATTATTAAACAAAATAAATGGAGTGTACTCGCCCAAGAAAAGCGGTTCAGTGCGAGCTTCTTTAACCATGGGAAGAGCTACTTCGCGGATCATGGGGAAGGTGCAATCCGATGCCTGGATCAAAACAATAACTGGTCTTTACTCCATCAGGAAGATTTGACTAAGGATAAACGCCGGAAACCCAATGACTTGGTTGTCGATCGCTCGGGCGGGGTCTATTTTACCCTAACCGGACCGGGTGAAGTCGTTTATTTATCTTCCACTGGAAAGGCGAAAACGGTCGCTTCAGATGTGGAGACCCCCAATGGGTTGATCCTGAGCCCCGATGAGAAAACTCTTTATGTGTCCGAATACGTTCCGAAGAAAATTCTGTCTTTCAAGGTCGGAAAGAATGGAGCTTTGAACGCAAAGAAGCTCTTTGCCAAAATGGACGATGGCCAGCCCGACCTCAAGGGAGCCGATGGAATGTGTGTGGACCGGGCTGGCAATGTTTATTGTGCGGGACCCAAGGATATTTGGATTTGGGACTCGAAGGGCAAGCTGCTCGACAAAATCGTTTGTCCCGAGCGGGCGGTGAATTGCACTTTTGGCGGCAGCCAATTGCGTGATCTTTATTTGACTGGATTTGGCGGGGTCCATGTTCAACGCATGAAACTATCCGGAGTTCCCCCTCAACCACCTGCTGAATGGCCCGATTCCATGCAAGATAAGCCTAGCATTCAAGTTCCAGGTAATGTGACTCAATTGCTGGATCTCACTTATGCAGAATATGGTCCTCGAAAGATGCTGGCCGATCTTTTTATTCCCAAGGGCAAGGGGCCATTCCCTGCTGCTTTGATTATTCATGGAGGAGGCTGGATAAAAGGGGATAAAATGAAGTTCCGGGCAATGGGAGTCGAAATGGCGAAGCGTGGATATGTTTCCATGGCCATTGATTACCGATTGGCTGAAGAGGCTCTTTTCCCGGCGAATATTCAGGACTGTCATGCCTCGGTCCGATATCTTAGAGCTCATGCAAATAAGTATAAAATTGATGCTGATCGAATCGGGGTGGTGGGTGGCTCAGCAGGTGCCCATTTAGCTGGTCTCCTCGCGACCACGCCGAAGGTTAAATCTTTGCATGGTGGTGGCGGGAATTCCAAATATTCATCTGTCGTTCAGGCTGCGGTGGTCATGTCCGGGCCAATGGAAATCTCGACCGGCAGTGTGGCAGAACGGTCGCTAACTGCGAAAAATCCCGTAGCCAATGCAATATTCCTGTTTGGTGGGACAGTTAAAGAGCAATCCGGTTTATATAAATTAGCGGATGCCCATCTCCATATTAATAAAGAAACGCCCCCAATTCTTTTCCAATTCGGTGGAAAAGAAGATCCTTCCAAAGTACAACCTTCGATCGAGAAACTGAAAAAGCTGGGTGTGCCTACGAAATTGCTGACTCATTACCAAGATGGTAAGCATGGATGCTGGAACCGGCACCCATGGTTTTTACCGGTAATTGAAGATGTAGATTCCTGGTTTCAGGAGCACCTTTAATAAGAGATCTAGGCTTTAACGAGGTTCAATCAGCTCAATCCTCTTTAGGATGGAGTTCGTTTTAGGGTCAGTCAGACGAAGGGCTTTCCTCTGCTTCAGATCAACCAGCGTTACATTAAATGTGGAAACCTTGGACCATTCCAGTTCTACATCCTTTTCGCTCTTAAAGTCTTTTCGGTTAATCAGAACTTGCTGAGGGCCTTTCCCGGTGACTTTTGTGTTGAAAGTGAAGGTACCGAGATTGTTTTCCCGACTGAGAAATGAACTGACTAGTCGTAGTCGAAGGGTGTGATCACGACCCTGTGGATTGATTGAGAAAGCCAGGACTTTATCGTTGGATCGATTAATCATCGGGCTTTGTAATTTATAGGTAGTAATACTCTCCCCGTTTCGGCTGGACCAGTCGGCGGTTCCATTTGAAAAGTCTTCGATCAGTCCGCTCTTTGCCAGTTTGGATAATTCTTTTAAGTTAATGTTGTCCGGCTCATGGATCGCTTCTTTTGAATTGATTGAGAAAGTTTTGGAACTACCAACTTGTAAAGTCATTTCCTGATCCAACTTGTAACGGCAATGCCCGAAAACATAGAGCGGAAGTTGGGGGTAGACAGGAATCTCCGTAGTCCAAGTATGGTTGGCTTTATTAGCTTTGGCCAGATGCCAGAAACGGGTACGGGAATTCGGATCGTAGCTGTAGTAGATTTGGACCCCAGCCAAGCGTTCGGTTACTTTCGGAGATACGGAGAAGGTGGCAATTCCTTTGTCTGTAGAGAAATTGGATGGTGGAGTTTCCGGGATTACAATCTGTTCATCCCCCAAATATTTCTTGAACCAAAGATTAAGTACTGCCCACTCTTCCGGTCCCACACCATGGTTATAGTGAACATTGGAGGATACTCTCCATTCGTCATGGGGAAGCAAATCCATCGATCGGTAGATTCTTTCAAAGGTGGAATGAAAGTCATTGGAAGAGGTAATGAAGGCGACCGGACATTTTACATGGGGCCAATAAGCTTCCGGATCAATTACATTTTTGTACATTTCAAGATTTTGAAATTGAGGATGTTTGCTGCTTCCGACGATCCCTCCAGGGAAATCCACATATTTAAATGCAGTGCCTCCGACAAATGGAGCGACCGCCTTTAGTCGGGAGTCAATCGCGGTAAGGGCAGTGATCATTCCCCCCATGGAAAAGCCAGTAAAACCGATTCTGTCTGCATTTACTTGAGGTTGTTCTTCGAGGAAAGTAATCGCCCGGCGGCCCGCCATCGAAAGAAGTATCCAGCTTGAATTACGGGGACTGGGAATCGGATCGATCGAAAATTCATCGGGTTGTAGGTTTACCTTCCATCCTTTGCGTAATGCTTTGGAGTAAAAGCGTGGACCTTGAGTAGGATCCACTTTTCCCCAGTCGGTATTGGTATCAATATCCTCTTTTACGGGCCGTCCAAGCCAATTGATATCGATATTGGCAAATCCCTGCTTGGCAAAATAAACGCTTCGGTTGCGCTCAGCCCGCTGCCCGCCACCGTGAGTCCATACGAACGCGGGATGTTTTCCCGGTTTATTCGGAAAAGAATAATAGGCGGACACCCGTGAATCTATTCCCTTGAACCGACCGACCTTATAGGTCAGATAACGGGTGGTGACTTCATCGGTTTTCCATTCTTCAATAATTTTTACCTCGAGATCTTCAGTCCGGGGATCATAACCTTGCCAAAGTTCAAGTGCGGACTTCGGGAGTTTATCTGGATCACTGATCGGCGTGAAAGTATCCTTGGCTGACAAATGGCTGATAAAAAAGAGTAGGAGGATGAATTTTTTCATAGGCAAAATTTTAAAATTAGATTCTACAACTGAATGCCCGAACTGGGTCGAAAGGAAATCTGAAATTAAAGAAAGATCATTTGCGAGCAAATGCGTTGCTGGCGGCAATTTTAATAATCAGATCACGGAAGCCGAAATTATCTTTAATGATGGAGTCGGCTATGGATTTGGCTTCATTTTTATCCCGTAGAGTAAGGACTCTACCGGCGGCATAGGTCATGAGTTTTTCTGCAAGATTCTGAGCCAGTAGGTTTTTCTTAGCCAGGAGTACTTTTTTGAGTGTTCTGGGACCATGAATCTTTTCTCCTGAAGTTAGAACAGCACTCCCGTCAATAGGCCCGGATGGCAAAAGCTTTGTGCTCTGAGTAGAGTTTTTCCAAAATCGCGACCGATAATAGGTTGGGCGGTAACCACCCACCGGGTCAAAATATTCAAGCGGGAAACCATAGGGATCAATCTTGGCATGACAATCGGCACATGCCTGAACTGAGCGGTGTTTTTTAAGCAGTTGTTTCACGGTCTGGGCACCCCGAACATCCGGGTTAATCGGTTCAACATCTGGGGGAGGAGGGGAAGGAGGAGTGCCCAGTAAGCTTTCAAGTACCCAAATGCCACGAATAACCGGGGATGTATCGACTCCGTTTGCAGTGAGAGTAAGAATGCTCGCCTGACCAAGCAGACCTCCCCGCATACTATTTTCCGGAAAGGAAACCCTCCGGAAATGAACTCCCTCGACTCCATCAATCCCGTAATGCCGTGCGAGGTCCTGATTAATGAAACTGTAATCGGAGTTAATCAAGTCAGAGAGAGGAATATTTTCCAGTACGGCATGAGTTAGAAATTGATGGGTCTCCTCAAGCATTGCGTCTTTTAATCCATAGCGATAATATTCTCTAAACTTGAGCGATGCCGGGGGCATAGTTCCGAGTTTGTCGAGACGGAGCCATGATTCAGCAAATCCATGAACAAATGATTCACTTCGCGGATCAAGCAGTAAGCGCTCTACTTGTTGTTTGATTTGTGATCGTTCCTGTAGTTTATTTTCCTTGGCTTGTAGAAAAAGTTCATTATCAGGGATGGAGGACCACATAAAATGCGACAGTCGGTTTGCGATCTCATAAGAAGATAAATGATCAGATTCACTGCTTTCTTCCTTTAAATAGAGGAAGTCAGGTGAGACTAGTATTGCCTTGAGAGCCAGAAAAAAGGCTTCTTCCCGGTTTCGACCAAGTTTTTGACGTGCCTTTTTTTCGATTTCCAGATAGGGAGAAATTTCTGATTGGGATACCGGTCGCCGAAAAGCCCGTCGGGCAAAGCGAGAGAATACGACTTCAAGATCAATTTTAGAAAGGTCCCGTTCACCATCCAGGAAAACCTGTTGGGCTTTACTTTTATAGGTAAGTGGAAGAGGGCCATTGATGCGGAGCTCATGTAATCGGACAACTGGGCCTTTCCATACATCTGAAACAATGCGACCCGGCACCAGATCCTTTCCCACGATATGCCAGGCATGAAAACCTTCTTTTCCACGAAATTCGATGTCCGTATGATATTTCTTACAAATGTCCCGCATCCAATAGTCTGAAGGGCCCGGCCCGTTATCCCAGTTAAGAAATGGAACATCTCTTTTGTCCATCCATACCGTTGCTTCGAATTTTTTAGGTTGATGATCAGCTAAATCCCAGAGCCCTATTTTCGATCTTGATTTGATCGAGTCCGAGCCCATTCCCTTGCTACCTCTTGAAACAAATAAGGAGAGTTGCATCGGAGGTTTGAGGTTGGTGGGGATCATCGCAGGATCGTAGGGATGCGTTAACCGACGAACAGCTTCGGCAGTTATACTGATTTTGTAATACCCGGGAGTTTGTATACCCTTTGTCCTTTTATACCAGTTGTGCGGGAAAGTTCCTAAGTCAAAATGATCAGATATTTGTTTTTTCCCAGCTGCAAAATCAAGGTGTTGATTAGGTTTGTAAACTCGGTACATCCAGGGAGTCTTTTCCTGTCTGCTGGGAGAGCCCCAATCTTTAGGTTTAATCGCGTCACTTTTGAAAGGTGTGATTTCGTCAAAACGAAATGCCATACGCAGATAACGGTCTGCAGATTCAAGATAAGCATTTAGATGTTGATCGGAAAGGTTGAGTGCATCCCCAACATTGGTAAAGCCATGATCATTTTCATCGGTTGGGAAATCCTCTGTGAAATCAAAAGGTAAATCATGTAAACCCAGCAGATCGCGCATCGTATTTCGGTACTCTCTGCGATTGAGTCTGCGTAAGACGGTTTGTTTGGGCCCTTTTTCCTTCTCCAATTCAACGAGAGTTTTGGTAAGCCAGGAAATTGTCTGTTTAATTTCTTCTGTTTTGGGTTGTGCGACCTCCTTTTTCTTGGGAGGCATTTCACCCAGGTTGAGTTGGTCGAGTATGTCGTGCAGTAAATTAACTTTATCTTCGTCACCTAAATCAATCATCTGTTTACCCGAAAATTCCCTCGAAAGTTGGTGAAAAGTACGATCTCCTTTGTTCTTCTCGGAACCATGGCACTTAATGCAATAATTCTGTGTGAATTGAAAAACTTTCTGATCGAATTCTACGACTCTTGAAAAGGCATGGTTTATTCCAATTATGAAAATTACAGCGAATCCAAAAACGGAGGAATGCAAAATCTTTACCATTTGCAGAAACTAGATGACTTTTTCGAGGCCGGTAAGGGTTCCGGATGAGGTGTTAAATTGATCTACCTCCATACCAAAATTCTGTAACATTGATAGATAAAGATTACAGAGAGGGGTAGATTGTTTTCCTGCACGTGCAAAATGCATGTGTCCCGCATGATTGAATCCCCCTCCAGCCAGCAGAATGGGAAGGTCTCGGTTACTGTGAGAATTTGCATTGCTCATGCCGCTACCAAGAAGTGACATTGTACTGTCCAGTAAACTTGCACCGTTAGGTTCTTTTACTTCCTTAAGTTTTTTGAGAAAGCGGGCAAATTGATCTACATGAAAAGTTTCGATAATAGAAAGTTCATCAATGGCACCCTGAACCTGTCCATGGTGAGAAAGGGTATGGTATCCCTGTGAAACTCCCGGTAATCCACCGTTTTCTTTTCCTAGATTAGTAAATGCAAGACTGATCACCCGGGTTGAATCCGTTTGAAGGGCAAGAGCCATAAGATCGTAAAAAAGGGGGGTTCGATCCTTGAGGGTTAGTGAATCTACACCCGGCGCGAGAATATAATCTGTATTTGGTTTTTCCTTGTCGAGCCAGAGAGTTGACTGCTCAATACGTTTTTCGAATTCGCGAACGGAGGTGAAATACTGGTCTAGTTTTTCGGTGTCTGCATAACCTAAGCTTTTTTTAAAGCTATCTGCCTGATTTTTCGCAAGATCAAGAATGGAGCGTTTATCAATTAAAGCTCTTTCAGTTTGATTGCGTGTTGAGCTGTTCTCTTTACGAAAAAGCATTTGATAAAGTTTTTCCAAACTACGGATGGGTTGGATATTATTTCCATTACTTGTCCATGAAAGGGTATGTTCATTTCCGCGGTCGGCATCTAGTGTAAGAGAAGGATACCTGGTTTTCTCTCCGGTAAAGTCGGCTGCTTTTTGATCTAGGGAAATATTGGCTTCGTCATATCCTTTCGATTGGTTGGTGGGAATCCCAGATAGGAAAAACTTGGTTGCATTGTGACCGCCACTAAGGTTGTGATCTAGTCCTGAAAATACCGTGTAATGATCACGTAAAGATTCAAGCGGTTTGAGGAGTAATGGGGATTGAAACTGCTTTCCTATTTCCTGAGGATGAAAGTTTTCGGGAACAAACCCGTAAAATACTCCACTTGCAGTTATCCGTTTTGGGGGGGTGAGCGAACTGGATTCAGCATTTGCCTCGAGAAGGGGTAGGGCAATCATAGATCCACCCAATCCTTGCAGGAATCGCCTGCGGGCAATATGTCTTTTAATTAGCATCTGCATAAAATACTATGCAAAAACTACTTAAAAACCAAGGCTACATTCGTATTTTACTAAAGAAAAGAAGAACTGGAAAAGCTTTCGGAGGTATTACTTAAATAGAGGTTCTACCATGTTTCCATTGATCTTTTCCCAACTGGCATACAATAAATCAAGCTGCTCAGGCATTTCCTTAGATAAGTCTTTGGTTTCAGAGGGATCCTTGGCTAAATCATAAAGTTCCCATTTTTTGGGTGATTGCCTGAGGATTTTCATGTCGCCCACGCGAAAGGCCGCCTTATGACTCTGTCTCCAATACAGCCACTCGTGCGGATCTTCCTTGTGCTTTCCTGTGAGGTAAGGGAGAAGGTCATAAGATTCAATATATTCACCCTTGGGTTTAGGAACGCCTGCAGCTGCATGAATGGTGGCAAAAATATCGGTACTCAGTACGGGACGATCATAGGTTTTTCCTGCAGGCACTTTGCTGGGCCACTTGAATAAAAAAGGAACGCGAATACCCCCCTCGTACATTTGTCCTTTTCCGCCCCGTAAAGGAAGGTTGCTACTCGTTAGTTCCTTGGTCGGACCACCGTTGTCGCTCAGGAAAAATACAAGTGTGTCGTTTTCTAAATCTTCTTTTTCTACTTTTTTCAAAATTTCGCCAACGCTATCATCGAGATTTGAAAGCATGGCGGCAAAAATTCGTCGCTGTATATCTTCGATATGTTTAAACTTCTTCATGTACTTGTCCGCAGCCTGCAGGGGGCTGTGAACCGCATTGTAGGAAACAAATAAAAAGAAAGGCTTATCGCTATGCCGGTCTATGAAATCGACGGACTCGCGGGTAATGGCATCGGTAAAGTACTCTTTTTCCCGGACGGGCTGACTTCCCCTAACGATAGGGTTGTTGGCGTCGTAATCAGGTTCATTTCCCAAGTGAGTAGAGTAGATTACATTGCCGAAAGTTCTGATTCCTTGTCCACCGCCGGGAAGGACTCTCCGTCTCAACCAAGTAGTCGTTCCTTTCCATGGCTCGGGAACGAAGTAATGTCCTTCGTGGGTAAACCCAAAAAATTCATCAAAACCACGACGGAATGGATGATAGGGAGCAGTTCCACCAAGATGCCACTTTCCAATCAAACCGTTTACATAGCCTGCCATCTGGAGGGAGTCGGCAATTGTTTGTTGAGAAAGTGGGAGTCCGAAGCCAGGTTCCTCATTTTTGGCACCTGTGGGATTGAATTCATGTCCGAAGCGGGTTCCATACTTTCCGGTAAGAAGGCCAGCCCGGGAAGGGCTGCAGTTGGGGGCGGTGACATAGCCCTGGCTGAACCTTACACCCTTTTTTGCAATGTCGTCGATGTTGGGTGTGGGTATCTCCTGATTCCCTTGGCATCCCAACTCTCCATATCCGAGATCATCTGCCAGAAGAATGATGAGGTTGGGCATTTGGGAAACTCGATTACTTCCATGAGAAACAAGTTTTAAAATAAAAAAGGGAAGAAATAAGGAGAAAAGTAACTTTTGGAGTTTCATAAATTAT
>OCVR010003014.1_pt1 | contig 12212 bp, 8 predicted proteins | sample 1539091 | NCBI WGS metagenome assembly OCVR01 (sample SAMEA3355530, study PRJEB22509) | marine metagenome | biome: marine; feature: coastal ocean; material: water | place: USA | collected 2010-08-07 | depth 16 m | reverse complement strand
TAGAAAGGTGTTATGTTGCCTTTTGTTGAAAATTTCTAACATTCTGAAAAAGAATAATACTGTTCACCAATGAAAACTATAGAGGTATTACTCTCATAAAGTTTTGTTAAAAAAAAATAAAAAACTCTCTGTGAGTTTAGTTCTCAATAAATTTATGAAAAATCAAACAACTATAATAATGAGAAAACTATTTCTAGTACTCATGCTTTTGTCTATATCTTTTTTACAAGCGCAAGACTACTTTCCAATCAACACTAGTGTAAAGACAACTAAAAACACAACAGTTGCTTTTATCAACGCAAAAATATACACGACACCTACTTCAATTATCAAAAAAGGAACACTGCTCGTTAGAGATGGTAAGGTTGTGAGCGTTGGGAAATCTATTTCAGTACCAGTTGGAGCAAGAACAATAGATTTAAAAGGAAAAACAATATATCCGTCTTTTATTGATATATATTCAGATTTTGGTGTTAAAAAGCCAAAAAGAAAAGGAGGTAGAAGTAGAACTCCTCAGTATGATGCCACCAGAACTGGTCATTATTGGAATGATCATATTAGACCAGAAGTAGATGCATCTCAACTGTTTTCTTTTGATGATAAAAAAGCAAAAGAATTGGTGAATGCTGGTTTTGGTGTTGTAAATACGCACATGCAAGATGGTATTGTAAGAGGTAATGGAATGTTAGTTGCGCTAAATACCAAATCATCTGATGGGTATAGAATTTTAGATAAAAAATCTGCTCAGTATTTATCATTTACAAAAAGTTTATTATCTACACAAAACTACCCTACCTCTAGAATGGGAGCCATGGCTTTATTACGTCAGATGTATTTAGATGCAGACTGGTATGCTAGTGGAAACATAAAAAATACAGATGCTTCTTTAACTTCTTTAAACAACAATAAAAATCTGATTCAAATATTTGATGCTGGAAATCAATTAGATGTTTTTAGAGCAGACAAAGTTGGAGACGAGTTTGGTATTCAATACACCATTGTTGGTGGTGGAGATGAATTTGAAAAAATAAATGATATTAAAGCAACGGGAGCAAACATGATAATCCCTATTAATTTCAGAAAACCATATGATGTAAGTAATCCGCTAATTGCAAATAAAATTTCTTTACATGATATGAGAAGTTGGAATCAAGAACCTTCTAATTTGGCAGTGTTATCAGAGAACAACATTACCTTTTCCCTTACTACACATGATTTAAAATCTGTAAAATCTTTTCACAAAAACCTACAAAAAGCAATTAGCTATGGTTTTGATAAAACTAAAGCATTAGAAGCGCTCACAACAATCCCCGCTAGTATGATTGGAAAATCTGATATTGGGAATTTAAACTCAGGAAGTCAGGCTAATTTTATCATCACCAATGGAGATGTCTTTGATAAAGGAACAACTATCTATGAAAACTGGGTTCAAGGAGATCAACATGTTATTAATGACATGAATATTGAAGATATTACTGGAAAATATAGTTTTTCTATTGATGGTGCATCTTTTCAATTAAAAGTTTCTGGAAAGGAGGCTAAACAACGTGGAAGTCTAACTTCTGAAGAAAAAAAGATAACTTCTAAATTTTCTTTTTCTGACGGATGGGTTTCCATGACAATGAACAACAATGGTGATTTTTCTAGAATATTGGCCCAACCTTCATCTACTGGATTAAGTGGTACGTATTTTAGTATAGATGGAACTGAGTCTTTATGGTCTGCTACCAAAGAAAGTGAAGACGAGAAAGACAAGAAAGACACGAAGAAAAAAGATAGGAAAGAAAAGACTTCTAACACTCCTACCTTGCTCTCTGTAAGTTATCCTAATATTGGTCTAGGAAACTTCTCTCAACCAACACAACAGACTATTTTAATTAAAAATACGACCGTTTGGACTAGTGAAGCAGCAGGTGTTTTAAAAAACACCGATGTACTGCTTAAAAATGGGAAAATTACCCAGATTGGCAAGAGCCTTTCAGATAAAAGAGCTACTGTTATAGACGGAACAGGAAAGCATTTAACTGCAGGAATAATTGATGAGCATTCTCATATTGGAGCTTCAGCCATAAACGAAGGTGGTCATAACTCTACTGCAGAAGTTACTATAGAAGATGTTGTAAACCCCAATGATATTAATATCTACAGAAATTTAGCAGGTGGAGTAACTTCTATTCAAATTCTTCATGGTTCTGCAAACCCTATTGGGGGTCGTTCTGCCATTATAAAATTAAAATGGGGAGAGAATGCAAAAAACTTGATTTATGAAAACTCACCTAAATTTATAAAATTTGCTCTGGGTGAAAACGTAAAACAATCTCGTTCTAATTCTAGTTATAGATTTCCACAAACACGTATGGGAGTTGAACAAGTTTTTGTAGATTATTTCCAAAGAGCTAAAGAATATGATGCTTTAAAGAAAAGTGGAAAAGCCTATCGTAAAGATTTAGAGCTAGAAACTTTAGCAGAAATCTTACATAAAGAACGTTTTATTTCTTGTCATTCTTATGTACAAAGTGAAATTAATATGTTAATTAAAGTTGCCGAAAAATTCAATTTTACGATCAACACATTCACACATATTTTAGAAGGCTATAAAGTAGCAGATAAGATGAAAGAACATGGAGTTGGAGGTTCTACCTTCTCAGATTGGTGGGGATATAAATACGAAGTAAATGATGCTATTCCATACAATGCTGCAATTATGCATAATGCAGGGGTTACTGTAGCTATTAATTCTGATGATAGAGAAATGTCTAGAAGATTAAACCAAGAAGCTGCAAAAACAATAAAATATGGCGGAATGACAGAACTTGACGCCTGGAATATGGTGACTATCAATCCTGCAAAACTTCTTCATATAGATGAAAAAGTTGGAAGTATTAAAGTTGGAAAAGATGCTGATGTTGTATTATGGAGTCACAATCCACTTTCTATCTATGCCATTGCTGAGAAAACAATTATTGAAGGAAAAGTTTTCTTTGATCTTGAAGAAGATAAGAAAAAACGCATTGCAATCAAAAAAGAAAAAAGCAAGCTAATTAGCATGATGTTACAGGAGAAAATGAAAGGCACTAAAACACAAGCTCCTAGTAAAAAAATCTTAAAAAACTTTACCTGTGATACAGAATAATATAACAATGAGAGACATGAAAAAATACATAATATTTAATATGATATTTTGCTTCTTAGCAGGATCTATCATCGCACAACAAACACCTGCTTCTAAACAAGTAAATGCCTTTTCTATAGAAGGAGCAACTGCTCATTTAGGCAACGGAGAAGTTATAGAAAACTCTTTGATAATGTTTAACAACGGAAAAATTACTTTTGTTGGTAGCACGTTAGTGAAAATTGCTAGACAAGGAACTGTCGTAAATGCGAAGGGCAAGCATATTTACCCTGGTTTTATAGCTGTTAATGCCTCTTTAGGATTGGCAGAAGTTGATGCAGTAAAAGCATCTGTAGATACAGATGAAATTGGTCTTATGTTACCTCATATTAGAAGTTTAATAGCCTACAATGCAGAAAGCAAAGTGGTTGAATCTATGAGGCCAAATGGGGTTTTAATGGCACAAATTACACCAAGAGGTGGTGTTATTTCTGGAACTTCTTCAATAATGCAACTAGATGCATGGAATTGGGAAGATGCTGCGTTAAAAGTTGACGATGCTATACATATTAATTGGCCAGAAACATTTACTAGAGGAAGATGGTGGCTGGGTGAAGATTCAGGTTTAAAGTTAGACAAAAAATACTCCAAAAATACGCAGCGTATTCAAGATTATTTTGCTGCAGCAAAACGTTATATAACTGAAAACAATCAAAAAATAAATTTAACTTACGAAGCAACAAAAGGATTGTTTAATGGATCTCAAAAAATATTTATTCATGTTAGTGGTCATAAAGAAATTACAGATGCAGTAACCATGTTTAAAGATCTAGGAATTACAGATATGGTAGTAGTTCATGGAGATGGAGCTGAAAAAGTAGCCAGTTTGTTAATTAAACACAATATTCCTGTTGTTGTAGAAAGAGCGCATAGAATTCCAGAAAATGAAGATGATGATTATGATTTGTCATACAGAAATGCTGCAATTTTAATAGATGCTGGGCTTACAGTTGCTATTGGTATGGAGGGGCAAATGGAACGTATGAATACGAGAAACTTACCTTTTTATGCAGGAACTTATGCCGCACATGGCGTAGACAAGGAAGCAGCTGTAGCAATGATTACTGGGAATGCTGCTAAAATATTAGGGATCGAAAAAACTACTGGAACATTAGAGGTAGGTAAAGATGCAACATTGTTTATATCTGAAGGCGATGCTTTAGATATGAGAGGAAATATTCTAAATCATGCCTTTATTCAAGGCAGAAAAATAAGTTTAGAATCACATCATACCACTCTATGGAAAAGGTATGATTCAAAAATAAATGGAAAGAAATAATCTTAAAAAAAGCGTCAAATTGGCGCTTTTTTTATTCTAATTAATTAAGAAAATCAGAACTCTTTAACTAGATCATTTTATTGTCTTTTGGCTTACCTTTAATGATCTCAAAATTTCCTACTTTTGCTTTGATGAAACAAATTCATAGCCTTCAAAACATTCAGATTAAAAATATCCTTAAACTTCAAGAAAAATCTCGCGAACGAAGAAAGCAAGGATTGTTTGTAATAGAAGGAAAAAGAGAGATAGAATTAGCCATCAAAGGAAATTACTGTATTACTTCACTCCTATTTGTTTCTCATAAAGTATCTTCTGAATTTATTACACAATTTAAAGAAATTGAACTGATTGAAATCTCTCAGGAAGTCTATCAAAAAATTGCCTACAGAGAATCTACAGAAGGTGTTATAGCTATTGCTGAGTCTAAAAACATCAATTTAGAATCGCTACAATTTAAAAACAAAAAACCATTACTATTAGTAATTCAAGGCATTGAAAAACCAGGAAATATTGGCGCCATGCTCAGAACTGCAGATGCGGCAAATATTGATGCCATTATTTTAGCAGATGCTAAAACTGATATTTACAATCCAAATGTAATTAGATCAAGTGTTGGTTGTATTTTTACAAATCAATTAGTAATTGCATCTTCTGAGGAGATCATTAGATTCTTTAAAGATCAAAATATTAAAACCTTTGCTGCAACATTGCAAAACTCAAACTCATATACTGAACAAGATTACAGGGAAGCCTCAGCAATTATTGTTGGGACAGAAGCTACTGGATTAACACAAATTTGGAGAGATACAGCAACTAAAAATATTAACATTCCAATGCAAGGAGAAATAGATTCTATGAATGTTTCCGTTGCTGCTGCAGTATTACTTTTTGAAGCAAAAAGACAACGAAAATTTAAATAACATTTTTCATGAAAGTATTAGGTATGGATATTGGTGGCTCTGGAATTAAAGCTGCAATAGTAGATACAAAGTCTGGAGAATTACTATCTAATAGACACAGAATAGCTACTCCAAAACCTGCAACACCAGAAGCTATTGCTAAAGTAGTTCAGGAAATGGTTACGCATTTTAATTGGAAGAAAGCAATAGGTTGTAGTTTCCCAACAACAATTATTGACGGAAAATGCATCCATTCTGGAAATTTAAGTCCATTATGGAAAAACATACAAGTTGATGAATTTTTTAAAAACACCTGTAATATTCCTTTTTATGTTAGTAATGATGCAGATTTGGCAGGTATTGCTGAAGTAAGCTTAGGCGCAGGAAAAGGAAAAAAAGGATTGGTAATTGTAGTTACTATTGGTACAGGAATTGGTTCTGGTTTGTTTTATAATGGCAAGTTAATTCCTAATTTAGAATTGGGAAAATTATTACATAAAGATGGAGAAATAATAGAGTTTTTTTGTGCAGATTCTATCAGAAAAAAAGAGAAGTTAACCTTAAAAGAATGGTCTTTACGTCTAGATATATTATTACATCAAATTAACACTATATTTTCTCCTAATCTTATTATTTTAGGTGGCGGTATCAGTAAAAAACATGATGAGTTTAAACATTACTTAAGCTCAGACGTTAAGATAAAAATTGCGAAATTTAAGAATAATGCTGGTATCATTGGAGCAGCTATGTATGCAAGAAAAAAACTAAACGAATAATGCAACCACCTACTTTATTTTATGTTTTCATTGCTATTTTAGTACTAAAGTTTTTAGTTGATCAACTCTTAGACTCTCTGAATGCATCTCATTTTGAGGATGTAATTCCTAAAGAAGTCTCTGATGTGTATGATCGAAAAGAATATAAAAAATCTCAGAGCTATAAAAAAACAAACTATCGTTTTGGTATTGTAACTTCTCTATTTTCAATAGTATTAACACTTAGTTTTTTCTTTTTAGACGGATTTTCTTTGGTTGATAGTTTTGCCAGAGCTTATTCAGAAAATACCATTATAATAGGTTTAATTTTCTTTGGTATTATTATCATTGGCAGTGATCTTTTAACCACTCCTTTTTCATACTATAAAACCTTTGTTATTGAAGAAAAATTTGGCTTTAATAAAACTAGTAAAAAAACTTTTATTATAGACAAACTAAAAGGTCTGTTAATGTCTATTATATTAGGTGGCTTTATTTTAGCTTTAATTATGTGGTTTTATGAATTTACAGGAACCTATTTTTGGCTCTATGCTTGGAGTTTAGTTACCGTTTTCTCCTTGTTTATGAATATGTTTTATTCTAAAATTATAGTTCCGTTATTTAATAAGCAAACAGCCTTAGAAGAGGGGAATCTTAAAGATGCTATCACAAAATATGCAAATTCTGTTGGGTTTACATTAAATAATATTTTTGTGATTAATGGCTCTAAACGTTCTACAAAAGCTAACGCCTATTTTTCTGGCTTTGGAAATCAAAAACGAATTACATTATATGATACACTTATAAACGATCTAACTATCGATGAAATAGTTGCTGTGTTAGCTCATGAAGTTGGTCATTACAAAAGAAAGCATATAGTTTTTAATTTAATTGCCTCTATTGTGCTTACTGGTCTTACTTTATTTCTTTTATCATTATTTATTCATTCGCCAATATTATCAATAGCTTTAGGTGTTTCTGTGCCAAGTTTTCATATTGGACTCATTGCATTTGGTATTTTATATTCGCCAATATCTGAAGTTACAGGGATGTTTATGAATTATATGTCTAGAAAATTTGAATATCAAGCAGATAATTATGCTAAAAAAACATTTGCCAGCGAACCGTTAATTAGCTCATTAAAAAAATTATCTAAAAATAGTTTAAGTAATCTTACACCACATTTTCTGTACGTATTTATTCATTACTCACATCCAACATTATTTGAAAGAGTTAAAAATTTAAAGCAATAAACTCAGCTTAAAAATTTGCTCAGACACATTTTTTGTACTACATTCATTATCTATTGAATGGGTCTAAATATTCAAGGATTATCCACACAATATTTTATGAAATACGTATAGTTTATAACTAATTATTGGAATACAAAGCAACCATAGAAGAAGAAAATAAAGAGATAGCTAAACGCTATAAAAACCTCTTAAAAGAAACCTATCAAACATTATCAAGATCCGATAAGTTAATGATACGGAAAGCATTTAACTTATCTGTTGAAGCTCATTCTACTCAAAGAAGAAAAACTGGCGAGCCCTATATTTTTCATCCAATATCAGTAGCTAAAATTGTAGCAAATGAAATTGGATTAGGTGCTACATCTATTGCCGCCGCCCTATTACATGATGTGGTTGAAGACACCAAATACACAGTAAATGACATAGAGCGTTTGTTTGGTGATACTGTTGCCAGAATTGTAAGTGGTTTAACAAAAATTTCTAGTTTAAAGAAAGACAAAGATCATTCTATACAAGCTGAAAATTTCAGAAAAATGTTACTCACTCTTCATGATGATGTACGTGTGATTTTAATAAAGATAGCAGATAGATTGCATAATATGCAAACAATGGATGCCATGCCTGCCGACAAACAGGTTAAAATTGCTTCAGAAACTTTATATATTTATGCGCCTCTTGCTCATCGTCTTGGATTGTATAATATAAAAACTGAATTAGAAGATTTAGGGCTAAAATATACAGAACCAGAGGTATACAATGACATTGTTAGTAAAATTAGTGAAAGTAAAGAAGATCAAGAAAACTATATAAAATCATTTGAAAACACTTTAAATAGTGGTTTAAGTAAAGAAAGTTTCAAGTACCAAATTAGAGGAAGGTTTAAATCAATCTTTTCTATTCGAAGAAAGATGCGCAAACAAAATGTTTCTTTTGATGAAGTTTATGACAAATTTGCAATCAGAATTATTTATGAACCAACGTCTGAAGATGAAAAATTTGATGCTTGGAAAATTTATTCAATAGTTACTGATTATTTTAAACCAAACCCCTCTCGATTACGTGATTGGATTTCTCAACCAAAATCTACAGGTTATGAAGCATTGCATATAACAGTTGTAGGACCCGAAGCTAAATGGGTTGAAGTACAAATTCGTTCTAACAGAATGGATGAAATTGCAGAAAAAGGATACGCAGCACATTTTAAATACAAACAAAGTGAAGAGAATGATAATGGTTTAGATGGTTGGTTAAATCGTTTGAAAGAAACTCTAGAGAATCAAAGCATTAATGCTGTAGATTTTGTAGAAGATTTTAAATTAAACCTTTACGCCAAAGAAATTTATGTATTTACGCCCATAGGTGATTTAAAATCACTTCCAAAGGGTGCTTCAGCTTTAGATTTTGCTTTTTCAATACATACAGATATTGGTTTAAAGTGTAGAGGTGTAAAAGTAAATGGGAAATTGGTTCCATTAAGTCATGAATTAGCAAGTGGAGATCAAATTGAAGTATATACCACATCAAATAACAAACCCAATGCACGTTGGTTAGACTTTGTAATTACTGCTAGAGCTAGAACTAAAATTAAAACAGCATTAAAAGATCAAGAGAAAAAAATAGCTGAAGAAGGAAAAGCAATTCTTGCTAGAAAATTGCGGCACTTAAAAATTAATTTTAATGAAAAGTCTTTAAACGAACTGGTTGTTTTTTTTAAACTAAAAACTAGCTTTGATTTATTCTTTAGAATTGGGAATGGCGCTATAGACAATACTCAACTTAAAAACTTTGTGAGCCAGCGAAACAATATGATCATGAACTTCTTTAAGAAGCGCTTAACAAGAGCTCCTTCTAAAGAACTCATTAATAAAGAAGAAGTTTCTGCAAAATACGATGATCTTGTTTTTGGACTAGAGGAAGAGAAATTAGAGTATACATCTTCTAAATGTTGCAAACCAATTCCAGGAGATAGAGTGTTTGGATTTATAACAATAACCGAAGGAATTAAAATTCACAAAAAAGATTGTCCAAATGCAATTTCATTACAATCTAACTATGCTTACAGAGTCATTAAAGCAAAATGGATAGATTCTTCAAACCAAGAATTTAAAGCAATCTTAAAAGTAAGTGGTGAAGATAATAAAGGAATCGTAAATAATTTAACCATGATTATTTCTAGTAATATGGATGTATTTATTCACAGCATAAATATTGCTGGAAATGAAGGGATATTTGATGGTAAATTATCTATTAGCGTTAAAAATAGAACACAATTAAATAAGTTAATAGAAAGTATAAAAAAGGTTGATGGCGTTAAAAAAGTAGAACGTGTTAATACAATGTAAATAACCTTCTGTAAAAACACTTATTTATATCAATAATAACATTAAATTTGTTTACTTATAAAGTGATACTATGGTCTCAAAAAACAATCAAGAAGTTGTAAAAAGAGTATTTACTACTTTTTTAGAAGAGAACAAGCACAGAAAAACTCCGGAAAGATTTGCTATTCTACAAGAAATATATGATGTAGATGAACATTTTGATATAGAATCTTTGTATATCAATATGAAAAACAAAAACTATCGGGTAAGCAGAGCAACATTGTACAATACGATAGATTTACTGCTAGACTGTGGTCTTGTCCGAAAACATCAATTTGATGGTCAATCAATGGCTCGTTATGAAAAGAGTTATTTTGATAAGCAGCATGATCATGTTATTCTTACCGATACTGGAGAAGTTAAAGAATTTTGTGATCCAAGAATTCAAGTTATCAAAAAAACAATAGAAGAAGTTTTTGATATAGATATTCACAATCATTCACTTTACTTTTACGGAACAAAAAAACAATCAAACAACTAATTTTTAGAATTATATTACATGGCGGTAGATTTATTACTAGGACTACAATGGGGAGATGAAGGGAAAGGAAAAATTGTAGATGTTCTTACAAAGAACTATGATATTATAGCTAGATTTCAGGGAGGACCTAATGCTGGTCATACACTAATTTTTGATGGACACAAACACGTTTTGCACACTATTCCTTCTGGGATTTTTCATAAAACAGCTTTAAATGTTGTTGGAAATGGGGTTGTGATAGATCCTGTTATTTTTAAGAAAGAATTAGAAAACCTTGATAAGCATGATATTGATTATGAAACAAAATTACTCATCTCTAGAAAGGCACATTTAATTTTACCTACGCACAGATTGTTAGACGCTGCGTCAGAAACTTCAAAAGGAAAGGCTAAAATTGGCTCTACTCTTAAAGGTATTGGTCCAACATATATGGACAAAACTGGAAGAAACGGAATGCGAGTTGGGGATCTAGAATTAGAAAACTGGAAAGATAAATATCAAGCATTGACAACCAAGCATATTAAAATGTTAGATTTCTTTAATGTAGACATCCAATATGATCTTAAAGAATTGGAAGAAGAATTCTCTAAAGGAGTTGATAAATTAAGAAGATTACAATTTATAGATAGTGAAGAGTTTTTAAACAATGCAGTTAAAGAAAAGAAAACCATTCTAGCGGAAGGTGCTCAGGGTTCATTATTAGATATTGATTTTGGAACCTATCCGTATGTAACCTCTTCCAATACCACAGCCGCTGGTGCTTGTACAGGTTTAGGTGTTGCACCAAACAGAATTGGTGAAGTCTTTGGTATTTTCAAAGCCTACACAACTCGTGTTGGCTCTGGTCCTTTTCCTACAGAATTATTTGATGATGACGGAGCTACAATGGCTAAAGTAGGTCATGAATTTGGAGCTACAACTGGCAGACCAAGACGTTGTGGTTGGTTAGATTTAGTTGCTTTAAAATATGCTGTAGATATAAATGGTGTTACTCAATTAATGATGATGAAAGGAGATGTGCTATCTGGATTTAAGACATTAAAAGTATGTACCTCGTACAATTATAAAGGAAAAAAAATTAGTCATTTACCTTATAATATAGAGCCAGAAAATGTTTCTGTTAACTATTCTGAATTTAAAGGTTGGAATGAAGATTTAACAAAGATGACTTCGGCAGATCAATTGCCTCAAAATTTATTAGATTATGTTGCTTTTGTTGAAAAAGAAACAGGAGTTCCTGTTAAAATTGTATCTGTAGGACCAGATAGAAAACAAACCATTCTTCGATAGTTTTATAGTATAATTAAGAAGTTTAGCGTTTTCATTTCAGTATTTTAGCCAAAAGAAAGCATAAGTTTGAAAAAATTACTGATTATATTATTTGTATTCGTTTCTTCTGTAGGGGTTTCTCAACAAAAGAAAATTAAATTTGATGCCGATATTCAATTTGTAGACGAAGAGAAATATCCTGGAGCAACAGTACTTATTGGTAAAGTAAAAATGATTCATGCTGGAGCAATCTTAACTTCCAAAAAAGCGTACTATTATAAAAAAGATAATTTCTTTAAAGCAATAGGTGATGTTGTTATCAATCAGGGAGATACCGTTAAGCAATACAGTGATTATGTAGATTATGATGCGAACTTAAAAAAATCAGTCTCTTGGGGTAATGTGGTTTTAAAAGACCCAACAATGACACTCACTACAGACACTCTCTACTTTAATAGAGCTAGTCAACTCCTTTATTACAAAGATCATGCAGTTATAAAAGATGAAACCAATGTTCTAGAAAGTAAAAATGGAAACTATTATTTAGAACAAAAGAAATTTACTGCCACTACAAAAGTGACTATTACCAATCCTGATAATTTAATAGTATCTAATCATTTAGATTATTACACCAACTCAGGACATACCTTTTTATATGGCCCCTCTACCATCACAAATCAAAAAGATAATAATAAAATATATTCAGAAAGAGGCTTTTACAAT
>OCVR010003012.1_pt1 | contig 12215 bp, 12 predicted proteins | sample 1539091 | NCBI WGS metagenome assembly OCVR01 (sample SAMEA3355530, study PRJEB22509) | marine metagenome | biome: marine; feature: coastal ocean; material: water | place: USA | collected 2010-08-07 | depth 16 m | reverse complement strand
TTCTACTGTGAATTGTTTCACTGAATGCCCAAGTTTCAATCCAAGTCTCTAACTCAGGTATTCCTACTATAGGCAAGAAAGCAAGATTAGGTGAACGACCTTGCACACTATCTAGTAATATTTGTCTTTTCAAATTACTAGTAAAAATATGCTTCTCAAAATCCGTTAGGTCTTTGAAGTCTTTGGCATCTTTTACGATGTCAACTTCTTCAGGTCTCCAAAAGAAACCTAATTGTTTCTCTGTAAACTTTTCAAACTGTCTATATTTAACAACATCAAAACGTTGTACGCCAGGTGTTCCATTTGCATCTAGGAACATTTTTGCTTTAGTGTGGTCTGTTTTGTTTGTTAAATCTAGTACGCTCATCTTTTTCTTTTTCTTTTGCTTTTGCAAATCCTAGTTTCCTTTTGTTATATTTTACAACTCTCACAATCCTCATCATCTACAAATGTAGTGGTGGGTAACGATTGTTGTGCATCATCTTTATTGATATCTATCTCGCCTTGTCCATCGTATGTGTTGTTGTAGTATAACTGCTTGCCACCATATTTATAAAACATTATAAGATGTTGTAGCAAAACAGACATCGGAACCTTTTCATCTTCAAAGTGTTCTGGATTGTAAGATGTATTTACCGAAATACCTTGGTCAATGTACTTTTGTAGAACAGCCATTATCTTCAAATAGCCTTCTGGTGACTTCTGATCCCACAGTAAGTCATACTTATTTTTAAGTCTAGGGTAGCCTGGCACTACTTGTTTAAGTACACCATGCTTACTTTGTTTAACACTGATAAAACTGCGTGGTGGTTCAATACCGTTTGTGCTGTTACTAATCTGTGCTGATGTTTCTGCTGGCATAAGTGCCATTAGTGTTGAATTACGGATACCTGTTTCTTTAAGTTGCTTACGCAATCCTTTCCAATCTTGTCTTTCTTTGTGCTTAACTAACTCATCAACGTCTGTTTTGTACGTTTGGTTAGGTGTAATACCGTGCCCGTATTTTGTTTCTAAATTCTTAGCAATCTTTCCTTTCTCAACGGCTAAGTCTGCACTTGCTTTAATTAAGAAATAACTCCATGCTTCAGCCCATTCGTCAACTAACTCTAAGTTAGGATCCTGATATGTTGTGTCATTCTTTGCTAACCAATATGCAAAGTTAATAATACCAACACCTAGTGGGCGTCTGTTCATAGTACTAAGTTCTGCGGCAATTACTGGATACTCCTGATAGTCTAGCAATTCGTCTAATCCTCTAACTGCTAAGTCGCATACTTTTTCAAAGTCCTCAGGCTTTTTAATTGCACCCCAATTGATTGCACTTAACGTACATAGACTAATCTCACCTTCTTCATCATTGATATGTGATAATGGTTTAGTAGGTAAGTTAATCTCACAACAAAGATTACTTTGTTTAATTGGTGCTTCTGATTCTATAAATGCACCATGTGTATTTGCATGGTCAACATTCATTAAGTAAATTCTACCTGTGTCTTTTCTTTCTTGTACAAAGTTACTGAACAACTCTACTGCTGATATAGTCTTGTATCTAATGTCTGTGCGTTCTTCTGCTTGTTCATACAATCTTGTAAATTCTTCTTGGTCATTAAAGAATGCATCATACAACCCTGGAACATCACTTGGTGAGAATAATGTAATGTCTCCACCACTTAATAATCTTTCGTACATTAACTTATTAAATTGTACACCATAGTCCATATGACGTACTCTATTGTCCTCTGTACCTTTGTTGTTCTTTAGTACTAGCATATCCTCAATTTCTAAATGCCAAATAGGATAGTATAGTGTTGCCGCTCCGCCTCTTACTCCGCCTTGTGAGCATGACTTAACTGCTGATTGGAATAGTTTATAGAAGGGGATAACTCCTGTGTGAGTTGCGTCTCCACTCCTAATAGGTGAACCAATTGCTCTAATATTACCGGCACCTATGCCTATGCCTGCCTTTTGACTTACATACTTAACTACAGCACTAGACGTTGCGTTAATGCTATCCAAACTGTCATCAGTTTCAATAAGCACACAACTACTAAACTGTCGTTGTGGTGTACGCACACCTGCCATTACTGGCGTAGGCAAAGATATTTTAAAAGTACTGATAGCATCATAGTATGCTTTCACATACTTCATTCTAGTTTCTGCTGGGTACTTGCTAAACAATGTAGCCGCAATCATTATATATGCTACTTGTGGTGTTTCAAATATTTCACCTGTTGCTCTATTCTGTACTAGATACTTGCCACGGAATTGTTCCATAGCCGCATAAGTCAAATACTCATCTCTAGAATGGTCTATGTATTCTTGTAATAGATTTATTTCTGCTTTAGTGTATAGCTCAGTAAACTCAGCATCATAAAATCCTATATCAATGTTCTTATCGATAATGTCACATAAGCAAGGAGGAGTAAAAGTACCGTAAACTTCCTTTCTTAAATGATAGTTGATAAGTCTTCCGCCCACGTATTGGTAGTTCGGTGACTCTTCACTAATGAGGTCTGCCGCACTTTTAATAAGGGTCTCTTGAATATCTGTTGATGTAATTTTATCGAAAAACTGGATGTGTGAGTTAATTTCTACTTCTGACGCACTAACTCCTGTTATGCCTTCGACGGCATACATAACAACTTTGTGTAACTTATCAATATTTAAGTCTTCAAGTTGTCCGTCTCTTTTCTGTACCTGCATTGTATATCCTGTAAAATGTTCTGTATCTTATTCCTATTATAGCACATTTTGATCCAATGTCAAGATTAAATAATAGGAACTTCTATGTTTTTTAAGTCCTGTAGTACGATATACTTGTCTTCGTTTTCTACAAATAATATCTTGTTTCCAGGACTCAGATTGTAAGCATATCCATCGGATATAAAGATTGCTCCATCTTTTCCTGTAACATGATTACTTATCACTTTCCACTCTGTTTTACTCGGATCTATGAACTTTAAATTCAATAAAACGTTGTATAGCAGTATAGAAATTCCTGTGGTACAAAAATAACCATTCTCAATAATATCAAAAGGAGCCATCCAATCTTTAGGAGTCCAATAGTCTAAGTATCTGTTGTGAATTTTAATTTCAGCAAAGTGTTCTAGTACATCTGCTTCTGTTTTTGATTCGCGCCTAATCTCTCTGAATTCCTTCAGACGTTTTTCAACATCGGTTGTTTTATCGAACATACTCTAGTTCTTTATTGAGATTTCCACTTACGAACAACATATTTCATTACTGCATTACTAGTAGGTGGAACAACATTGTTATCAGCTGAAATTGAAACAGTACCGTTTGCAATAGCGCCGCTAAATTCAATGGACCCGGAGTAATATGCGTTACCAGTGGTTAAGTTAGTGTCGTGTGCTGAACTTGATACATCTTGTAATGAAACCGATCCAGAAACATTGCCGTTAGCGTCTGTTCCTGCAAGTGGATTACCATTGTAAAATAATGTACCAGTTTGATTGTAGTACCTTGTTACAGCACTGTTAGAACCGTCTAAAGCACTACCAACAATGGAGTAGTCAATAAACAATGTATCAATAGCAGTTGCATCAGTACCTAAGTCTGTAAGAGCAATACCTGTACCAGAGCCAATTGTTAATTGCTGTGGCTGTGAATAAAATGTTTCTGATTGCCCTGATTCTAATGATTGAGTTGTAAGCATCTCAATATTAGTTTTAATTGTTACCAATCCTCTTTTATCAGGATCGTTAGTTTTAAAGTATAATCTATTAACTAGTTCTGCAAATCCGCCTGCTTCATCGCTACTGTCGAAGTTAATCTCGCCATTAGTTGTATCAACATTAATTTGCCATGTACCCATTGCTTGAACATTTGCACTATCACTGTACTTGTTGTTAACGAACACATCATTGATTATGTTTACTTTCTCATCATTTAATACTTTATCCATCCAAAGTTCTAATTTTGCTTTAATTGTATTATTTGACCTTGTTGCATGTGTGCCTGTTGTAAAACCTAAAGCACCAAATGAGTCTACTGTATCCTGTGGATCATTAATAATTCTATATTGCGTTTGGTCATCACTAGTGATATAAATCTCATCAGTTGTGCCAGGTTTTAAACTAAGGTTAAACCATTGGTTCTTGCCGTTAATTAAAGATATAACTCCGTTAACTGTTGTTTCACTAGAAACATCTAGTAAGTATGCTGGCTTAATAGTTAATTCATCATCTGCTATTAAGTCTGGTAAGTTTGGATTAAAGTTACCTGTAACATTACCAGTTACTTCTGTATTTGCATCTATATAAAATGTATTACTTGTTGTAATACTACCTGATAAACTAAAGTTTGCATTAGCAATCTTAGCCGCATCTGAACTGCTGGTCATAATAAGACCAGTTGATATGTTTGCTATATGGAAACCATGGTCTTGACTGTAAATTTGAATTGTGTTTGCACCTGTAGTTTGACCTCTGTTAATGAAATCAAGTCCACTAGTAACACCGCCTGTTAATCCAGCTTCAGTAATAGTGAACTGGTTTAGTCCAGGTGAAACTGTTGTAACTGGATACTCGCCACTTAACTGTGCGTTGCCATAAAACTCAACCTTATCACCTATAGTAATACCAGCCACATCAGGAGTAGAAAGTGTAACTGTACTGCCTGAATCGACTGCCGCTGTTACTGTTCTGCCTGTTGACCATGCATTGGAAGGTAGTGTTACACTAAACGTATTAGCGACACTGTTTGCTGAAATTGGCAATAGTTTTTTATGATACCATGAAGTCACTGTTGAAGGAACAGAGGCAGTATGTGTTGCACCTTCTGTCCATACATATCCGTTGTATCCTGCTGAAGCATTTGCAAGTTCTGTAAAAGTAATATTCTCTTGCCCTGTATCAAATGTAACTGTAGCATTAGCAACATCAACAGTAGATGTAACTCTACCAATGCCACTGTAAATTACGTTTGAAGTCCCAGCATTAACGCTTAAACTTGGATCTGCAGGGTCTTTAACAAACACAACATTTGCACTTGCAATACTGCTAGTGTTAGCAATACCAAGTCCTTCTGTAACTACGTCAATATGTTTCTTTTCTAATCCGATAAAGCCTGTGCCTATTTGTGGATTAACTATAACTAAATCTTCGTCAATCTGTCTATAACTAGGAATATTTTGATCTGCATAGAAGCCAGTTGTAGTGGCTCCACTTGCAATAACAGTATTCGAAATAATATGATTAACATGAGTGTTGCCATAATATGTAATTGCAACATCATCTGAATTTTGTGGAGCAAAGCCTAAATACAATGAATGGTCTGCTGTAGAAGTATTAGCACTTATAAAGTTATATTCATATGCTGTGTTTACTATAGCACCTGTTCCACTACTATCACCATCTTGTCTTACACCGTTGAGCAAAACTGTGATGTCATCTGCTGTAAAGGATCTGCTTGTTTGGTTCTGATTAATAAAGTTTGCACCACTAACTGTGCTATCAAACACTGTTCTTACCACAGTGTTACCATCTGCATCTGTTAAATTTGCACTACTAATCAGTGTGGAGTTTGCTTTCCAAGACTTAGATTTACTTACACCATCAAACTCTCCTGAGCCTTTTGTGTATCTAATATGCGGAACTGTGAACTTGATAATTTGACTGTTTGCTAAACTTAATGTTCTAGCAGAAGCACCTAATGTACCTTCTAAAGTTACAGTCTTATTGTACGTTGCACTAATGGCATCGTCAGTGTCAGCACCGATATAAACTTGCTTACTGTCAGTAGCAAATCCAATCTCTCCAGGTCTAAGTGGATGCGGTAGATCCTGCTTTAATCCACGCCTTTGCTGGATTCTGCTGATAATAATTTTTAAATTTGCATTGTCTTGATGTGACACTATGTAAACTCCAATATGTTCTTATAAATGTATTTATCACTTTGAGCTAATCTAGTTTCAGATCCTGCACAAAGATTTACCTGAACATGGAGTTTTTGGTGTAAAATGATCTACAAACTGTTGTGGCATAGATTCAATACCGTCATATACTGAATTAATGCACTGTAAGTTATCGATATTGTGGTTTATAAACTGATGGAATTCGTCTGTCCAACTAAATTGTTCTTTCCATTCTTCGGATCCATAAACTAGATCCTTTGTCATATTGCAACCTCTAATGGTTACGTCTTTTACTGTTAAAGCAAATAAGTTAGGGCCGCCGCCTGGTGCTAAATCTTGATACAACGACATAACTCCACAATAGGACATTATACCACTGTAGGACATATTTTGTAATGCACCAAAGAAATAGTTGTTGCCAACATTCTCATGATAAGCATCAAAAGGTTCACATTGTTCTTGTATAATTTTTTGTATTTTTAGTACAGAAGTTTTACGAGGTATAACTATACCCTTTCCGCCCAGTTGGTCTACTAAGTCTGCTTTTTCTTGTGTACTAGTCAATCCGTATGTTCTGACTCCCATAAGTGTAGCAAACTGCACTACCATATTACCAACGCCGCCGGTTGCACCGCTAACACCCAATACGTTATTATAGCCTACGTCTAATACTTTAGTTAAGGAATAGTATGCTGTTCTTCCTACTAAACTATAAAATGTTAAGTATTTTTTTAGATCAATATTGGCGGGTATAACAAAATGCTCTGTATCACTGTTACCTATTGCATGTGTACGCCAACCCTTTTTGTGCCACATGTGAGTACCGACTGGAAAGTCTAAATTTTTACTTTCAATAACTTCGCCTACAGACTCACCTGGTATGCCTTCATTCAATGTTACCATTGGATAGTTAGGAAACACTTCTCCTGGATTCATCGAAATACGCATGTAGGGATCTGTGCCGCAGTAAATATTCTTTACTAAGTATTCACCGTCTTGTAATTCTGGAAGTTCCATGTCGACAACAGCAAAGTTGTCTACACTAATTTCACCTATAGCATGTTGTACTAAGACTACTTGCTTCATAGTGATGCATAGTATTCCGACAGTCGTTCAGCCCACTTGTCGCAATACTCGTCGAACTGGTCACCTTGTATTACATATTGCTTGAAAGCAACATCTCTACTAACCATAAGTATAACACATTTTCTAATATTAGTGCCGTACATCTCATTGTGTGCTAACGCATAAGCACAACATTGTAAGTAGTAGTCCTGGATCCATTCTTCTTTTTTAATTTTCTTGCTAGTCTTGAAGTCAATAATTGCTTCTTCGCCATCATGTATTCCTACACAATCAGTTGTTCCAGCATAAAGACCAGGTGCAATTAAGCCAACTTCAGTGCCCCATACTTCATCAACATTGCCAAAGCCCTCATTAATCATTAGATTAGTCATATCCCTTGCAAGTATACTTACAAAGTTATTTCCTTTGATTTCGTAATCTTCACTGAGGATATATTTTTCTAACGCATTATGTACCTTTGTACCTAAACCAGCACTTTCTTTACTGACACGATTTGCTTCAGCATCGCCTACACGTTTGCGCCAGGCTATTAAGGCTGTTTTGTCTGAGGTCTTGTCTAATACTGTAGTTACACTTGGTACTGGTACATTATCATCACCGACATATTTCCTACCTTCGGCAGTGGTAACTCTTTCTAATTTTTTATATTGTATCTTGTCTATTAACATCAAATAATCCTGCAAAGTTGTTGTGTGTTTGTTCGCCGTAATGTACATCATCAGCGGCTTTGTCTACTATTAAATCCTTATGTTCTTTTAAAAATCTTATACTGTTATAATTAACAAGTTGCAATTCAATATTGTTGATCTCGCAAAATGTTAATAAATGATTAACTGACCTACTATTATAGTACATTTTTGTATCTATGTCAATGTTTTTAAAATCTTTAAAACTTTTACTGTAAGGCATAAGTGCTTCTTGTTTACCGTCTTTAAAAACTATAAGCCTTTCTCCATGTGGTGCAAACAACATTAACTTACTGTATTGTTTTTCTTTATATATTGCAAATGCAATATCTATCATATCGTGAATAGTTGCTCCAGGTACTCCTGCATTATATGTGTTTTCAAAATATGAGGGCCAAGGCTTGTTAACACCTATCCCAAAAGTATGGCTACAACCAACTGCTAAATTAAACCCATCAGTAAACTCACTTAATTCTTGTTCTCTATGCCAGAGACTATTAAGTGTATATTCTATTGTATTTGAGATGTCAGTGAAAAACTCTTTATGTACTACATGCCTTTCATAGACTGTGGCACGACTCACAATGCCTTCCATCAAGTTCTGGATTTCCATGCAAGTATTTAGTTATTGTTTATTGTGGGAGGTCAGTTTTTACGTCACCGAGTGCTTGGTCGTTTGCCATAGCACCTACGTCAACCGCATCGTCTTGTTCTGCGTCTGGGTCAACTGTGTCGTTTGGTATTTTGCCTTTGGGAACAATGCTGTTTTCATCAGCACTGCTAACGACATCCATGTCGTTAAGTGCTTTGACGAGTTCATCCGTGCTCATCAAAAATCCGTCATCTGCGAGGCTCTTACGGAATTCTTCCGTCGATATCTCACTAACGTCGGACCCAACTTGCTGTGCTATTCTGTCGCTTATAGCAAGTTGTAAGTCATCGAAGTATAGTTCGAAGAGTAATACTTCGTTAATTTTCATTTAAAGCTCTACTGGTGCTCTACCTAGTGGCTCTTCTTCTGGGCCAGCCGCGGCAGGTACATTGTCCATTGCAGGTTCTTCTTCACCGCCTAATGCAGGTTCTTCTTCACCGCCTAATCCAGGCTCCATTCCAGGCTCAGCACCTAACATGCTTCCGTCACCTGAACCAGTTAATCCAGCAATAACTCCGTCAAGTCCATCTTTACCTGCTTTGTTACTGTCTAGTACTGCTGTCAAAGTTTGTTCCATTGTCTGCTTCATTTGAACAGCCTGTTCTGCACCAAACTCTGATTTCATTTGATCTAATATAGCAGGAAGATCTTCATTAATCATTCTGCCAACTCTTTCAACATGTTCTTGTACATCGTCTGCTAAGGCTCTAAGTGCCATAACAACTTCTGCTTGTTCTACTTCTACTTCTTCATTAATCATTTCATCAATGATATCGTCAAACATGCTTTCTTTTGCTTGTTTCTTTTCGTCTTTTGTATCGCCAGTAATATCAAATTCTGTTCCGTCTACTTCAAAAGACTTTTTACCTTGTGCAATAGCATCTTTTCTAGCACCTGTAAATTTATTTTGTTCTGCAACTTTTTTACCAAACATTTGAATACCGTTTGCAACTGCATCTTCTTCTAAACCGTTTAAGAAGCCAACAACCGAGTCTCTACTCTTGCCACTTACTTCTGCAAACATGCTTATTTTTTCTTCAATTGCCTTTAATGCATCAACGTTGTCTATTTCCATTCCAACTTCTTTAGCCATCTCTTGGAACAAGTATTCATTAATATCTGTCTCAGGAAATGCTTCAGCAACTTCTTCACTCATTGAGCTACATGCTTCCATGTAATCTTTAGCCGCTTTAAGTACGATCGGTAAAACAAATTCATCGTCATGTGCATATCGGGAGTCTTTACGGAATTTGTTCATACATTCTTTACTTGCTTCGTCCATTGTGTAACCGCCGTCCATTAAAGCCTTAACTTCGGATACAATGCCTGATTTCATTTCTTGCATTGCAGGACTTTCAGCGTATACGCCTTCGTTAATCATCACGTCAATAACATCTCTAACGCCTAAAAACTTTGCGTATTCTGGATCTAAGTTAAACTTACGATTTGTGTTTCGTAATCTAACGAGCGTTTGCTCTGCTTTTTCTTTAATGCTTTCAAGTTTGCCTTTGCTGTGCAAACCTTTTACTTGCACACCATGAGCCTCTTTCAGATATGAATTAATTTCTCTAATCCTTTTCTGAGGCGTTTGGTTAAAATTTGTTATTTTCATGTTCTTTCCCGATAAAAGTTAATTTGTTATTTGTATTTATCAAAAACTTATAAAAACAGTATAAAAAAATAAGCCGTTAGTAAGAACTATGTATGTGAGAATGTAAATGTTCTTTACAATGACGTAAATGCATCATGGACATGTCTGCTCTACTCTCTACAACATAGAATTTTTCGCTATCTTTAGTAGTACGCATAGTGTGTCTATAAAACACTAAGTCGTTGTAATGCTTTGCTACCTCATCTTGATACTTGTAAATAGCAGAGTTAATTAGGTGTATTGTGGGATTAAGTTTCCTTGTGGGAGTAGACTTCAGTGTTGTTACTATTGTTCTTGCTGTTTCCGGCAAATAAACATCTTTACATACTATTTTTTTGTTAGTAGCATTAATAATGTCAAACAATCCTTCTTTTGTTTTCACAGAGAAGTACAAACCTTTAGCCAAGACATTTTTAGTTGCTGTTTCCAACTTCTTAGCAACTTGTTTTTTGTCTATGTTAGTCGTTTTTTTGTGCGACTGCTTTGTATTTTGCTTTGCCATTATCATTTACTCTTAACACTAATCCACGTTGTCTTAATTGTTGGGCTGTATATAACTCATTTTCATTAAGCTCATACTCGTATATACCTTTTTCATGTGATAATTTGTCAAAGAAGTGAAATTCTTTCGAACTTACTACGGTGGGTCCATTCTTAGATGCTAAAATTCTCATACTATCTCTTAATTAGTGTAGATTCTTTTTTAGTCTTAGGGCCTGGCTTCTTATGAGCCCACTTAGTTTTCTTGGGCTTCTTTGGACGTTGGGCTATACGCTGTGCGTCATTGGCAATTGGCTTTATTACTGTTGCAACTGCGCCGGCGCTCATGCCTCCAACTGATGCTGTTTCATTAATTATAATATCCGAAATCTTCATACTGTTATTTATCTTTCTTTAGAATATTTTGGAGAAATCTGTATACACTTTTAGCCAGTCACTTGTATCCTTTCTGATATTTTCTAAAATAAATGCACAATTGTCTTGAAATATGTTATAATTATGTTCAGCACATTCAATACTTTGCTCAACTACGTCTTGCCACATAGCAGGGTTGTCCTTTTTCATTTGTAATATTTCTAAATTATCCACCAACATATCAATTTTGTGTATAATATTTGTTTCAGTGTCATATAATTGCATATTGTCAAATAAATGGTCGTATGTTTTATATCCCATTTGTTGTAAATGTTGATTCATACGGTTTGGGCCGAGCAATATAAACGGTTGCTTTTGTATTATAGGCTTAAAAACTTTTTCAGTAAAGTACAAACAATTACCTACAGTGGATTCTGTTATTAATTGTATGTCGCAGTCAAACATATTAGCATAAAACGTACTACTATTACTCATAGTTCTCATATGAACAATGTCGTCATCTCTGTCATCAAACTTAATAGGGTAATTTTGCGACAATGCTTCTAAATAATTAACGCCTTTTTGTATATCAGCGATGCTAGTAAGATTCTTACTAAAGTATTCCATTGTGTTTGCTGTAATTTTCTCAAAAGGCACATCTGGACTGCTTAGTATATTATCTTGTAAACTGTGCTTTATAAATGCTCCTAATAATAATGCTCTGTGTGGCTTTGGTGCATTGTTTAAGCAATTAAATAAATGTGTTTTAGGTGTGCTGAAATCAAATTCATCAGTGATTTCTAACTCAAGCATAGTATCTTCTTTATAATTCCTAGTGTACAGCACATCAAATGTGTCGTAATTAAACGTTTTAAATATATCTGCTATATTGACGCAACTATTACCGTAAAACACTGTAGTGAGCTTGTACGACTGTGTAACCTGGTGGATAAACTCGAATATGTCCTTATCACAATGACCTTCTGCACCGTTTTCAAACAGAACTATTGCATGTGGATTGTTTGTAATGAACTTAGGTATTAGTAAATGCTCAGTGTTGTATTGTTGCCATGTGTTAAAAATTACATTGGAATCAAATCCGTCTAGACTAATCACATACAATACAGGTTCCATTAAGTAAACAGGTTGATCTTTATGATTAGGGTGTGTCCAATTAAAACATTCGTTCATTGCAAATATAGATTCACGTGAAGTTGCTGGTACATGAGATACATCAAGACCACAGTCTTGCATAAATTGTTTAAATGGATTGTAGATGTCCGCTATAAGCATAGCAGTATTTATATTATTATTTTTTGAGGAGTTTTGATTTAAGTAAATCTTTAAAGTAATTCTCTGCCATTACTGCCCTGTCACTTGTAGTGTGATCAAATGCTTTCATTACGTCTT
>OCVR010003003.1_pt1 | contig 12249 bp, 11 predicted proteins | sample 1539091 | NCBI WGS metagenome assembly OCVR01 (sample SAMEA3355530, study PRJEB22509) | marine metagenome | biome: marine; feature: coastal ocean; material: water | place: USA | collected 2010-08-07 | depth 16 m | reverse complement strand
CGCCGCGCTGCTTGAGCCTGCGGACATGCGTCGTCCGAGCGACCCGACTGGAGGCGTCGAACGCCCGGTCGATTCAATCGGAGAACCTGAGATCGTGGCGAGCACGACTGCACCGGAGTCCGATCTGGATGCGCCTGTTGTTGTTGTTGCTGCCGCAGCCGGGATCGCCGCAGCCGGTGCTGCCGGTGCTGCCGATGCTGCCGATGCTGCCGATGCTCCGATTCCGGCTGGCGATGGTGACGGACTCATCATTCTGAGCGACGTCTCCGATGCCGAGGTCACAGATGTCGCGGAAACGGACGTGGCAGCTGTGCCGACCACTGTGGTGGACGAGGTCGTACCTGACTCGGCCCCGGCGACTGAACAGATGCCGGTCACGGCAATGCCGCTCGCGTCAGCGCCGAGCGAGTTGTATGACGATGAACGACCACCACGCCGCACGGGCGCCATGGTGATGCTCGCGCTTTTCGTCATCGCCGGGGTCGCTGCAATTGCGTTCGCGGCGTTCTACCTGCTGCGCACCAAGTCATATGAGGTCCCCGAGTTGGCGGGTGTCGAAGAGGCAGTCGCGCTCAACGAGATCGCTGGCAACGACTGGGTCATCGGTGTCGAGTACGAACGCAGCGACGACGAACCTGATGCCGGCGAAGTCATTCGGACGTTCCCGCTGCCGGGTGCTGTGCTCGAAGAAGGCGCTGACTTCACGCTGTTCGTCAGCGATGGACCGCTCTTTCGTGTGCTGCCCGAAGTCGCTGGGCTCACCGCTGAAGCGGCCGTTGCGACGCTCGCCGATCTGAAGCTGCAGAGCATCGTCGATGCCGAAGGGTTCGACGAAGTCGCCGAGTCAGGCGTGGTGCTGTCGTGGCGGGTCATCGGTGCAGAAGCAAGCGTTGCTGGCGACGAGGTGCTTCCCGGAACCAACCTGGCGCTCACGGTGTCAAAGGGTCCAGCACCTCGGGTGGTCATCGACGTGACCGGCCTGACGCTCGAAGAAGCGCAGGCCGTCGCAGGGCAAGTCCAACTGAACGTGGTTGCGGGTGAGGATGCCTTCAGCGACGACGTCCCGGCTGGCATCATCTTCCGCCAGGACACCGCAGTCGGCGTCGAGTTGCCTCGCGACGGAACGATCACGGTGATCCGATCCAAGGGGCCCGACCTCATTGCGCTGCCGGCGCTCGAGGGACTCAGCTATACCGCTGCCCAGCAGGTGCTGACCGACGCCGGGTTTACGATCGGCAGCTTGCTCGGCACGACCGAAGGCACATTCTTGTCGATCAGCATCTCAGCTGATCCGATCGGTGATCTGTATCGACGCGGGACCTCCGTCGATCTCATCTTCCTCTAATCGGGAATCGTCTCGCTGCGATGGTGATCGCTAGTTTCGGGGGATGACATCACTTGACGGGCGTGTGGTCATCATCACTGGTGCGGGTCGCGGCCTCGGACGCGAGCACGCGCTGTTCATGGCCAACGAAGGCGCTCGACTCGTCGTGAACGATCGCGGCAGCGACAACGACGGCAGCGGCGACGACGCCACACCGGCCGACGAAGTCGCTGCTGAAGCTCGGGCACTTGGCGGCCAGGCCGTTGCCAACGCCGACGACGTCGCCGATTGGGACGGCGCCAAGCGCATGGTCGATCAGGCCGTTGAAGTCTTTGGTGGACTCGACGTCGTCGTCAACAATGCGGGCATTCTGCGCGACCGCTACCTCGTCAACATGACTGAGGACGAGTTCGACGCTGTCGTCAACGTGCATCTCAAGGGCCACTTTGCTCCCACCCGTCATGCTGCTGCGTATTGGCGTGACGAGCACAAGGCGGGCCGTGCGGCGCCGCGGAACCTGGTGCATACCTCAAGTACGTCGGGGCTGTTCGCGAACCCAGGCCAAACGAACTACGGCGCCGCCAAGTCCGGCATCGCAACGATGAGTCAGATTGCGGCCAAAGAGCTGGGGCGATATGGCGTGGTCAGCAACTGCATCGCCCCCGGCGCGCGGACGCGGCTTACGCTCGCCACCCCGGGTCTCGAAGATATCATGACGCCGCCCGACGCCGGCTTTGACAACTGGGATCCTGCGAACGTGGCACCACTGGTCGCTTACCTGAGCACGCCCGACTGTCCGTTCTCTGGCGAGACGTTCTACATCAAGGGCGGTGTCGTGAAGCGCGTGACCTCCTGGGAGATGGCCGATCGCATCGAGACAGTCGGGGCATGGACGGTCGATGAACTGCGCGAGGCAATGCAGCCGATGACGCTGCAGCCACCCGTCGACGCCGACATGAACTGACCGCCCGGAACGCGGAGCCGTCAAGCGGTGATCGACTTGATTTCTTCGGCGATCGTGTCGGTGAACTCGTTCGACGGAATGGCCGTCTGCATGGCCATCATCTTCATCATGTCGCCCTGGACCTTGATCTTGCCGGCCATGAAGGCCTGCATGGCAATGGTCTGATCCTGTTCGACGAAGAGGGCCTGAGCGGTCGCGTAGTCCGTGGTGATGGTCGCATCTGCGTCGTCGAGTTCGCCGAGTTCGAGCTGCAGCCCGCCGGACGAGGTGTCGAAGAAGGCGTTGACGATGTCTTCGTCGAACGGCACCTCGAGGATTGCCAGGTTGATCTTGATCACCGTGGGAATTTCGGGGACCTGATCGGAGTACTTCTCACGGATGCCCCGCGCCGCGTCCATCCAGTCGTTGCTCAGAAAGGCATGCGTCATGGCTGTCACGATAGCCCTGACGCTCAGCGGAGCGTGGTCGTGCGGGTGGTGACCTGATCGAGGAACGTCTTGTCGAGTTCGAAGCCGAGCCCAGGCGACGTCGGCACCGTGACGTGACCGTCGGTGATCGTGATCGGGTCTGTCACGATGTCTTGTGCGTAGAAGCGCGTCGATGCGCTGATGTCACCGGGGAGGGTGAAGCCGGGCAGCGCCGCGAGCACGGCATTGGCGGCTCGTCCGATGCCGGTCTCAAGCATTCCGCCGCACCAGACCGGAACGTTCTTCGCGACGCACAGATCGTGAATGCGAACAGCTTCCAAATACCCGCCCACGCGGCCTGGCTTGATGTTTGCGATCTCACACGCTCCGAGTTCGATTGCGTCAGCAGTGCCGCTCGCAGACACCAACGACTCATCGAGGCAGATCGGCGTGTCGACCTCGGCGGCCAGCAGCGCATGGCCGATGATGTCAGCCTCAGGCAGTGGCTGTTCGATCAGCAGCATGTTGAACGGGTCGAGTTGGCGGAGATGCTGTCCATCGGTCCGGCGGTAGGCCGTGTTGGCATCGACCTGCAGAGGCGTGTCGGGGCCGATGAGCTCGCGCACAGCGGCGACGTGCTCGATGTCGCTGCCGGGTTCGATCTTGAGTTTGATGCGGACGTATCCGTCGTCGACGTAGCCCTGCACGGTGTTGAGGAGGTCGTCAACTGAATCGTGAATGCCGACGCTCACGCCGCTGGGAATCGTGGTGCGGGTGGCGCCGAGGTAGCTGGCAAACGACGTCTCGGTGGAGCGCAACTGCGCGTCGAGCACGGCCATCTCGATGGCCGCCTTCGCCATCGGGTGCCCGTGCAGCTTGGACAGCGCCGCTCCGACGCCAGCTGCGTCGAGACGGCCCGTCGAGCGCAGCTGCGGCAGCAGGTGGTGTTCGATGACGTGTTGTGCACCTTCGACGTACTCGGGCGAGTAGCTGGGCTCAGAGAGCGCGACGCACTCGCCCCAGCCCTCGGTCACCGAGCCGTCCTCAGCGGCCAATTCCACTCTGACGAGCAGGATGTCTCGAGCGGACTGCGACCCGAAGCTCGTACGGAACGGGCTGACGAGCGGCATGGCAATCCGCCGCAGTTCAACCAGACCAAGCTGGAAATTTGTCATGAGCCGATCACGTACTCTCCGTTGCGGGTAAATCCGACGACGTGCCGACCGGAGTCAAGCGCAGTCGTGAGCGCCTTGCGGCTGCTGGCGCGCCACGTGGCGACCGCTGCAGGGTCAGTTCGGCGAAGCGTGACGATGTCGTCGGGTGTGGGAATGAGCGAGTGTGCGTCGCTGCCGGTGCCATCACGGACGGGAGCGGCGGCGTCGGTAGCAGTCGACCAGGCCACGAGCAGGCGATCAGACTCGTCGCCGGCGTTGATGGCATCGGTCATCGTGCCGTAGAACCGCGGGAGGTACTCGTGGACCTCGGCGCCGAGGATCGCAATGTTGAACCAGGCGTTGCGGCGGACCAGCGGGTCGAACGTCCAGACAATCCACTCGATGCCTCGCTCGCGGGCCCACGACTGTTGGTGCAACTTCATGGCTCGCCCGAGACCAGTACTCCGTGCCCCCGGCAAGATGCCGGTGACGTGACTGTGGAGTGCGGGCTGGCCCTGGTGGGTGGCAAGTAACGCCACTGACGCACCCAGGATCTGACCGTTCGGGTGATTGTCGCTTCGGCGGGAAGTGTCGAACGCTCCGACAACATAGCCACCGGCATGTGAGACCGCCATCAACATTTCGAGGCGGACGAGTTCAGTCATCGAGCCCCAGACCTGTTGGAACACCTCGCCGATGATGACCATGTCGTCGGCGTCAGTGAGGAGACGGATCTCGACGGCGCTGTCCGGGGTCGACGGAACCTCTCCGGGCTTGGGTGCTCCGTCGTTGGGTGTCAGAGTGGGGTTCATGAAAAATGCTCGTTGTGTCGACACCGGACGATGGGGATGGGTGCCTCGCTCCACACGGTAGGCGCTGGGCACTGCCAACGCCTCACGAATCTCGGCGCTGTGCGCCGATCCCCGTCAATGGGGCGATCACAGCGCTTGCCGTGGCACCTGAGCTGAACGTCTCGTCAAATTGTGTGCCACCTGGTCACGAATGCCGATAGTCATGTTGCATGGCTCGCATCCTGGTCACTGAAGAAATCGCCGACGGAGGGCTTGAACGCCTCCGACAAGCCGGTCACGACGTCGACATTCAGGTCGGCAAGTCCGCCGAGGAGCTGCTGTCGATCGTCCCTGGCGCCGCGGCGCTCATCATTCGCTCCGCAACACAGGTCACTGCAGAACTCCTCGCCGCAGCGAACGACCTCATGGTTGTCGGGCGAGCCGGCATCGGCCTCGACAACGTCGATGTCAGTGCAGCCACCAAGCAGGGCGTCATGGTGGTCAATGCACCCCAGAGCAACATCGTCTCCGCAGCCGAGCACACGATGGCGCTCCTGCTCGCGCAGGCACGCAATGTGCCCCAAGCCCATGCAGCGCTCGTTGCGGGCCGCTGGGAGCGCAGTCGCTGGACCGGCGTCGAGCTGGTCGACAAGACCCTCGGTGTCGTTGGCCTTGGCCGTATTGGCAAGCTTGTGGCCGACCGCGCTCGGGCGTTCGGGATGCGCATCGTGGCGTACGACCCCTTCGTGTCGGAGGACCGTGCGAAGAAGATGGGGGTCGAACTGTTGGCGCTCGACCAACTGGTCACCGAGTCGGACTTCCTGACGGTGCACCTTCCCAAGACCCCCGAGACCCTGGGTCTGATCAACCGTGATCTGTTGCTCAAGGCCAAGCCGTCGCTGCGAGTGATCAACGTCGCCCGCGGCGGCATCGTGCACGAGCAGGATCTCGCTGATTGTGTTCGTGATGGTGTTATCGCCGGCGCTGCACTCGACGTGTTCTCCACCGAGCCGATGACCGAGTCCCCGCTTTTCGGACTCGACAGCATCGTCGTCACGCCACACCTCGGCGCGAGTACCAACGAGGCCCAGGACAAGGCCGGCGACACCATCGCCACCATGGTCGAACTGGCACTCGCCGGCGATTTCGTTCCGTTCGCTGTCAATGTCGATGCTGCAGAGGCCAACGAGACCCTCCGTCCCTACCTCCCGCTTGCCGAGCGGCTTGGCGGTCTGTTCGTCGCACTCAACGGGTCAATGCCCAAGACGCTCGAGATTTGCACCGAGGGCGAGATTGCCGGCTACGACACGCGCATCGTCGAACTCGCCGTTTTGAAGGGTTTCTTCGGAGCGATCTCTGACGAGCCGGTCACGTACGTGAACGCCCCGCAGCTCGCTCAGGATCATGGCATCGAGGTGCGTGACGTCAACTGCGCCACATCTGCGGATTATGTCAATCTGCTGACCCTGCGCGGTGGCGAGCATTCGATTTCGGGCACGCTCTCGGGCCCTCGTCACGAGCAACGCATCGTCAACATCGATGGCACGCCGTTCGACGTCCCACCGGCTGATCACATGGTCGTCGTCAGCAACGACGATCGTCCCGGTGTCATCGGCACGGTCGGCACGATTCTCGGCGACGCAGCAGTCAACATCGCCGACATGGACGTGGCCCGCGTCGAGGGCTCCAGTACCGCCGTGATGCTGATCGCCCCGACCGAGCAAGTCCCTAGCGAGACGCTGGTCGCTCTGCGTGAGGCCCCGGGCATTCTCGACGTCAAGACACTCTGAGTCAGTCGTCACCCGGATCGGCAAGGGCGAGTGCTTCGGCAGTCCGCTTGGCCTCAGCCCGGGCCGCATCAGCAAAATCTTCGCCACTGCTGGCGTACAACACGGCGCGCGACGAGCTGACGATCAGTCCGCGAGCCGTTGCGTCGGCGCCGTGCTCGACGACGGTTGCGGCGTCACCGCCCTGTGCACCGACACCTGGCACGAGAAACGGAAGACTGGGGGCTGCGGCGCGAATCTCGGCGAGTTCGGCTGGGTAGGTGGCTCCGACGACCAGGCCACAATCGCCGAGCTGGGACCATTCGTTCGCCACGCGTTCGGCAACGTGCATGTAGATCGGTTTGCCGCCGTGCTCGGGTGCGGTGACCAACGATTGGAAGTCGTCCCCACCAGTGTTACTCGTCCGACACAGGGCGATGACGCCGCCACCGTCATTTCCGGTGTGCGTAAAGAACGGCTTGACTGAATCAGTACCGAGGTACGGGTTGACGGTCACTGCGTGTGCGCCGTACCGACCGAAGGCCTCACGTGCGTAGTGCTCAGCTGTTGATCCGATGTCGCCGCGCTTCGCGTCGAGGATCAGCGTCACATCGGGGTAGGTCTCACGGATGTACACGCAGATGCGCTCGAGCGCGTGCTCGGCGCGCTGGCTGGCGAAGTAGGCGAACTGTGGCTTGAATGAGCAGACGAGGTCAGCGGTGGCGTCGATAATCGCCCGGCAGAACCTTTCGATCGCGTCGGGTGCTCCGTCGAGCGGAGCGGGCAGACGCGCCGGGTCGGGGTCGAGACCGACACACAACATTGAAGAGGACGCGGTCCACGACCGTTCGAGCTGCGCATGAAATCCCACGCGCCCGAATGTACCCCGGCCCGCCCCTCAGCGCCTGAGCGTCACTCGACGGTGATTGCTGCTGTCGGACACATATCCGCAGCTTGGTTGACTTTGTCAGCCAGTTCGGGGCCGGGGTTCTCCTGGAGGATGTGGAGATACCCGTCGGTCCGGACCTCGAACACTTCGGGGCAGACCTGCATGCAGGCTCCGGTGGATGCGCAGTTGTCGAAATCGACGGTGACCTTCATGTGCTGTTCCCCTGTCTTCAGTGAGTGCGTTTCAGGCTTTGGCTTGACGGTAGCCGTCAGCGATTGCTGCTTCAGCAGTCGCGTAGCAGCGTTCGGCCCGGGTGCGTTCGTAGAAGCGGCCGCCCGGCACGTGGAAGATGTTTGAGTTGTCGTTGGCCTTAATTGGATGGCTTGGCGGACACGACCCATCGTCGTTCGACGAGACCCAATGGGCGACGTCGGTGGTCCGCGCAACAGTCGCAGGCTCCAGTGGTGGCCACTCTGGGGGAGCGGACGGCGACGGCGGCGCGTTGTGGTCGCGCCACCATCCCCATGCCACCCCACCGACTGCACCGATTAGGAGCAGCCAAATCGAGCGGCGCATCGCAGTGATCATCAACGACATGAGGGTCACGGTAGCGCCGGGCTCGGGTTGCACGGTGGCTTATTGGCGTTGGCGTTCGAATCCGGCGAGCACGGCGCGCAGCGAGGCGGTCGTGATGTTCGGGTCGGTACCGATGCCCCAGCGGATGTTGCCGTTGGCGTCGACGGTTTCGATGTAGGCAACCGCTCTGGCGTCTGCGCCCTGACCGATCGCGTGCTCGGCATAGTCGAGCACGTCAAAGTCGCCACCGACCGACGAACCAAACTCCGAGACCAGCGCAGCGACAAACGCTTCGACGGGACCATCACCTTGGCCGTCGAGCGAATGAGCTGAGCCGTTGACGTCGAGCTGGACCTGAATCGACGTATTGCCAGTGGTGTCGTCGTTGGACACGGTGTGCAGTTCGTGGCTCCGCAGGCGCATGTTCGGCTCGGACGGCATGTACTCGAGTTGGAACGCATCCCACATCACGCCGGGGCCGATCTCGGTGCCGGAGTCCTCGGTGATGTGCTGAATGGTCTTTGAGAACTCAATCTGGAGTCGACGCGGCAGGTCGAAGCCGTGCTCGGTCTTCATCACATAGGCCACGCCGCCCTTGCCAGACTGGCTGTTGACGCGAATCACCGCTTCGTAGGTGCGCCCCACGTGCTTCGGATCGATTGGCAGGTACGGCACGGCGAACTTGGGGTACTCGCCCGTTGCACTGTCGCGACTTCGATCGAGTGCGTCGATGCCCTTCTTGATCGCATCTTGGTGACTGCCGGAGAACGCGGTGTAGACGAGGTCGCCGACGTAGGGATGGCGTGGGCTGACCGGCAGCCGGTTGCAGTACTCCGCTGTACGTCGCAGTGCGTCGATGTCGGAGATGTCGAGCTGTGGATCGACACCATTCATAAACAAGTTCATCGCCAGATTGACGATGTCGACGTTGCCCGTGCGCTCACCATTGCCGAACAATGTGCCCTCGACACGGTCGGCGCCCGCCATCACGCCGAACTCGGCGGCGGCGACGGCACAGCCGCGGTCGTTGTGGGGATGCAGCGAGATAATCACCGAATCGCGTTGAGAAATCGAACGTCCGAACCACTCGATCACATCGCCGTAGACGTTTGGGGAGTAGCACTCGACCGTTGCCGGCAGGTTGAGGATGATCGGGGCGGTCGGGGTCGGCGCAATGACACCCATTACGGCCTCGCACACTTCGATCGCGTACTCAGGCTCCGTCAGCGTGAAGCTCTCGGGGCTGTACTCGTAGCGAATTTGGGTAGCCGAGCCGTCGGAACGAGCAGGCAGGAGCGCTTCTTGCTCTTTGCAGAGCGTCGCGCCGGCGAGGGCGACGTCCTTGATGCCAGCCTGGTCGAGGTTGAAGACGACCTCGCGCTGAAGTGGATTGGTCGAGTTGTAGAAGTGCACGATTGCTCGAGGAGCGTCGCGCAGGCCTTCGTAGGTGCGCTTGATCAGTTCGGGTCGACACTGCACCAGGACTTGAATCCAGACATCGTCAGGAATCAGATCCTCTTCGATCAACTGCCGGAGGAAGTCGAAGTCGGGTTGGCTCGCGGACGGAAAGCCGATCTCGATCTCCTTGAAACCCATCTTGACGAGTTCGGTGAACATCTGCAGTTTTCGGGCGGGGTCCATCGGGTCGATGAGGGCCTGGTTGCCGTCGCGCAGGTCGACCGAGCACCAACGTGGCGCGGCGTCGATGACCACGTTGGGCCAGGTCCGGTCGGTGAGCGTGATCGGGATGAACGGCTGGTACTTGTCGAACGGCATCCGCGATGGCGATTGGGCCGTGATTGGTTCGGGGCTGAGGATTTCAGGAGGCATGGTTTCTCTCGTGTGTCTGGAAGTTCAGTTCGTGGGAGCGTCGGCCGAAAAAGCAAAAACCCCCCGGCCGGAGGGCGGAGGGTGCGGGCGAGCGCGGCGTATCGGCACTCGCCCTACATAAGGAGCAGCAGTCGCCCATCGTTCACAGGACAAACGATAGCACGGACCGGGGCCCGTGCCTATGCCATCTACTGGAGGGTACGCTCTTCGACAACATGACAGAATCAACAGCACGGCGGGGCGCTCCCCGCGGCAAGCGACCGCCGCGTCGCTCTGATGACTCGTCGAGCCGGGACCACGTCAACAAGTCCAACCTGACGACGACGAACTCACTCCCGCCCGTCGAGGCACCAACCGGTTTCTTCGAGCTCGGCGTCCCTGCCCGCATCGACGACGGACTCGCCGCGTGCGGGTTCGCCCAGCCATTCAACATCCAGACCGAAGCGGTCCCCGTTGCCATGCAAGGCAACGACGTGTGCGGTCGCGCGAAGACCGGCTCGGGCAAGACGCTCGCATTCGGCGTGCCGATGCTCGCTCGCATCACCGATGAGGCTGAGCCGATGCGTCCGCTCGGGCTCGTCCTGGTGCCGACCCGCGAACTGGCCGTTCAGGTGGCCGAGGTGTTGCAGCCGGTCGCCAATCACGCCGGAATGACCGTGCTGCCCGTCTACGGCGGCGCTTCACGGCATCATCAGGTCGAAGAGATGGCCAAGGGCGTCGAGATCGTCGTCGCGACGCCGCTGCGTCTGATCGATCTCATCAAGTCGAACGAGATCAGCCTTGATCACATTCAGATCGTCACGCTTGACGAAGCCGACCGAATGGCTGATGACGGGTTCACCCCGCAGGTCGAATGGATCCTGCGGCATTGTGACAGCCGCGATCAGACGATGCTCTTCTCCGCAACGCTCGACGGCGATGTCGGCCACCTCATTCGTGCGTACCAGACCGATCCGGTCACGATTGCCGTCGATGAAGCCACCGACACGGTCGGCACGATGCACCACTTGTTCCTTGGCGTCCATCACATGGATAAGGACAAGGTCATTGGCTCGATCGGCAAGGGCATCCCGAAGCTGCTGGTCTTCTGCCAAACCAAACGCAACTGTGATCGCGTGGCGCGCAACTTGGAAGAACTGGGCATCGACGCGCAGGCCATGCACGGCGACATGCAGCAGAGCTCGCGTGAGCGCACGCTGCGCAAGTTCGCCGAAGGCAAGTTGCAGGTGCTGGTAGCCACCGATGTGGCTGCCCGCGGTATTGACATCGACGACATCGGTGGCGTCATCCATTACGAGCCGCCGAAGGACGTGAAGGATTACCTGCACCGTTCGGGCCGCACCGCACGCGCTGGTCGTGACGGTTGGGCCGTCACGCTGGTCGAGTACAACCAGATGACGCAGGTCCGCATCCTGCAACGAATGATGCGCATGGAGCCGACGAAGCCGATCGAGGTCTTCTCGAACAACTCGAAGCTCATGAACCTCAACGAGTTCGACGAAGTCGTCACCACCTGAACCCAGCACACTCAACCGATGAGCAACATGCCGGCGGCGGAGTGGGAGATTGACGAGACGCTCGTTCGGGAGCTGCTCGCCGCGCAGGTTCCGGAACTGGCTGATCGGCCGCTGGCAATGCTCGCCAACGGCTGGGACAACGTGATGTATCGGCTCGGCGCTGACCTCACCGTCCGCCTGCCACGGCGAAAGTTGGCTGTGCCGTTGATTGAGCATGAACAGCGCTGCCTGGAGTTACTTGCGCCACAGCTGCCGATTCCTGTCCCGGTGCCCGTGCACCACGGCGTTCCTTCCGAGCGGTTCCCGATGCCGTGGAGCATCTGTCCGTGGTTTCCTGGCGTGCTTGCCGCCGATGCGTTGTTTGCCGATCCGATTCGTGAGGCTCGCCGCCTTGGTGCGTTCCTGACGGCGCTCCACGTCGCTGCACCGGATGACGCGCCGCGCAACGAGTGGCGCGGTCAAGACGCCAGAGTGCTTGCGCCGCGCGTCGCAGGGAACCTGGTACATATCGACCTCGACGGGTCGACGACTGTCGAGCTGGTCACTTCTCGCTTCGCTGCATTGGTTGACGTCGATCCGCATGCTGGACCGCCCGTGTGGCTCCACGGTGATTTGCACGCGGCGAACATGCTCGTCGACGACGGGGCTATCAGTGCGGTGATCGACTTCGGCGACATCACCAGTGGTGACCCAGCCGTCGACCTCGCCGTCGGATGGATGCTGTTCGAGGCCGAGGCACTCGAAGAGTTCCGTCGGGCGCTTCCCCATGCTGATGGCGCGACATGGTCCCGTGGCGCTGCGTGGGCGTTGCACTTCGCGCTGATGTACCTGGCCAACTCGGCAGACAACCCGCGCCTCAATGCAATGGGACGGCGCTTGCTGCCCTCGGTGATGTCAGGCGAGCTCGCGTAGTTCGCGCTGACGGACGTACGTCGTCACCACGACCGCGAGGCACACTGCCGCAGCACCGCTGATCGCCGCGCCGGGGCTGGTCCAGGATGCGACCACGCCGAGGAGGAGCGCACCGAACG
>OCVR010002997.1_pt1 | contig 12265 bp, 10 predicted proteins | sample 1539091 | NCBI WGS metagenome assembly OCVR01 (sample SAMEA3355530, study PRJEB22509) | marine metagenome | biome: marine; feature: coastal ocean; material: water | place: USA | collected 2010-08-07 | depth 16 m | reverse complement strand
GTAACTACGCAAGAACATCAACTCGAACCTCTACTCGCGTTCGTTACTCTGCATATGCTCGTACTCGTATCACTAACTATGTTGGTGACTTCGCTAGGACTTCTACTAGAACTTCAACTCGTAGCCGTCCATCTGCATATGCTCGTACTCGTATCACTAACTATGTTGGTGACTTTACTCGCGACTCTACCAGAACTTCAACTCGTACTCGTGCGTCATCTTACTCACGTACTCGTATCACTGATTACTCTGGTGCATTTACTAGAGACCGCGTAACAAACTTTGCTGGTAACTTTGTTGGTAACTATGCTCGTGGTTATGCTGGTGACTTCGTAGGTAACTATGCTCGTGGATACGGTGGTGCATACACTGGTGACTTCGTTAGTAACTTTACTCGTGATTCTACCCGTACTCGATATTCTGCATATGTAACTACTCGTGTATCCTCTTATGTAAACAACCGAGCGTCAACATACTCTCGTGACCGTGTTACTGGATTCGCTGGTGACTTCGTAGGTAACTATGCTCGTACATTCGCCGGTGACTACTCACGTGACTTCGCAGGCAACTTTGTTGGTGATTACGTAGGCGACTTCGCTGGTAACTACGTAGGTGACTACTCTCGTGGATTCTCTGGTCAATACGTAGGTAACTACTCACGTGGCTTCACTGGAGAATACTCTGGTACTTACAACCGAACGTTTGTTGGTGAGTATGCTGGTGAATATGCCGGTACTTACACTCGCGCATTTGGCGGTAACTACATTGGTAACTACTCTCGTGACTTCTCTGGTCAATATACTGGAACATATTCCAATACATTCACTGGTAACTATTCACGTGACTTCGCTGGTAACTATGCTCGCGACTATGTTGGTGACTTCACTGGTAACTTCACAAATACCTTCACAGGTGACTATACTGGAAACTACACCCGTGACTTCACAGGTGACTTTGCTGGTAATTACACTCGTGGATTTGTTGGTGAGTATGCTGGTACCTTTACTCGCGACTATGTTGGTGATTACTCTAGAGTTCGTGTATCAGCTTACTCAAGAATACGTAACTCATCATACACTGGTGCTTATTCTCGCACTCGTGCATCTGCGTACGCTGGTGACTTCACTGGTAACTATACCCGTGCATTCGGTGGTAACTACAATAATGACTTTGTTGGTAACTACTCAAGAGCTTTCACTGGTGAGTATGCCGGTGAGACAATCAGTGGAACTTCATTCACTACACCAGAAACTTATACCTTATACGTACGGGTTGCTTAATCGCTCGTACTGTGGTATAATGAGATAGAAAGGTGGGTCATTCATTTGACCCACTTATCTCAACACTATATACATTATAATTTGAATTGAACTCTCTGGAGATATTTAATGAGTCGTAAGCAATGGATGGATAATGCGTTCTGGGAATCAGAAGAAAAAACAGAACTGAATTGTATTCTAGAACTTGAAGATGATGTTGGTCGAGTAACACGCCAACAAATGTTTTTACACCGTGTAAATAAAGACGGAAGTGAAAATGAATTATTCAATGAAGTGATTGATGCCTTGGGTGAAGATGCTGTCGATAGGGAAACCACAGACAGGGTTGTTCGTAAGAAGGCACAGGTTGAAGAAGAAAAAATTCGTGAAGATGAGCACCAAAAGGCACGAAAGCTTGAAAAGTTATTCAACTATAAGTTGGAAGCATTTGAAGTTGAAGAGATTAAAAACTCTAAGAACCGTAAGTTGAAGGCAAAATTACGCCGGGCAAAATCAAGGATTGAAGTGGACATGTGGTCAATTATGATTTTACAAGACCAGCTCAAGCTTGAGGCCGAGACAGATGGAAAAGAGTAAAGGATTTATAATTGTTGCGTCTAAGAAACGCAACTTTTACTTGTATGCAATCAATCTGGCAGAGTCTCTAAGAGATTACTATGAACCAGAAGACGATTGTAAAATATGTCTAGTAACTGAAGAAAGGTTCCTAGACGATCGTGGTCGTGACGTTGCAGATGATATCATCTTATGTGACGACCATTATCGTGCTAAGTTATACGGTATGGCAAAATCTCCATACGATATAACGATGTATATTGATGCTGACATGGAAGTTGAGCATGAAGACATCACCAAGGTATGGGACGAGATGAAAGACCACGATGTGGTATTCACCGCCCTTACAGATGACCGTGACTATATTTACGCGGAAAGAGATTTCGATACTCCAGAAGGAGTTTCTAAATTCACATTATGTGGTGCTGTCTGTTTATATGATATGTCTAAGCCAATTGTCCGTGAATTCATGGATGACTGGTGGGACTTAACGTTCAGACAAATGAACGACACTTGGTGGCCAAAAGGATACGCGGACAGTCTCAAGTCTTGGGATCAGTTCTCTCTCTGGTGGTTAACTGAGAAAGAAGAAAAGTATAAGGATCTCAAGGTTGGTATCTTCGATGACGACTTGAGGTGGAACTATTATAACGCTCTTAATTGGGCGATCACAAAACCTGAAACGGGCCCGGTGATTATACGTCACTTCTCGGCAGGTTTAAATAAGGATACTCCAATCGTATGACACAGGTAAACGACCAATATCTCAAGCATGTCGAGGTTAATAACCCTGAACTACTTGAGATTCTAAACGAATACTCCAAGTTGCATACCATGAAAGGTTTCGAGGAAAACTGTCACCTAACTGCTGCACAACATAAACGTCAACGTAACTTTTACGCGGGCCCAGTGCACATGGAAGAGATTGTTGGACAGGGAGATAAGCACGAAGGGTTTCCAGATCAGTTGGTCGGTTATAACTTCAAGCTTTCTGACCGTGCTCATCAAATGTTTGAGAAGGACGCTGATCCTGTCTTTAAACGTGACATGACTCATCACCTACGTGACTTGAATGATAAGATGATGAACTTCTTGTCAGTTAAGCACAATGCACTTGCAGCAGTATATCCGCCAGGCGGATTCATCTCTTGGCATAATAATGCAAACGCTCCAGGCTTCAACCTAATCTTCTCCTACTCAGGGGATGGTTCTGGTTACTTCGATTATATCCACCCTGAAACAAAGGAAGTGGTACGTTGTCAAGATGAAGCTGGTAAGTGGACTTGTAAAGCAGCATACTTTGGACATTACGGTGAATCCGATAAAGTCCTATATCATGCCGCTTCTACAGACGATTGGCGTTGCACAGTATCTTACGTATTCGACTGGTCAGACGAATCAGCAGATTTCCGTGAGATGGTTCTAGCAGATATCTCTTCTGCGGAATAAAATATCATTATCTTCAAGCCTTAAACTGTTATAAATATAGGAAGACAATTTATAAACGGTTTAAGGTTCTGAAGAATATGGCGACTTACGAAGATTTCACAATCGATCAGGGTTCTGATTTTGCTTTGCAAATAGAACTAGTAGACCCTGACGAATCAACAAAAGACCTCACTGGGTATTCGGTTGCTGCTAAAATGAAGAAAACCTTCAAAAGCACTGCCGACAATACTGTTGATTTCTCAGCTATCGTATCAGAACCCTCAACAAGTGGGGTCGTTACTATATCCCTATCTAACCTCCAAACCGATTTACTATCTGCTCGTGGTAGATATGTCTATGATGTCGAGATAAGTTATGTCGATGGAGAAGGTAATACTATCATAGAAAGAGTGCTTGAAGGTAAAATAAAAGTCAATCCTTCGGTGACAAGGTAATAATATCATGCCGATAAGGAAGGTATCTACATCAGGCCCTGAAAGCGAAACCCTAGTCAAGAGAATTAGTGGGGTTGGTACTGGCACAACTAAAGTAAGAAGGGTCACCGTTGGGAGACCTATTAGTAGTGTTATATCCGGAGGTCGAGGTAACATCAAGACGTTTGATGGTCTTGGTGACATCCCAGCAATTGATGAGTTGAAACTTGGTGAGATTGGTATCAACACACAAGATGGTAAACTCTATATAAAGAGAGAGTATGACGGGGGAATCCAGACAATCGTTGAGATTGGTACTGGAACAGACAACCTCTCTGCTACCACCACATTCAACTCTTACATCTATACTTCGGACGGTACACTAGAAATAGTAACAGGGGAAGATGACGTAGGTAATGTACTACAGTACGACCCAGACTCAACTACCGCCTCAAGAATTCAAATATACCTTAACGGTGTCTTACTCCAGCCAGGAATAGACTACGTTGCGGATACTGGGGATAGTATATCCCTAACCCACATTGTAAGCGAAGAGCAGGTTATTCAGGTCGCCGCTTACAATTCAACAGGAGTTTCTCTTGGTAATGATCTTATCTTGGATGATCACTTTTCATTCACCGTAGGAACAAACGAAGAAACTCGATTCTACCATAACAGTGTCGACACTATCATTAAACACATGGGCTTTGATGATAGCAAATTCAAGATACAATATCTTAATAATGATAGATTTGTACTGGATGACTCTGGTGTCCAACTTCTTGGGCATTACTCTTTAAACGATGAAACTATAGTTACTCAATCTGAAATTGATTTAATTAATGCAAGAATTGATTCTTTGGACAGTGATGTTCAAGAAATCAAAGCTTTGCTACAATAGATATAAAATTAATTGTTGAGTCAGGTTCTTTTTATTTATAAATAGAAAGGTATATTAACCACCCTATAGAACTCCATCAATATGATCAATAATAAATCTTTTAATCGGGTACTTGCAGAAAGTCTGTTTAACTTAGCGAAGTCTAAGGAACAAGAGGTTACTGCAACTCCTGGCCAAGAAACAATTTTGTTTGACCTTATTGAGGGTACATCATCATCGACCTCTGGACGTACAGTGATCCCAGAAGCACAATCGATCACTGCTCAGGGCGATACTGCACTATTCACGTTGAACGGGACACCCTCCCGTGATGATTTGATTGACGTATGGGTGAACGATGTTCTTCAACATCCTGAAGAGATCTACGAAACCATCGACAACACTATACAGTTCTTTGAAATCCCTCCATTTGGAACGGACATCTATATCAAATTTCGTTAGTATATTATTAAACGTTTAATTATATAACAAAAATCCAATAAAACTCAATCCTAGGAGATAACCTAATGGCATTTAGGCAGATTAAATCCCCAGCACTAGCTGATAAGGCGGTAATCAATACCAAACTTGACGAAAGTGCAGTACAGGGACAATCAACCCTTACAGGTATGATTAACCCATCTGACTGTTTTACACTTCTTTATGATGTCGGTTCTGACTCATTAAAGAAAATTACAGCAGACGCTTTCTTTTCATCGTTTTCAACAGATGATTTGCAAGAAGGTGATAACCAATACTTTACACCTGAGCGTGCTCAGGCTGCAGTTGCTCAAGATATCGCAGACGCGGTAGCGGTAGAAACAAGCCGTGCAACAGTTGCAGAACAATTACTACAAGCAAACATCAATGCTGAAGCATCAACACGTGCACAAGCAGACGTTACCTTGCAGGCAAACATCACTGCGGAAGAAACTCGCGCTAAATTGCGTGAAGATTCTATCGAAGCAGCATCTCAGTCAGCTGATGGTGTTCTTTCTGGTCGCATCGATGACATTCTAAGCAACACTGACTCAGCTGCTATCGATTCATTCGTAGAAGTAATCAAAGCGTTCGAAGATGCGGATGACGTACTATCTGCTTCAATCATTGCTAACTCTTCTGCAATCACTACTGAAGTTGCTCGTGCAATTGCGGCAGAAACTGCAAACTCAAATGCGATTGCAACTGAAACTTCTCGTGCAACTGCTGCTGAAGTCGCAATCACTTCTTTGCTTACTGCTGAAGAGACTGCACGTATTGCTGCTGACGCTGCACTGGACGCACGTCTGACTACTGAAGAAGCAACATCTGTTTCTCTACAGTCACAGATCACTGTTGAAGTTAACCGTGCAACTGCTGCCGAGTCTGTTCTTACACAAGACCTCGCAGACGAAGTTACTCGTGCAACTGGTGCAGAAGCTGCAAACGCACAAAACTTGCAAGACGAAATCAATGCTCGTGCTGTTGCAGATACACAGATCCGTGCTGATTTAGGTGCTGACATTGCTTCTGGAGATGCTGCAACTCTAGTATCTGCAAAGGCGAATGATGACCTACTAATCGGTGACTCTACTGTAGATGGTACTGCAAACAATACTGTTACTGACCGCATTGCAACTGCAAAAGCAGAAGCAGTTGCTAAAGCAGAAGCAGAACTAACTATTGAAGAACTCGAACGAGTCGCTGGTGACCTTGCGTTACAGACTGAACTTGATGCGGAAGAAGCTCGTGCTACTGCTGCTGAAGTAGTTCTACAAGGTAACATCGACACAGAACAAGCTGCTCGTATTGCACAAGATAATGATTTGCAGACTCAAATCAACTTCATCACTTCAAACACTGACTCAGCTGCACTAGACTCACTGACAGAAATCGTTTCTGCATTCCAAAATGCTGATAGCGATATGTCTGCTCTTGTTTCTTCTAACACCATTGCAATCTCTACTGAGAAAGCACGTGCAGAAGCTGCTGAAGGCGTTCTACAAACTAACATCGAAACTGAAGCATCAACTCGTGCATCTGGCGATGCAAGTTTACAAGGTCAAATTGACGTTGAAGAAGCTGCTCGAATTGCTGCTGACGCTGCAACACTTGCATCTGCTAAGTCGTATACTGATCAAGAAGCAGATTCTCATCAAGCAACTGCACAGGCACATGCTGACGCAAAAGACGCTGCACTTATCGGTGACGCATCTGTAGACGGTACTGTTGGTAACACCGTTACTGCTCGTATCGCAACTGGTAAGTCACAATCAACTGCATACACAGACGCACAAGTTTCTGCTGAAGCTGCAACACGTCTTGCTGCTGATACTGCACTATCTCTACGTACTACAGTACTAGAATCAGATATGGACGATGTTGAGGCACTTGCTGCTCAAAACGAAATCGACCTACGTGCAGAAGAAGTTGCTCGTCATTCTGGCGATTCCGATCTACAAGGTCAAATCACTGCTGAAGTTGCTCGTGCAACTGGTGCGGAAGGTACTCTGACATCTAACCTAGCGACCGAAGTTGCTCGTGCAACTGGTGCGGAAGCTGTTAACGCTGCGGCAGTTGTTACTGAGAAAGACCGTGCGGTAGCAGTAGAAGCTGGTTTACGTACAGATGTTAACACTAACACTGTAAACATCTCAGCTAACCTAGGTGCTATTAACACAGAACGCACTCGTGCACTAGCGGCAGAATCTGCACTAAGTACCCGTGTTGACACAGAAGAAGCTGCACGTATTGCTGCTGACTCTACTCTAACAACTGACCTAGCGTCAGAAGTTACTCGCGCAACTGGTATCGAAGCAGGTCTACGTACAGACGTTGATCAAAACGCATCTGACATTTCTGATGCTGATTCTGATATCCTTGCTCTTAGTGCTCTACAAGCTGCTGATCATGCTGACAACCAATCACAGATTACTTCTGAAGTAACTCGTGCAACTGGTGTTGAAGCAGGTCTACGTACAGACGTTGACAGTGTAACTGGTCGTGTTGATGCAATCATCGGTACTTCTCCAGAAACTCTAGACACTCTACAAGAAATCGTTGCTGCGTTCGAAGACGCTGACTCAGACATCCAAGGTATCATCACTGCAAACTCTGGTCGTCTAACAGTCAACGAAGCTGACATTGATGCACTAGAAGTACGTGCAACTGACGTAGAAGCTCGTGCAACTTCTCTAGAGACTCGTTCTACTACGACTGAAGCGAAAGACTTGGCACAAGACGGTCGTCTAACAGTCAACGAAGCTGACATTGATGATCTAGAAACTCAGATGGGTGTTGCTACACTAGCAACAGTCGCTACTGATGTTACTTCTGCTGTAAACGAACTCCACACTCAACTAGACGCAGAAACTGGTAAAGTTGCTACTCTACAAGTTGAGATGGACGCTGTTGAAGGTCGTGCAACTGGTCTAGAAACTCGTGCTACTGCACTTGAAGCTGAGCAGATTCTACAAGGTGGTCGTCTAACGACTAATGAATCAGACATTGACGATCTAGAAACTAAGTTGGGTGACGGTGCATTTGACACTGCTTCTCAGTCTATTACTGGTTCTATCAACGAACTTCACACTGAAACTTCTGCTAACACTTCTGGTCTTGCCGCTGCTGTTGCTCGTGCAGACGCAGACAGTGACGCACTTGCTACAGAAATTCTTGACCGAACTGCCGCAGATTCACTAATCCGTTCTGACCTAGCTGCACATCGTGTAACTGACCAAGCGGACTACACTGCGCGTGACGCAGCTGTTCTTGCATCTGCTCAGTCTTATGCAGAATCAGAAGCAGATGATGCTGAAGCTGCTGCTAAAATCTACGCAGACGGAATCGTTGCTAACGAAGCAACTCTACGTGAAAACGCAGATACTGTTCTAGATGGTAAGATTACTACTGAAGCAACTGCACGTCAAAATGCTGATAACGCACTAGACTCACGTGCAACAGTACTTGAGACAGAAATGTCTGCAACTCAACTTGCTGCTGGTCTAAACGCAGATGGTACTTACACTGCACCGACTGGTTCTAACTACATCGATCTATCTACATCTCTAGCAGATGCAGATGCGAAGTTAGATACTGCAATCAAGTCTGCTGACACTGCTCGTATCGCTGGTGATGTTAACCTACAGTCACAAATGGACGCAGAAATCGCTCGTGCAACTGGTGCGGAAGGTGTTCTAACAAGTGATCTAGCGACAGAAGTTGCTCGTGCAACTGCTGCTGAAGCTGCAAATGGTGTATTGATCTCAACTAATGCCGCGTCAATTGCTACTGAATCATCACGTGCACAAGGTGTTGAAGCTTCACTACAGTCTCAAGTAGACTTCATCACTTCAAACACTGACAGTGCTGCTCTTGATTCATTGACTGAAATCGTTTCTGCCTTCCAAAGTGCAGATGGTACTCTAACTGGTCTGATCACTCAGAACCAAACTGATATCGCAACTAACGCTGCTGACCTCGTAACAGAAGCAACTACTCGTGCAACCCAAGACGGTTTGATCCGTGGTGAGTTCGCTGCTGCCGATGCGGGCCTACAGACTCAGATTGATGGACGTGTCCAGAAGTCTGGCGATTCAATGACTGGTGACCTAGCAATGGGTGGAAACAAAGTTTCCGGTGTTGCAACTGGTACTGACGCTGCTGATGCAGTTAACAAAGGTCAATTGGATGGCGGTCTTGCTGCTCAACATATCTCTGTATTCTCAACTACTGACCTTTCCGAAGGTGATAACGAATACTTCACTCCTGCTCGTGCACGTGCTTCAATCGCGGTCACAGACGTAGACGGTGAAGGTAACGTATCTTACAACAGTACATCTGGTGTTCTATCAGTATCTACTGGTAAGAAGTTCGTTGAGTTGGAAGATGTAGTAGACGCAGATCTAGTAGATAAGAACGGTTTTGTTGCTCGTGTTAAGACTGACGGTTCTGCTATGGAACTTGTTGACCCTAAAGAGTTGGCATTCAATGACGCAAAACGTCAGGTCATCTCTGGTGACGGTGCACAGTCTATGTTTGCTTTGGACTTCTACACTCAAGAAGCTAACGCAATGGTATTCGTTGGTGGTGTTATTCAGGATCCATCGGTTCACTACTCGATTGATGCTGTTGCACAACAAATCACCTTCAATGCTGCACTTCCAGTCGGTACACAGGCGGTTGTAATCGCTCAGTCTACTAACTCGGTTGGTGTACTAGATCCTAAGTCTGTTGGTCTAGAGACTCTTGCGGACAACATCAAGGTATTCGAACAGGGTAATGACATTATTGCTGGAACTTCTGCTACAGTAGTTTCTTCATTCAATAAAGCCCTATATCGTTCTGCCAAGTACATCGTTACTGTAGAAAGCAATGGCGAATTCGAAACTCGCGAATGTCTAGTTATTCATGACGGCACAAACCCATACATCACTGAATATGGTATTCTATTCACAGGTTCTAACCTGTTGGGTGATACTGATGTTCAGATCAATGGTTCAAGTGTTGAATTGACTTATACCTCAGTAATTGCTGGTGCAGTAGTATCGGTATCTGCTTCTTACGTCAACGTATAATATAAACCATAAATCGGGGGTGGGTTTCCACCCCCCTTTAATTCATTCTAAAAGGTAAAGTAAAATGAGTTTTAACAAAAAATTTAGAATACAAAATGGTGTAGATATTACTGGTACTGTCGTTGTAGGTGGACAACTAGTAATTAATGCTGACGGCACTATCGTGGCTGATGCTATTGCCGGAGTTGTCTCCGCAACAGTATCTTCCGACATTGCTGCTCTTCAGGCACAGGTTGATGCAATTCTTGGTTCTTCTCCGGAGTCTTTAGATACTCTACAAGAGATCGTTGCTGCGTTTTCTTCAGTAGACGGTGATCTACAAACTCTAATCACAAATACTTCTGCTGCGGTAACTGCTTTACAGACAGCTATAGGTTCGGGTTCTCTAGACACTAATGCAAGTACTATCATTGGAGCGGTTAATGAACTTAACTCTTCTATTGCAAACATGCCTGCGGGCCCAACTGGTGCTACTGGCCCTCAAGGCCCACAAGGATTAGCTGGTCTACAAGGTCAGACTGGTCAGACTGGTGCTCAAGGCCCCGCTGGTGTTCAGGGCGCAACTGGTGCAACTGGCCCTGCTGGACAGTCAGGCCCTGCTGGATCTTCTCCAAATACACCTAGTGCTGTAGGTCTCGATAATCTATCCAACTATGGTAACAATGTATCAGGTTCCTTCACGGCAACAGGTGACATTACTGCATACTCGGATAAATCTTTGAAAGAAAATATCGAAGTTATCGGTTCTCCTCTCGAAAAACTGAAAGGTATGAGAGGTGTAACATATAACCGAATCGATATGAACGGTAGAGAACAAGTTGGTGTTATTGCACAAGAAGTTGAAGCAGTCTTACCTCAAGTTGTGCACACTGATGAAAATGGTATTAAACATGTTGCTTATGGTAATATGGTTGCTCTATTGATAGAAGCAGTAAAAGACCTTCAGGCGCAAGTTGAGGAGTTGAAACATGGCTCTTCCAACTAGTGGTACAATTTCAATCGGGAGTCTCCGGAATTTTTTCGGAGACACTGGTTCCTCATCTTTAAGTGAGTTCTATCGTGGTAGTGCTTTGGTACCTTCTACGGAAAGTGTAGCAGTTAGTGTTCCATATACATACTATACGTATACTACTGAGAACCAAACTACGTATCAGACTCAGTACACGACTCAGACTGAGTCCGACTATAACACTTCAACTGGATATTTCCACCGAATAACGACAGGGTCTAGCCCAAATTCATATCTTCTTTGGGCAGGGGCACAGAAATTTTATTATCCATATGCAGGGGTCTATTCAATCTCCCATAGTGATGGTTGGACTTATGGTGCAAATGGGACTCAATATTCAGTAGGTGTTGCTGGTGGAACTGCAACCATTAGTGGTGTTTATAGAACAAGACTGGTAGCAACTCAGGTGGCGGTAACAACTCCTGTTCAAGTTACTAATGGCCCTTACACAGGATATACTACTGAGTATCAGAACCAAAACCAAAATACTTCTGTAGCTACTTCTGGATCAATTTCACTTTCACAATTTTATGGAGCATCTAACTAATGTCTTTACAACACTCTAGCGAAATAAAGAGAGTAGAAGTTCTACCTTCTTTTGGCGAATTTAATAATGTAATAAAGAGAGTGGTTCTTGAAATCACTTTCACTGACCCTGAACTGGCACACCCAGTAGAGTCAAAATCAATGATGGTTGCATTACTATCAACTGATGATATGTCTAATTTCATAGACATCTCTTCGGTAACTGAAGCTCAAATCATTAAGTGGACGTATGACTTCCACGGTGGCGAAGATAACTTCGTAGGAATGGTTTCTGAAACACACAGTAAGGAATTGTCCAGACGAATGGAATCTTACGGTCTACAGAAATTTGACCTATCAACACAACAAATCGTTGATACACCAGACGAATTTGACGACTTATTATTCTAGTATAAATAGTAACACTAGGGAAATATTGTAACCCTTTCATTTCCCTTTTTTAACCTTATCCCTCAGTCCATAATGGGCTGGGGGGTATTAAAAATACGTTCTGGTCTTCAGAACATATTCCAAATCGAAAGTGGAATTCTTCTACTTTTATTCATCGGGACTGGAATCAGTCCAGCTCCCAATTAACA
>OCVR010002987.1_pt1 | contig 12295 bp, 8 predicted proteins | sample 1539091 | NCBI WGS metagenome assembly OCVR01 (sample SAMEA3355530, study PRJEB22509) | marine metagenome | biome: marine; feature: coastal ocean; material: water | place: USA | collected 2010-08-07 | depth 16 m | reverse complement strand
GTGGACATCGTCGAGCTCATGGCCTCCGAAGCGCTCCACCTCCGCGATCGGACCTGCGAGGGCCACACGCCCCGACAGGTTGGCGACGGCGGCCTCGTCCGACGCGCCCCACTCGATCGCCGAGCGGGCTCCGTACCCGTCCTCCTCGGGCTCGAGGGTGACGCTGACGATCCGCCCGCCGAGCAGGTGGGCGACCACGGCATGCCCAGCCTCGTGCCAGGCTTCGATTTCGGAGGAGTCGGGGCTCGCCATGGCCGAAGGATATCGCTCTGCTCGTCCAGGACCCGTCGCCATGGAGCCTCCCTCCGAATCTCTCGATCCCGCGCCGCCTGCCCCCGGTCTCGGGCGGCGGGCCCTCAGGGCGTCGGTCCGGGCCCTCGCTCTCGCGCTGGCCTTCGTGGGCCTCTACCTCGCTGCCGCCGAGGCGGCCATGCGGATCCCGGTGCACGCCAGCGCGGACCCGGATGGTGGGGAGGTGGACGTGTACCTGGTGACCAACGGCGTCCACGTCTCCGTCTGGCTCCCGACCACGCGTCCGGAGCGAGACTGGTCCCGGTGGCTCCCCCCGGAGGTGCCGGCGCGCCCGGGTGGATACGTGGCCTTCGGGTGGGGCGACCACGACTTCTACCTCGAGGTGCCCACCTGGGACGATCTCACCGCTGGCGTCGCCCTGCGCGGCGCGTTCTGGCCCACGCGCTCGGCCATGCGGGCCACGGCCTACACCGGGCCTCCGATCGCGGGCGAGCACGTGCACCGGGTCTCCCTGAACCCCGAGCGCTACCGGAGCCTGGTGGAGTTCGTGGAGCGCGGGTTCGAGCGGAACGGTTCCGGCGAGCCCATTCTCCTGGCGGCGCCGGGCTACGGAGCCACGGACCGCTTCTTCGAGGGCCGCGGGCGCTACCACCTCTTCCAGACGTGCAACACCTGGGCGAACGGCGCGGTCAAGGCCATGGGGCAGCGCGCTGCGCTCTGGACCCCGTTTGAGCGTGGCGCGCGCCACCACCTCCCCCGAAACCAGGGCGTGGGTCGCCCGCGCTGAGCCGGCCGCCGGTGGGCCGGCCCGCACTCAGCGGGGTCGCCGCAGATTGACCGGCTCTCGGGAGCGCTCGATCAGGTAGCGGTCGATCTCCTTGCGCGGGGGCAGCGGGGTGCCCCGCAGGCTGTCCATGAACCAGCGCGCCTCGGGCAGGGCCATACGGCGGATGCCCCCAACGGAGGAGCCGCCGACCTTGCGCCGGAAGAGCACGCGCGAACGCACACGGTGGGGCGTGTATTCGCCGTCCTCGAGGGCCGCGTAGACGTAGGCGCTCTGGAGCGGCGGCGCGGCGTCCGGTCGGGTACCCGGGGGGTGGATCGCGTGGCGGCTCAGGTCGATGGTCAGGGCGCCCTCCCGAAGCCGCTCATCGTCTGCGGCGAGGAATGAGCGCACGAGGGCGTCTCCGAGCCGCGGCTCCCGCGTGGTGGCGCGGTTCGCGGCCAGGTGCGCCGCCCAGAGGCGCTCGTCGGTGGAGGCCTCTCCGTCGAAGGCGATGCGCAGCGCCTCCTCGGTGGAGGTGTGCTTGGCCGCGGCCACCACGACCATCACGGCCGCTGTGGCCAGGAGGGCGACGTGGGGTATCCAGCTCCGGGGCTTCATTGGGTCACCCCCAGGGCCATCTGTGCGGCTGCGACCGTCTCTGGCCAGGAGATCCACCACAGCCCGACGAGGACCAGGAGCGTCGCCGCAAGGCCGATAACCCGCGGCCTTGACCTATCCCTGGGTCCGTGGGCCAGCCAGCCCGCGGTCAGGACGACCAGGATGGGCTCCAGCGGAACCCGGAAGCGCGACATCGCCACAAGGAGGGAGGTCAGGACCACGTAGCCGATCAGCACGGTGAACACGGCGCGGCCGGGCCCTCGCTGGAGCGTCAAGAAGTAGCCGGCGGCGCCGAGCACCATCGTGAGCGTGGAGATGGCGAGGGCGAGGAGGACCAGCGGTCCGCGCATGGCCCCGGCCACCACGCTCCCTTCGGGGTACATGGCCATGGCCTGGTGGCGCGTGAAGAAGGAGAGCGGGGTCACGAGCTCGCTCCACTTCTTGAGGCGCGTGCGGAGGGTCCACGCGGGGTGCTCCACGGCGAAGGCGAGGCCCTCGCGGAGCTGGCTCGAGTGACGGTCGATCGCATGGATGGACTCGAACTCTCGGTCCCAGCCCGCGTCCCGGATCTCGACCTCCCCGTTGCCGTCCCGATCCTCGGGTGTCCAGCCGGCGGGAATCTCCGTGAACCAGGACCTGGCCAGGGTGTCGATTTGCGGGAGGCCGAGGTCGGCGCGCCGCTTGCGCAGGGGCAGGACGTCGAAGTTCATCGAGCGGGCGTTCAAGCCCACGTAGACGTTCTCGCCCAGGGTGGCGCCGCCGATGACGGTCCGCCCGTAGACCTCATGGTTCCGGAGCGTCCAGGGAAGGGTGACGACGGCCACCGCGAGGACGGGCAGCGACGCGCGCCGCAGGGCCTCACCCAGCCCTTCGGACCTGGATCGTAGCGCCAGCACCACGGCGAGGAGGGGGACCAGGAAGAGCACGTACTCCTTGATGTACAGCGCCAACCCGAAGAGCACGCCGCTGAGGAGGAGGCGCAGGGTGGCCTCCCGGTCGCTCCCTTCATCCGCGCGATCCATGGCGCGGACGAAGTGCCACAGCGCAGGCAGGAGCAGCGAGAGGAAGATCGTCTCCGTCCAGAGGAAGTGGGTGTAGGCGCCCAGGGGCAGGTCCACGGCCCAGAGCACCCCGGCGACGATGGCGGCGCGGCGCGAGAAGAGGCGCCAGGCGAAGAGCATCGTGGTCACCCCGATCACGCTCGAGAGCGCTACCTGGAGGCCCCGGAGCACGTTCAGGCCGTCGATGCCAAAGGCGTGGATCGACTTCGAGAGCAGCCAGGGATAGCCCGGCGGCCAGAAGTAGCGGTGCTGGTCCAGGTAGATGCCGAGCCTCTCCTTCACCAGCGCCAGGTAGAGGTAGTTGGCCTCGTCGGACTGGATGTCGAGTGGCAGGACCAGCCACAGCAGGATTCCGCGCAGCGCCACCCCGGCGAGGGCGATGATGGCGATCGCCTTCCACGGTGCGCGCGCGAGCAGGCTCGCTGGCCTCGTGTGGCTGGCATCGGGGGCGGAGGGATTCATGGGGGCTGCGGCCGAGCGGTCAGCGCGGCGTGCAGAGAGGATAGCACCGCCCCGTGCACCTCCATCGTCCCTCACCCCGGTCCACGGGGTCTGCGCTTTGGACCGAAGTCCGGCCGGCCCGGCCTGGCCCGAATCGGTTCGGTTCACTGCGGCCCAGGCTGCCTTCGGAGGGGCGACCGGGGATGACCGCCCGCGACTGAATGGGCACGTGGGGGCCGCGCCCGGTGCGAACCCGGCGCGGAGGCGGCATGATGGGCCCATGGGACGGACGACACTCTGCTGCGCCGACGGGCAGCGGCTTGACCTCTGCTGCACAGGTGCGCCTTTGGGACTCGCCATGGGCGCCGGCGTGACGCCGGCGGCGGACTCGGGCTCACGCCTGTCCACGACGGGGGCGCGTCGAGCATGAGCGAGGAGAACACGCGCGGGGGCGGGGAGCCGTCCGCCGCCGGGGCGCCCGACCTCGTGCACCGGCACGTGCGCGTGGGGTGGCTGGCGTTGCTGGTCTTCCTGGCGGGTGGGATCGTCCTCGAGGCTCTCCACGGCTTCAAGGTGGACGCCTACCTGGGCGTGGACAACGAGACGAGGAAGCACCTCTGGACCCTCGCCCACGCGCACGGGACGCTGCTAGGGCTCGTGAACCTCGCGTTCGCGTGGACGCTGACGCGCGCGCCAGGCTTCACCGCGGGCGCGCGGTCCGTGGCCTCGCGCTGCATGCTCGGTGCAACGCTCCTGATGCCCGCGGGGTTCTTCCTGGGGGGCGTCGTCTTCTACGGCGGCGACCCGGGCGTGGGGATCCTGCTGCTCCCGATCGGGGCGGTGCTGCTGCTGGTCGCCGTGGCGCTGACGCTACGTGGGACCAAGGCGGCGGGCTGATCGGGCGGACCGGGGCTCCCCGGGCGAGATCACTCCGACAGGTAGACCGGGGTCAGGTCGCGTTCCTGGAGCAGGCGCTTGTGCAGGGCGTCGGGGATGTCGACGCCGCTGCCGTGGGCTCGCCAGCGCTCGAGGATCTGGTCCCTGATCCGCTCCCGGTCGGCCTCGTCCGCGAGGAAGTCCACGTCCATGGACTCGTAGCCCGGCTGGAGGCGGAGGGCGCGCATGGCGTTGAAGCGCACCGCGTCGTAGGTGTCGAGCATGAGGGTGGCGAGCAAGCGCTCCATCCACCCGCTCCCCGAGGCCTCAAGGGCCGGCTCCCAGCCCATGGCCCAGGCGACGATGCCGCGCTGGCCCGCGTCACCGCGGAGCGCCGCGACGACGGCGACGGGCAGGTCTTGATCGTCAGCCTCCATGGCCACCGGGGCGGCCCCGTACCCCTCCACCAGGGCGTCGTTCACCCAGCCGAGGGATCGGTCGAGGTGGCACATGCTGCAGGCGTTGGGGCGGCCGGTGTCGAGCTGGACCTGAACGCTGGGCGACGAGATCTCGTGGGAGCGCGTTGCCTTCATGAGGCCCCAGCTCGTGTGGGGCATGTGGCAGTTGGTGCAAGAGCTGCCGCTCGAGTCCACGGCGTGCCGCGTGTGGCTCGCGAGGGCGACGTCGCCGCTGAGCTCCCCGTGGCACTGAAGGCAGGAGGCGTTGGAGCGCATGCCGGGCCCGAGCTGGTCGTCGGTCCACTCGTCGATCGGCTGGGCGGCCCGCTCCCCGTCACCCGTGAAGCGGTGAGCGGAGTGACAGGAGGAGCAGGTCATGATCCCCCGCTCGGGATCCCCGTGGGCGTAGCACGGTGACCGCTGCAGTCCGTTGAACTCACGCCCGCCGACGCGGATCATCCCGTCCGGCCAGAAGTGGTTCCGCACGAACCCCGGCTTCGAGCGAGCCATCTCCTCGGTCCCTCGCTTCCGGCGTCCGCCGTAGACGATCTGGCTGGCCTCAAGGTCCCCGCCGGGCCGGTAGGGGTTGCCGTGCTCCTGCGCGTCCTCGAACTGTTTGGGGACCAGCGCGTGGACCGAGTGGCACTGGGCGCAGACGTGGGCGGAGGCCTTCGCGTCGAGCCGGGTGGGGAGGACGATGGACTCGTCCGCGGTGTCCGTGAGGTGCTGCTGGTAGCGGCGCAGGGGGTTGCGGTTCAGCCCGGCGTGCACGTCACCGGGCCCGTGGCAGGCCTCGCAGGAGATGCCGTACTCTCCGACCTCGGTCTCTGCGGCGGCCGTAGCAGCGGGCGTCATCTCGAGCATTCGGGAGCGCGCATCCGTCGTGTGACACTTCACGCAGTGCGCGTTCCAGCGCCCGACGTCTTCCTTGGCATGGAAGTCGGGGCGCATCAGAAACACCGAGGACCAGGGGATCCAGCGCTGCTCCTCGAGGTGGAAGTAGAGCGGGAACATGCCGAGGCCGCGCTGGTCGCCGAAGCTGTACCAGAACACCTGCATGTGGTGGCTGCCGGTCACCTGGGTGAGGCGCACGGTCTTCATCTGTGAGCTCTGTCCGTCCGCCGAGTCGAGGGGGAACGAGCCGAAGTAGTCGTCGCCGCGCCGCTCCAGTCGGTAGTCCCTGCCGCGCACGTGGAGGTCACCCTCGAAGGTGGCCTGCACGGTGTCTGGCTCGACGACCTGGGTCATCGTGCTGTGGTAGGACTCGTGCCACGTGGCGTACTGGCCAGGGTGGCACGCGCGGCAATCGTTGGACGTGAGATAGCCCTCGCTGGGGGTCTCGAGGACCCGGTCGGTGGGCGTGGGCGGGGCGTGGAAGGGGAGGCTCGGGTCGCCCCCGAACCAGATCCCCGACCCCACGGAGACGGCCACCGCCAGCACGACCGTGCGCCACGTCAGGCCCAGCCCTGAGGGGAGGAGGCAGGCGAGCGCCGCGACGAGGCCGAGCCCCACCGTCGCCGCCAGCGCTCCGCCAGCGAACGAGGTCCCTGCGAGCCCTGTCGCCGTGGCCTCACCCAGAGCGATCAGCGCCAGCAAGCCGGGCCTCCAGGTCGGGCGAGTGGATCCATGCCTCGAAGATAGGACGGCGAGCGTCGGCACGGGAGCGATGGGGGGCCGGAACGTGCCGCGGCCTGGATCCACACCGCGCGATTCCCTTTCGTGGACGGCGTTGCGACACGCTGCCGCTGCCTTGACCTGGCGATGGGGTACTCCAGCTTGAGGCTCATCGCAGCGGGGGCGCAGCGCTTGGGGCGTGGCGGGCGGGGCCACCCAGGGGTGCACCGCGTCGACGATGGAGGGCCCGAGCGGCGCAGGCCCTCGAGGTGGTCGACCCCTGCTTCGCATTCGAGGCGAGTCGCGGCTCCGACCCTGAGGGCAGCGCGCGATCGGGGTAGGGTGGGGCAGGTCTCGGTGCCCCCTCTCCCATGAAGAACAGCCCCCTTCGAACCGCTCGTCTCGTTGCCGCGGTGCTCCTCCCGCTCGGCCTGTTTGTGGCCGCACCCTCGGCGGAGGGCGCTGTGGAGCCCCAGGAGAGCAACCCATCTCCGGGAGAGAAGGCGCCTTCCGGTCTTCCCACCGAGGACCCCGCGATCGAGCGGCTCCACCCGATGCTCGCGCCGGTCATCGAGCAGGGGCCGTTTGCACCGTCCTGGGCGTCGCTCATCGAGCACCCGTTGCCCCGCTGGTTCAAGGACTCGAAGGTCGGGATCAGCGCCCACTGGGGCCCGTACGCGGTCCCGGGCTGGACCCCGCGAAAGGACTCGCCCTACGGCGTCGCCTACGCGGAGTGGTACTGGCAGTGGATGCAGTCCAACGAGGCGGTCAAGGAGCACCACAGCCGCGTCTACGGCGGGGTGCCCTACGACGCCTTCATTGACGGCACGGCGAACCTCGAGACGGGCGCGACGGAGGCCTTCGACGCGGCCGACTTCGACGCGGACGCCTGGATGGAGCTCTTCGAGCGAGCGGGGGCGAAGTACTTCTTCATCACCGCCAAGCACCACGATGGCTTCTGCCTCTTCGACAGCGCCTACACCGGGCGGGACGCGGTGGACTGCGGCCCCAAGCGCGACCTCTACGGCGAGCTCGTCGCTGCGGCGCGCAAGCGAGGCATCCGGGTGGGCCTCTACTACTCGTTCTACGAGTGGTTCAACCCGGCCTACACGGGGAGGCCCGGGGCGGCACCCTACAAGGGGTTCCAGCCCCTGGAGGACCGCGACCTCGACGGGGACCCCGCCGAGTACGTGGACGACTTCATGATCCCGCAGATCAAGGAGCTCATCGACCGCTACCACCCCGACAGCCTGTGCTTCGACGGGGAGTGGGAGCATGGCTACCCCCACTGGCGCGGCCGCCAGATCATCGCCTACTACTACAACCAGGCGGCGGAGCGCGGCCAGCAGGTGGCGGTCAACGACCGCTTCGGTCAGGCCAAGGAGGGGGTCTCGGACACGCGCGGGGTGTACGGCGACTTCTACCACGTCGAGTACCACGCGGACATCGACCGCACCAAGCCGTGGGCCATGTGGCGGGGCTTTGGGAACAGCTACGGGTACAACCGCAACGAGCACGAGGACAACATCCTGACCACGGCGCAGACCGTGCAGATGGTGGTGGATGTGGTGTCGGACAACGGCAACATCGAGTTCAACCTCGGGCCGAAGGCGGACGGCACCCTGGCGGCCTTCGAGGTGGAGCGGCTGGAGGCCATGGGGCGCTGGCTCGGCGTGAACGGGGAGTCCATCTACGGCGCCTCCAAGAGCCCCTTCGGAGCACAGGACTTCGGGCGCACCACCTGGAACCCCGAGCGCCGCCGGCTGTTCGCCCACGTCTACCGCTGGCCTGAGAGCGGCCTCGTGACGCTCAAGGGAGCCCGGATGAAGCCCACCGCCGCGACCCTGCTGGCCCGTCCCGGCGATCCCGTGGCGGTCCGCGCGACCGACGAGGGCATCGAGCTGCGGCTCACAGGCACCGCGCCCGACCCCGCCGTCAGCGTCATCGCTATCGACTTCGAGGGCTCCATCGAGCCCCTGGACTGAACCCCTCGCACACCGCTACCCGCTGAACACCATGAACCCCTCCGAGAAGCAACTCCTCCGCCGCGACGTCCTCCGTGTCACCACCGCGGCCGCTGCGGGCCTCGTCGCGGCCCCGGCCCTGGCCCTCGGTGGGCGCTCTCAGGAGGGGGTCATTCGGGTCGGAGTCGTCGGGCTCCGCGGTCGTGGTGGTAATCACATCCAGGGCTACTCCCGGCTCGATGGGGTCGAGGTCGTGGCGCTGTGTGACGTGGACGCGGGGGTCCTGGAGCGGCGCGCCGCCGAGCTCGAACCCGGGGTGAGCAAGGGGGACCGGAAGGTGGCGGTCTTCGAGGATGTCCGCGACCTGCTCGCCCGGGACGACATCGACGCGGTGTCCCTCGCCACGCCGAACCACCTCCACGCCCTGCACACCATCTGGGCCTGTGAGGCGGGCAAGGACGTCTACGTGGAGAAGCCCGTCAGCCACAACATCTGGGAGGGGCGCCGCATGGTCGAGGTGGCCGAGCGCACGGGCCGCATCGTCCAGTCCGGCATGCAGAGCCGCTCCCACCGGGCGGTGCAGGAGTCCATCGCCTGGCTCGACGCCGGCGGCATCGGCGCGCCGCGCTACGCCCAGGGGCTGTGCTACAAGCCGCGCAAGAGCATCGGGCTCATCGACGGGCCGAAGGCGCCGCCCGAAGGCGTGAACCATGACCTCTGGTCCGGCCCGCGGGCGGCGGGGCCGGTCGAGCGGGGTCAGTACCACTACGACTGGCACTGGCAGTTCCCCTTCGGCAACGGCGACTTCGGGAACCAGGGTGTGCACCAGGTGGACCTGTGCCGGCGCATGCTCGGGGTGAGCGCGCTCCCGCGTCGGGCGGTGGCCGTGGGGGGCCGCTTCGGCTACGACGACGACGGCACCACCCCGAACACCATGTTCGCCTACTACGACCTCGATCCGGCGCCAATGATCTTCGAGGTCCGCGGGCTCCCCAGGGACCTGGAGGCGCAGACGAACGGCAAGTGGGGCGGCAGCATGGATCGGGAGTACGGGCTCACCATCGGCTCCCTGCTCCACGCCGAGGACGGCCGCCTCGCCATCAGCTCCAACTACGGCCGCGCCATCGCCTACGACCGTAAGGGCGAGGAGATCCGCCGCTGGGAGGGTGGCGGAGACCACTTCGCGAACTTCATCGACGCGGTGCGCAAGCGCGACCCGGAGGTGCTGAACGCCAACGTGACCGAGGGGCACATCTCGGCGGCGTACTGCCACCTCGCCAATGACTCCTACATGCTCGGGTGCGAGGACTCGATGGGCTCCATCGAGCGCACCCTCGGCGGCGACCCCGAGGCCCAGGACGCGGCGCGACGGTTCGCGGCCCACCTGGACGCCAACGGCGTGGACCTCGATGAGCACCGCCCGACCTTCGGCCGCGTGCTCGCCGTGGACCGCGAGGAGCAGCGCTACGTGGGCGACGACGAGGCCTCAGCGCTGATGCGCGGCACGTACAGGGAAGGCTTCAGCGTGCCCGGCAAGGGCTGACCCAGACGCGGCGGGGGCGCGGGGGATCCCCGCGCCCCTGGGCCTGCTCAGCGTGGATTCGTGGGTCCTCGCGGCTGGCCTTGGGGGCGGGTGCGGTCAGGCGAGGATGTCCCTGGCCACCTCTCCGTGCACGTCCGTCAGGCGGAAGTTGCGTCCCGCGTAGGGGTAGGTGAGCGCCTCGTGGTCGAGGCCCATGACGTGGAGGATCGTGGCGTGCCAGTCGTGGATGGAGAGGCGCCCCTCCACGGCCTCGATGCCGTTCTCGTCGGTGGCGCCGTAGGAGAAGCCGCCCTTCACGCCGCCGCCGGCCATCCAGGAGGTGAAGCCGCGGTTGTTGTGGTCCCGGCCGTCGCCGTTCTGGGCGTAGGGCGTCCGACCGAACTCTCCGCTCCAGACCACGAGCGTCTCCTCGAGCATGCCGGAGCGTGCGAGGTCCGCGAGCAGGGCGGCGATGGGCTTGTCGATCTCGCGGCACTTGGCGGGCAGGTCCTCCCGCAGGTTCCGGTGGTGGTCCCAGCCGCCCATGCCCACCTCGATGAAGCGCACGCCGGCCTCCGCGAGGTGGCGGGCGATGAGGCATTGGCGGCCAAAGGCGTCCGTCTCGGCCTCTCCGATCCCGTAGGCCTCCAGCGTCCTCTTCTTCTCCTTGGTGATGTCGAGGAGCTCTGGCAGCTCGCTCTGCATGCGGAAGGCCAGCTCATAGGACTCGATCACCGCGTCGATGTCGTCGCTGCCCTTGCGGCGCCTCGCGTTGGCCTTGTTCAGGTCCTTCAGCAGGTCCAGCTGGGCGCGCTGCTGCTTCTCGGATTGACGGGGGTTCCGGATGTCCGCCACGGGGTCCTGCGCCCGCCGGCCGCGCCGACCGCCGCTGACCTTGATGGGCATGCCCTGGACCGTGGCGGGGAGGAAGGAGCTCCCGTAGTTCTGGGCGCCACCCTGGTTGCGGGGAGGATTCAGGGTCACGAAGCCGGGGAGATTCTTGTTCTCGGTCCCGAGCCCATAGAGGGTCCACGCGCCCATGGAGGGCCGCACGAACTGGAAGCTGCCGGTGTGGAGCTTGGTGGTGGCCTGGGCGTGGGCGGGGACGTCGGTGTGCATCCCGTGCAAGAGGCACAGGTGGTCGGCCTGCTTGCCGATCTCCGGCAGGAGCTCCGAGATCATCAGGCCGCTCTTCCCCCCGGGCTTGAACGCCCAGGGTGAGCCCATGAGCTTGGCGCCCCGACGGAAGCCGGAGAGGCTGGCGCCGTCCCGCTTGGTGAGCATGGGCTTGTGGTCGAACGTGTCCACGTGGGACGGGGCCCCGGTCATGCACAGGAAGATGACGCGCTTTGCTCGCCCGGGCAGGGCAGCGGAGGCCAGCTGGCGGGCCTGGGAGGCGGCGATGCCGTTCAGGGCGAGCATGCCGAACCCTGAGGACAGCATGCGCAGCGCGTCGCGCCGGCTCGGATGGGAGAACGGGTTCATGTGGTGGTCCTGCTGGTGGATGTTCTGCTGCTGCGCATCGCCCGGTGGGGGCTCATCAGTAGAGGGTCCGGAACTCGGCGGTCTGGAAGAGAGACTGGGCGAAGGCGGCCCAGGCGGCGTGCTCAGGGGAGCTGGGAGTGAGCCTGCTGGAGTCGGGCCGGGCGGACGGGCGGGTCCTGCGACGGCCTCTCCGCTGGCGCGCGGGCGCGGGCTCGGGCTGGGGCGTCAGCTCCTCGTATTGCTTGAGGAAGCGCGAGATGCCCGTGGTCTCCGAGGAGGAGGGATCCCGACCGAGCGCCAGCCTGTAGGCGAGGGTGATGCGCTCCCGCTCGGTGCCATCGAACGCCAGCAGCCGCGTGGCCATGGCGTCCGAGGCTTGCAGCACGACCTCGTTGTTCATCATGAACAGAGCCTGGGTCGCGACGCTGGTCTCCTCCCGGTCGCCCTCCACGGTGGCCGCGTCCGGCGCGTCGAAGACACCGAGGGCGTCGATCGTGGCGCCGCGCAGGTTCGGCAAGTACACCGACCGGACGGGCTGTTCGGAGGTGAGCAGCTCGGCCAGCTGCTCACGCTGCAGGACCCCCTCGACCATGCCGACGCGGGATCCCTCCGGGCGGCTGCGGTCCAGCTCGCCGGCGGCCTGGAGGATGGCGTCTCGGATCGCTTCCGCCTCGAGCCGCCGATCGGGCATGCGCCAGAGGGTGACCACGTCGGGGTCCACCCGGTGATTGGAGGTGCTGTGCTCGCTGTCGAGCCGGTAGGCATGGGACAGGACGAGCTCGCGGATCAGCGACTTCGTCGACCAGCCGGAGTCCATCAACTCCGCCGCCAGCCAGTCCAGGAGCTCCGGGTGGTCGGGGCGCTGGCCGCCGCTCCCGAAGTTGTCGGGGGTCCGGACGATGCCGCTGCCGAAGAGGTGGAGCCAGATCCGGTTCACCCAGACCCGGGCGGTGAGGGGGTTCTCCTCGGACGCGACCCAGCTGGCGAGCCCGAGGCGCCCGCTGCCCTCGCCGATCTCGATAGCGTGGTCGAAGACCTCGGGGATGCCACGCTCCACGACCTCACCGGGCTGGTTCAGCTCGCCCCGGCGCAGGACCGCGATGTCTCGGGTCGTGCCATCGGCGGCGCCCATGGTGAGCCGGTTGCCATCGAGCGCCCGGCCGTCCTCGTCGAAGCGGCTGAGGAGGTCCTTGAGCATTGCGACCTGCTGGCCCTGGAGCCGCTCCCGGCGCGCGGCG
>OCVR010002986.1_pt1 | contig 12311 bp, 12 predicted proteins | sample 1539091 | NCBI WGS metagenome assembly OCVR01 (sample SAMEA3355530, study PRJEB22509) | marine metagenome | biome: marine; feature: coastal ocean; material: water | place: USA | collected 2010-08-07 | depth 16 m | reverse complement strand
TGTTCATTTGGTTTGAGTGTTTCAGACGATGTGAAAATAATTACCCCCTGTTGATTTTTCTCACCTGTCCATCCTTTTTCCGTTTTGAATGATTTAAAATTAAACTCTTCCCCTAGCCAAACTCTGAAAGTTTTAATCTCTGTGTCTGAATTATTTGTAACTGTGATTATTGCTGTTTCATCTATGCCTATACTTGTAACATTGATTTCGTCGGCATAGACTTCCAATGGAATTATGATTAATGATATTGAAAATAATATTATGGTTGAAATCAACATTCCTCTATTTGATGATTTGTTCAAATTACGTCCGTATGCGCTGCTTTTAGTTACTTCTTTTTCATATTTTTTAATTTTATTGCTTTTCATAATCTGTTCCTTCATTCCTGTTTTCCTGACTTTTGAAATTTATTTACTTCTGGCTTTGTTGCTGCATTTTGATATTGTCTAATTCTCTCAGCAATTAGTCTGTATAGTGATCTAAATTGGTCTTTAGTTTTATCTGATAAGAAATCTGTTTCTTCTAGCGTTATTTTTTCACAAATATATCTTGTAATCTCTTCATTGCTAAATTTACCCCAATCATCATCTCTGTGTTCTTCCCATATTTTTTTCAATTTTTCTAAAACGCCTTTGCCTTCTTTAGAGTTTATATTTTCAGGTGTAAGACTTGAATATCCTTCTTGCCTTAATTTAATTTCATAAGTTTGATTTACTGCGTGTAGATAATCCTCGATTACGACATAATCTTCTATGGATTCTAGTTTTTTACCTTCTCTTTCAAAAAATATTGTTTGAATTGCTGAAAATTGATTTGATTCTAATTGTGCTGAAATCTGTTTAGATTCTTCCGTGTTGTCTAATAAAACGAATGTTTTGTAACCGTGATTTCTATAAAAAATTGCTAAAGGTAATACCGCGTTTTTATTATATGCTGCAATTACATTCAACGGGTTCATTGAAATATTTGGATCTTGTAAAAATTTGTCAAATGCATTTAGATACATTGAATCTGACATTGTTTCAACGATGATTACCGGTCTGGAGTTTGTACCTATTTCTCTATCTACAATTGCCTCTACTTGACCTCTGCATAATCCGTATAATATTGGCGTTAGTGTTTTATCATCTGCATTCCAATAATCATAAAATATTCTACTCAGATGTTTTCTCTTATCTAATTCTACAACTAACAGATTACCCGGAGTGTAATCAAATATCATGAATGGTGAGTGTGTTGCATATAGTACTTGATTTGAACCTGCTAGGTTTTTCAATAAATCCGAAATACCCATTTGCTGTGTCGGATGAAGATTTCTTGCAGGCTCGTCTAAAAGTAATATCGCCTCTTTTAATTCTGATCTTTGTGTTTCAGCTGCAAAGTTTACAATAAATGAAAATGTCCATTTGAAACCCTCTGCACGTCGATTTAACAACCCCGTGTTTGTAATTGTTCCGTCCTTGTGTACATCTGAAATTACTACACTCATGATGTTTCCTGGGTTGTATCTCAGGTCAACATGGATAGGATCTCCCTTCCATGCTGGGTTCAGTTTTTTGGTTAATCTGTTACTTGCTGTATTTAGTAATTTTATGCATTTAGAAGGTTGTCCTTTTACTTCGTCTAATTCTTTGATATCCAGTTCTGCTAAATAGAATAAATTTCTGACTGTTTCTGCTTTGTCAAACTCTTCTACAAATTCAATTGAGTGCTCTCTTTCTTCTTTCTCTTTTCGTAAGTACTCGTTAAGATTGATGTTGCCATAGATTTTTTTATAATCTGAAAAATAAACGAATCTTGGATGTAGTTCTGCTGCAATAAAATTGTGCAAAGCTGTTTTTTGACTTTCACCACTTAGTAAATTTGCAAATTGATTTTCTGATTTATGGTAGATCTTCTCCCACTCTTCAATTACTTTTGGTTCCTGAATTGCTATCACATGAAATTCATTGCTAAACTCTGCCATCCCCCTATCGAACGTCTCTTGGTTTTTAGGAACTGAATCATCAAATAATTTGGTGTTAACTTGTATTCTTATGTGATTTGGAAGTGTATCTAAAAATTCAAGAATTTCTTTTGTAAAATTCTCCCATGAATTAAGTCCCTGATCTTTGATTTCGCTGATTTCTACATCTTCGAATTCGTACTGGACTTTTTCATTCCTATTCGTTCTAAACAGTTTAATTTTTTTAATTTGTGGTAAGCCTGGAAATTTCTCTTTCAATATTTCTATTTCATGCTCATTCATTTCAAATTCACCTTCTGCTAGTTTGATCTCATCTTTGAGCTCTTCTGACATTTCATCACAAAGATCTAACTCTGAAATCTGCTCATCCCTGTTCAATAATGTCAAAGCCTGCAAAATGGTGGTTTTTCCACTTTCATTTCTTCCGACAAAAGCTGCTAAATCTCCTACTGTGATTTGACCCGAATCATGAATACAACGGTATGCCCTAACTCTAAATTTTCTAAGTCGCATATAGCGATATTACATGGATACGATTTAACTTATTCGTCACATTCACTTTTTATGCTGAATTTTTGCTAAATAGATATAAGGGAATTCCTTAATTTATAACAAAATGGTATCTAAAAGACTATTTGTTGTATTTATTTTACCTATAATTTTCTCTGTTATTGTTGGCTCTGTAGTTATGGCTGATACGCTTCAAAAACCTGACAGGGAACTAAAGATATGGCCTGTGCACCATTCTGAAACATCTCATGGTTCATCCATACAGATAATTGGTCTTACAAGTCAATACTCACTTTCTGAATCTGTGGAAATTAAAGTCAAAGTTAGTGATTCCTCTTTTAATTGTGGAGATCTATACATTACAATTTACAACTCTGAAAAAAGCAATGTGATAACTCAAGGTGCATTTTTTGAACAGTGTTTTAACAGCGAATCCACCCTTCTTCCTATTGGTGATAAATTTTCTAAAGTGATCAATACGCCTGGTTCATATCACTTAGTCGTAGATATGATTTCAAAAGATTTATCCAACATTTCTACTAGCGGAACATTTACTGTTAAATAGGAATGATTTATTGTATGGTAAGTGATAAATTTAATTTAAAAAAATGGTGATTATATGACAAAAATTGATGAAGCAAATAAAATTAAAAAGGAAATTGAAGAGTTACAAAAGAAGACAAGAATTCTTGAGGCAAAACCTGCCAAGAAAGCAGCTAAGGCAAAACCTGCAGCTAAGGCAAAACCTGCAGCTAAGGCAAAACCTGCAGCTAAGGCAAAACCTGCAGCTAAGGCAAAACCTGCAGCTAAGGCAAAACCTGAAGATGAAGTGAAACCTGTAAAACCTGTAAAGCCAAAAAAACTGACTAAAAAAGAATTAGCAGAAGAAAAAAGAATTGCCGAAAGAACCGTTGAGGATGAATTAGAGGAACAACTTACCGAATTAGAAATTGAAAATTTCCAAATCGAAAAAGTCGACATGGAGCGTCTTACAAATAAAATATGTGATATTCTTGCAGAACGTGAATCTGACGGTATGTTGCAAAGTGAATTGTGGAAAAAACTTAAACTTTCAGGTCGTGACGGTTCTAGACTGTCATTAAAACTTGAAAGAATGGGTACTATCACTAGAGAGAAACTTCTTGAAAACGATCGTTGGACGTATAAATTAATTTTAAAGAAAACTCCTGTCAGTACTGAATCAATTGTAAATGCTCCTTGCTTAGTTTGCACTGTTGAACAGAAATGTTCTCTTGAAGGTGAAATAAGCCCCAAAACATGTCAGCTTATTGAAGATTGGGTTATTGCTGAACTTAAAAAACCTTTGAAGGCCAAATGAAATTAGCAGATGCACGAAAAGATTATTATCGGAGATTAGCTCATGAGCAAGGTTACCGAGCTAGGTCTGCGTTTAAGTTAAAGGAATTAAATGAATCATATCGTTTGATTGGTCCTGGATTTTATGTATTGGATCTTGGCAATGCTCCTGGCGGTTGGACTCAAGTCGCTGTCAAATTAGTTGGAAACCAGGGCAAGGTTATGGGTATTGATTTAGCATATGTTGAAGAAATAACTCATGCACATCTAGTTCGAGACGACATTCAAAATGAACATTTGCCTGATGAGATTTTATCCTATTTTGGACGCAAAGTAGGCGCTGTAATTTGTGATCTTTCGCCTCAAGTAACCGGAAATTGGTCTTTGGATCATGCAAGACAGATTTCTCTTAATTATGATTGTACCAAAATTATGGACAAGGTTTTAGCCCATAGAGGAAACGCTGTTTTTAAAATATTTGATGGTGAATATACTTTGGAATTTAGAGATTACATCAAGAAAAAGTTTTCTAGGGTTAATCTAACGAAACCTGCTGCTAGTAGAAAACAAAGTAGTGAGCTATACTGTGTCTGTATGGGTTTTACTGGATAAATTAAAATATTTTCATTATTTCCTGTATGTTTGCATTAGTCCTAAATCCTGTTGGATTAAATGATGTTGCGCTAGAAAGAAATCCGTTTTCTTTTAACTTTGATATTATTTTTTCTAGTTTGGGTGGGGATGATTTCATTTTTTTAGCAATCTCGTCTAATGTAAAAAACATTCCAGGGATTTCTGATTCCTCAAGACACTTGTAGAGTGTTTTCTCACATGATTTTTTTATTTTCAAATTTGGTATTTCTTCAATCATATTTTCAACATGTTCCTTATCAAAAATCTTTCCAATCCATAGCGGCCCTGCAATGCTGGTTTTTAGTTTGCATAATTCACATTCATGTTTTTGTTCTAAGGATATTTTTCTGTGTCCGCAATTTTTACAATGAATAATGTACCCTAAATTTTCTTCTTGGTCTACGTGATTGAGAATTTTCACGTATGTTCTATAGTAATGCATTTCACTTTCGACAAACATTGGAATAATTTTAACACCTAATCTGGCAGCTACAGTTCGTAGGCTTCCTAAAATTAGTCTGATGGCCATTTCATTTCTATATTCCACTCTTACTGGAATTCCGCCGTACTTCCTCTTACATGCGCCTTGGAATAATCCGTTTAGAACTTGAAGATCTGTTGCTGCAGTGGATAGCATGCCTCCGTGCACTGTTGCCCTGATTCCACAGTCAAAAAATTCGGCAGGAGAGCCAAATGGATCAATGTCTACCAGTGCGCCTCTTTTTCCCTTCCTAGAATGCTCGCTTAGAAATACGCATGCCTCTTTTTCAGAAAATTCAATATTTTTTAAATTATTTAGATTGGCTGAATGTCTTGCCATTTCTAGTGCTGTTGGATTTAGATCATTAATTGTTACACTTTCTATTTTTAATTCATTTGCAACTCGTAATCCTCTTGCCCCAACTCCTGTTAACCCTTCCAAGAAAATTTTTGGACCTTCAAATTTTTTTAAAAATGCCGCATATGCAATTATTGAAAAATCTCTGTTTGTTCTTGCTTTGGGATTGAAAAATGCCGGTTTTATCGGTGGAGCTTTTTCTGTCAATGATTTTTTTGGAACTAATATTTTTGTACTGCCTTCTATAATTTCTTGAAATAAGTCATTTGATACTTCCAATTGTTTTTCTAGTATTTCATAAGGTATAACGGTTTAATACTTGTTTTTTTCAGACAAAATTCGTGCAAATTTGTGGAATTGACGATGCTGGACGTGGTGCCCTGTTAGGTCCTCTAGTTATAGCTGGGGTTTCTTTGGAAAAGAAAAATTTGAGAAAATTAACTTCTCTTGGCGTAAAGGATTCAAAAAAACTTTCTCCAAAAATACGTGAAAATTTATATAAAAAAATTATTCAAACCGTTGACAATTATTATGTTGCAAAAATTCCTCCACGTTCTATTGATGCTAGTGTTAGGAAACATCTTCTAAATAATTTGGAGGCAAAATATATGGCAAAAGTTGTTTCAAAATTAGATGCTGATATCTCATATGTTGATTCATGTGATGTCAATCCTCTTAGATTTGGCAAGGAAATTTCTGCTCTTTCTGATGGCCATAAAATCAAATCATATCATCATGCTGATAGCCGTTTTGTAGCCGTTGCTGCAGCATCTATCCTTGCTAAGGTAACTAGAGATAGATCTATTGGAATATTGAGAAAAACACATGACCTTGGAAGTGGTTATCCGTCAGATTCTGTGACAGTCAAATTTGTAAGTAAATATTATAAAAAAAATCATACTGTGCCTGTTTTTGTGCGTAAAAGTTGGAAACCTGTTCAAAAAATAATGGGTAAAAATTAGTTTTTATATTTTGCAATTACCATTGCGTGATCTTTATCGTATGGGTGCAAGTCTATGGATTCTAGAATTTCAAATTTTTCCCTTAGTTTCTGTATTTCTTCTTCCACGATTCTTTTTGGTGCTTTTGTAACGTCTATACTTCTAGTTTTGATAACTAGAAAGAATAATCCCTCTTTTTTTAGAAACATGTCACAATTATCTATGGCAATTTTTGTTTGGTCTGGCTGTGCTATGTCTACATATACGACATCTACTTTTCCAAACACTGAAAAATATTCTTTAGGTTTTCTTGCATCTTGCAATATTGGCATTACATTTGATCTGTGGGTTGCTACCCTGTCTAGGAAATCCCTTGCAACTCTACTTGCATGCTCTACTGCAAAAACCAATCCGTTTGGTCCCACAATGTCTGAAACGTGACTTACTGTTGTTCCTGTTGATGCACCTAGATACAATACCTTTGTTTTATTTTTAAAAGGAAAATTTTCTAATCCGTTCATTATTGCTGCTGCTAATTTACTTCTAAATGGATCCCATAATCTGAATTCCACTCCTTTTTTAATAATTAATTTTTCTTTGTATACTTGATTTCCTGGAACTAAATTTTCAGTAGAAATTTTTTGTTCTCCTTCTGATTTTATCCAAAAATATGATTGATTATCTTCTTCCAAACTTCTTTCTCTTTGAATCGGATCTTTCGTTTCTGTCTCCGTAGCTGGACCTTTCACTTCTGCCACCGGATCTTTCGTTTCTGTCTCCGTAGCTGGACCTTTCACTTCTGCCACCGGATCTTTCGTTTCTGTCTCCGTAGCTGGACCTTTCACTTCTGCCACCGGATCTTTCGTTTCTGTCTCCGTAGCTGGACCTTTCACTTCTGCCACCGGATCTTTCGTTTCTGTCTCCGTAGCTGGACCTTTCACTTCTGCCACCGGATCTTTCTCTTCTGCCACCGGATCTTTCATTTCTACCTCCACCGCTTTCTCTTCTGCCTCCTTTTCTTTTACCTCCAAAGTTTCCATCATCATGCTGGAATTGTTGAGGCGGTCTCAGGTCTTTTTCAGTTGGATTTTCATATTTTTTACCTATTTCACCCACTCTGATATTGAGTTTATCCAATAAAGTTTGATTCAATCCTTCGCCGTAAACATCCACTCTTGCACCAATTACTGCTTTTGCAGCTACTGCTCGTGCAATTTTACCTCTTTGCCATCTAGGTGCTGCATGTACCATTGCATGCTGGAATAACAATCCGTGCTTTGGTGGTTGTGATCCTGTTTTTAATGCTCTAAACAATGCTTTTTCAGCACCTAGCACTTGTATTGTACTTGCAGGCATTGATGCCATTTTTTTGAGACTTCCTGCTCTTCCCAAAATTCTTGCACCTACAGCACTACCAAGTATGGCTGTAACATTTGGTGCAATTTCGTGCATTTCTGATTCAACATGTTCTTCAAGTTTTTGACGTAACTCATGAAAATCTAAAATTTGTTTCGCAATTGATTGAACAATTGTTAAATTGATATCTGAAATATCTCCTCCTCTACTTTTTGCTAAAATTAGTGATAGCATTTCTACTTTTGATTCTGGAAAACCTGCTTCTTCAAAAACTTGTTTTGACAATGATTCTCGTTTACCTGCCATTACAATTTGTGAATATCCGTTAATGCTATCTATCATATTGTCTAATTCTGGAAAATGTAATCCGTACCACTCTCTAAGTCTTGAACTTAACCCATTTGCTATTTTATCAATTTCATCCAATGAATTAATTGCTTGAATAATGTGAAGATCTGGACTTTGTGATACTTCTGTAACTTTTGAAGATGAAAATCCTAAAGCAAATTCTCTTAACTTTCCTAATGTATCTTGCAGGTTTGATGCAAATCCTGAATCGACAATTATTTGTGGTTTTGTTGATTGGATTTTTTCCAATTCCTCTGAATCCATAATGTGACAATCAATTGAAAATTTTTTCAAAATAGCAAGTAGTGATTCATCACTAACTGAAAAACCTCTTTGACTTTTAGCTAAATAATTTATTATTTCGTTTAACTTTGATTCCTTATTTTTTACTGCAAGATATTCTTTAACTGGATTTGAAAATGGAAACGCCTTGTCTATTTTATCCTCATTTAATACTGAAATCCCTAATTCTGTTAAAATTACCGAATACATGACTAGTTGAACCTAGATCACCTTTAAAAAATGTACTAGAACCTTAAATCAACTATTATATTCGAAATTACTTTGATTTATCAAGATGGAGCCAAGTCTTGCAACTTCTATAGCTGGAATTCAATTAGATAGACCTGCCATGCTTGCATCTGGAATTTTGGGAATTTCTTTGGATGTGTTTAATCGATTATATCGTTCTGGAGCCGGAGCAGTTGTTAGTAAGTCTCTTAGCAATGAGCCTTGGGAAGGTTATCCAAATCCAACTATTTTCAGTGTAAATGGAGGTGGATGGATTAATGCAGTTGGACTTTCAAATCCTGGAGCCCCAAATTTTGCTAAAATGATTGAATCTAATCAAGACGTTCCAATTATTGTGAGTTTAGTTGGTTCTGTTCCTGATGATTTTAAAATGATGATTGAGGAATTTAAAAATTGCAATGTAACTGCATTTGAATTAAATTTGTCTTGTCCACATGTTGCAAAAGTTGGTTTAGAGGTTGGAGATGATCCTGAATTAGTTAAGAAGATTGTAACTACTGTGAAAAACTCTACTAATGTTCCCGCAATTGCAAAAGTTGGTTTGGGTACGACCAATTATCTGAATACTGTTAAAACTGCAATTGATTCTGGAATCGATGCTATTACTGCAATTAACACTGTTAGGGCAATGGCTATAGATGTTGAAACTCAACGACCAATTCTTAGTAACAAGTTTGGGGGATTGTCTGGTACTCCGATTAAACCCATTGCACTAAGATGCGTTTATGAAATCTCTTCAAAATATGACATTCCGATAATTGGATGTGGTGGGATTTCTACATGGGAAGATGCAATTGAGTTTTTCTTAGCTGGTGCGTCTGCAATTCAAATTGGTAGTGCAATAGGTGATAATTGGATTAATGTTTTTAATGATATTAACAAAGGCATATTGCAATACATGAAACAAAAAAATTATTCTACAGTAAATGAGATGGTGGGACTTGCAAAGAAATTCTAATCATACTACAATTGTCACAATTGAAAAAGTAATTGATGAAACTCCTACTGTTAGAACTTTGGTTTTTTCAGATGATGTCATGCCAAATGTTTTACCTGGTCAATTTGCAATGGTTTGGATTCCTGGAATAAATGAATTGCCTATGAGTGTCATGATTTCTAAAGAATCTGGAAAGGCTGCATTCACTGTACGTAAACATGGCCTTGCTTCTAGTGGATTGTTTAACATTCCATCTGGCGGAAAAATTGGAATTCGTGGCCCATATGGAAATGCTTTTGATATTAAATCTGGAAAACTTTTGTTAGTTGGTGGGGGAACTGGACTTGTTCCGATGATGCGATTACTTACTTTTGTAAAACCTACTGACGATGTGACTGTTTTAATCGGTGCAAAATCTAAAAATGAAGTTTTCTTTGAATCTTTGGCAAATGATCTTTTAAAAAATAATGTTCACAATGTGATTGTTTCTACTGATGATGGAAGTTATGGTGAAAATGGATTTGTAACTGACGTTGTTGAAAAATTAGTAAGTGAATCTAATTTTGATGCTGTATACACTTGTGGACCTGAGAAAATGATGTACAAAACTGTACAATCGGCACATTCTCGGGGAATTTTTGTTCAAGCAAGTCTTGAGCGTATGATGAAATGCGGTGTTGGAATTTGTGGCAGTTGCTGTGTTGGTGAGGATCTTGCTTGTAAGGATGGAACTATTTTTGATGGTAATCATCTCTCAAAAAACAAGGAATTTGGCTATTCTCATCGAAATAAGGCTGGAATTTCCGAAAATTACTGATTTTTGCCCGTAAGGTTTAAACTCCATCGTTAAATATTCCGCGTGAAGAGAATGGGAACTCCTAAAATTGTTTTAACAGCTGATAGAACTTTGATGTCTCCTTATAGGGGATTGTCTTTGGCAACATTTTTTGGATGTGCACCTGCTTTGGATCCTAATCGAGACCCAAAGAGTTTTTGGTATAAAATTCTCGGCAAGCAAGTAACTCCAAAAGTTCTGTTTGATTTTATTTGTAATTGGTCACCTGACATTAACGGTGCAGCAAAATATGCTCCATATGGATTAAGAAAATTGGAAGCTGGTCTACTGCGTGACGGCTTTGCACGAGAAGATGTGGTTGTTGCTCATCCAAACCATATTGAAAAATTCATTGGTCCTGAAACTGAAGTTATTGGAACTTATGAAATGGATCCACTTGGAATGGGTCCAGTTACTATGACATTTACTTATGGAAGAAAACAAACATCTTATGATGAATTTTACAATGCAGACTTGCATCATAGAATTAAAGCTGCCAAAGCTAGAACTGGAAGTAAAGCTAAAGTAATTTCTGGTGCATCTGGTACGTGGCAATATAATTATGATCCTGCAAAAATTGAAGAGTTTGGAATTTATGCAATTTTAGAAGGAGAGCTAGGTGGCATTGCCCCTGAAATTGATGGTCATGCTGGAAGATTTTTCAATTATTTGATTGACGGTGACTTTGAAAATATGGATCCTTTTAGAAAGAGAAGCGACTTTAAAGTTAACATAAAAGAATTTGAAAGAGAAGGAAAAAAAATGCATGGACGATTTGTCAATTTCTGGGATAGACCTGATTTAGAAGAAATTCCTGATATTGTAGAACCTAGCATGCATGGAATGGTTGAGGTGATGCGAGGTTGTGGGAGAGGATGTAAGTTTTGTGACGTCACATTAAGATCATTGAGATATTATCCTCCAGAGAAAGTAAAAAAGGAAATTGAAGTTAACATTAAGAAAGGCGGATCAAAATCTGCATGGATTCACAGTGATGATATTTTCGTTTATGGTATGGACCCAAGAACTGCAAAAGGAATGGAGCCAAATCGAGAAGCATTAGAGGAGCTATTTACTGCAATCATGTCTACTGGTGTCGAACACACTAATCCAACTCACGGAACATTAGCTGGTGCAATTGCTGATGAAAAACTTCTTCCTAATTTGTCTAGAATAATGAAAGCTGGTCCAGATAATATGATTGGTGTACAAGCTGGACTTGAAACCGGAAGCCTTAGATTAATTGGTAAATATGCTGATAGAAAACTTGCACCATATGATCCGTCTGAATGGCACTGGGTTGTAAAAGAAGGTGTAAAAACAATGAATGAAAATTATTGGATTCCTGCATTCACACTAATCATGGGTCTTGATAACGATGAAACTCCTGAGGATTCATGGGACACTATTAGATTACTTAGTGAATTAGAACATGAACAACCTGAATCTATGTTTACTGCTACTGCTCTAACTTTTGTTCCAATTGGATTGTTGGAATCCTCTCAGTTCTTTAACATTGGACAAGAGATGACACCTGCACAATTGGGAGTTCTTTACAAAACATGGCAACATAATTTCAAATATGCCATTCAAAAATTCATGACCAAAACAGGTGCAAAAGGACCTCAGAGATATTTCTTTAACGCTATTGCAAGATCTCTTGGAGGTGTTCCACTAGGTGCAATGGAAAAATATGCACGTAGAAAGAGCCCTGAACACGAGCGAGTCATTGAAACGATCAAAGCAAAGTACTGGTAGTCACCCAAATACATAAATTCACTAATTCTTACCCTAAGTTATGGCAACACACGGTTCACTTACCAAAGCTGGTAAGGTTAGAGGTCAAACCCCTAAAGTGGAAGGAAGAAAAATCGTAGGTGATAGTTCCAGCGTTGCAAATAAGAGTAATTTCAAAAAACGATTTGCTTTAGGTAGATATCCTGGACAAAACAAACCTGGTCAAAGACGAAAACGACGTTAATTTTTCTTCTTAGTTTTTATAATTTTACGATCAATTTTAAAACCAATACTGTTATAAAGTACTGGTACCGTACTATACGGTATGGTTGAAGATTTAAGATTAGATAGTTTAGAGGGCG
>OCVR010002984.1_pt1 | contig 12315 bp, 11 predicted proteins | sample 1539091 | NCBI WGS metagenome assembly OCVR01 (sample SAMEA3355530, study PRJEB22509) | marine metagenome | biome: marine; feature: coastal ocean; material: water | place: USA | collected 2010-08-07 | depth 16 m | reverse complement strand
TAGTCCAGGTCTACTATGTGTGCTGCGCCACTAACTGTAATATCGTTAAAATACCCGTCCCAGGCCAGGTTTGAATTACCCAGCGTATAAGCCCCGTACTGAGAGGGGACTATGCTACCAGCAACCGTTACCAAACCCTCATTACCAGATGGTGTAGAGGTTCCTATGCCAATTTTGTCGCCAGAGAAGTGTATCGATTCATTTACAGAACCCCACGGATATGCAGAGTTGCCAAGGTTGAATGAGCCACTTTCAGTTGGAGCCACATCTCCAGAAACTTGCAGCGTGCCATAACCATGTAGGGTTTTAGTAGCAATCCCAAACTTGAGATCTTTCAAGTCTCCGTAAACAAGAGGGGCTGGACCAACTCCAGCCTCAATGTCACATGTGGTGTCTGAATTTATAGCAGTAGAAGCTATATACAGCTTATAACTATTTTTACTAAGCTGAGACGGGTAGTTGCCTATGTAGTACCCAGCACCGTGACCAATAGCGATGTTAAAGTCGCCATGTTTATTTGATTGTAAGGTATGGCTACCTAGTCCTATGTTTCCAGAACCCCTAACGTTACCTGCTAAGGCGGTATAACCGACCCCAACGTTATAATCGCCATACAGATTACACCCCAGGGTGAATGCCCCTAACGCCGTATTGTCAGCACCCTGATAGTTGCCGTATAAAGCTTGATATCCAACGGCACTATTTCCAGAGGTAATATACCCAGGAAGGTCAATCTTGCCCAGAGCCTGAGAACCTACTCTTGTGGATGTAGTCTCTGGAGATCCAAAGTTTACCACGTTTATAGTTTGATCGTTTAAGAAATTAACCGTAGAGTCAATAGAATTTGTTATGACGGTTCTTAAATCCAACGGCGATATTTGCTGAGTACCATTATCTGGTATCAGCTCATTAAGATTGGATATGAAATCATTCTTGGTTAATTTCATTTTGTCTTCCTACTATTTGAAACTAATTTGTAGGGTTTCTGCATTAAATACGGGACTATCCCCAGTATAAATTACTCTGGGATTATCGAGCTGTTGGTGCATCAGCAGATTGCCAGAGCCGTAATCTCCATGATCCGTGATGGCAATTCCAGAAATCCACCCCCAGTCCAATAGCGCTGTGTTAAACACTCTATTAGCGGCGTTTTTGATCAGTCCGCTACCAGCAGAAAGGTCGTCAGTAGAAAACGACCAGTAGTCGTTACCGCTCTCATTCGTTAGGTCTAGTAATATTCTAGCGTATCCAGTACCAGATCCGTTTATAACGGATGGTATCTCTGGAATTGTACTTCCTGTGTGAGAATCTGCTGGAACCCCGCTAGTGAGAGCAATCGCAATGGCAGAAGGTTTTGGGAAGCTTTCGTTCCTAAAAACATGATTCAACAGTCCTGACTCAAGATAGTCTGATAGAGCAGCCATTTATTGACTCCTTTAAAAAGTCCTTGTATTGGTATTTACAGAGTATTATACACAAAAAAAAGAGCCACCGCTAGATAACTAACGGTGGCTCTAAATTTATCACAAATTCATATTAGAAGGAGCCAAGGATAACCCTACGGTTATCGAGGACGCCAAATCCAAGCTCAGCCCAACCGTACCAGCCTGCTCGTTGCAGTCTGTGCATAGCGGGATCTTCGAAGACTTGCAAGCCTTCCTTCATGGGCATGATGAACGAGTCTTTAGTTGACTGGTCGAGACCAACAACCAACTCAGTATCAGCCGTCTGGACTGCTCCAGCGAGACCAGTCGAAGAAGTAAAGAAGGTTTGGTACTGTTGACCTTCACCAAGTTCATCCAGGTCGTGGAGGTTAACACCAAAGATGTTAGTGACCGGACCTTCTCCAGCAGCATTGTAAATATTCGCTCTAACGGAGTCAGGAATCTGATCAAAACCCCAGTTACGAACATCTTCAAGCGCTTCAGGAGAAACGTAAAGGTCAGTAAGACGACCACGATTCGAAGAACCAGTGTTACCACCAGCGTTTCTTCGCATAACGGTCTGCATGAGAGACACGAGTCTCTTGCTAAACATACCGGCAGTAGCATCTCCATCGTAGACCAAGATGTTACGATCAGTACCAGCAGCCAAAACGGTCTGCCAACCGTCGTCGTTCATCTTCTTCACGAAGCCAGCTTCCATGACCTGCATGGCACGGCTAGCAATATCCCATCGGGCTTCACGTGCATAGCGAAGCAAATAGTCGATGGAAGAAGTGATGGCATACGTAGGAATCTGAACGTAGTCGGATTCGACTGCTCGTTCAGGGATTCTACCATGACCAGGGTTAGTGTAGGCAACGTGTTCGCCCTCTAAACCTGGAGAGATAAGATCGAGAGGGTATTCCGTTGAAGCACCAGGCTCAACGTTAATGGTCTCGAAGATATTGCCCAAAATATTACCGATCAGAACACCTTTGCGCAGTGGCGTTTCGAGTGCCTTGGCAAATTCGCGCTGAGCAGCCTGAGCGACATTGATATCATGATCGCCAGATTTTCTGAGCAGTGTAATAAACTCGTCACTAGGACGTTCTATAGCTGACATGTTGAAGTCTCCTTATTTATCTAGGCGATTAGGCGCCGAAGTTTGGAAGGTTAACGCTGACTTTGGCATAGCCGTCTGAATCCTTAACAGAAAGGAATCGCCCAATACACAAAGCTCCAGATTCTGCGGCAGTACCCGCAACATCCGAAATGTTACCAGTAGTAGCGTTGCAAGCATAAGCAAGACCTCCAGCAGTCGGGCTGCCTGTAATGTTGCTCGTAGTAACCTGACCCCGAGTCATGACGGTTACCTTGCCGCCCTTTTGAACTTCGTCTTTATACTGGTTCAGATGGGTTCGAGTAAGATCCTTATTAACAACGTCGTTAAGTAGGATGCCAACCGGGACATCGTCTGAATCAGCGACTGCGTATTTCACAAGGTTTGCGGCCTGATCCATAGCAGCCCCGGATGCGTTAGCTGCATCGAGAACAACAACGCCCCCACGAGTCGCAGTACCAGCATTATAAAAGTGGCTGATGTCTGTTGACTCTTCTATTCTATCTGCTTTAAGTGCCATTTTCGTATCTCCTATAAAAGAGTTTAGTTATTTGCTGAGAATGTGAGTGCCGATGTACTCAGACAGAGAAGCTCGTGTAGACTCTAGCTCGTCTGCTTCGTCAACGCTAGCTTCTACCATAGTAGCTTCCGAAGTTTCTACATCTTCGAACACTTCGGCGGTTGCTTCCTGTTCGCTGGCTTCAGCGGCGAAAGGGTTTTCTTTCTTGTCTTTTCCTTCTTTATCCTTATCTTTGTCTTTATCCTTATCTTTGTCTTCTTTCTTTGCGGCGTTCTTTTTCATAAGAGCCACAACAGACTCGAAAGCTTCGTCGTCTAGACCGTCAAATGACGCTAGGGATTCGGCTGCTTCTTCTTCGCCCAACCCAGAATCTAAAAGGCTCGCCATTCTCTTCTGTTGCTTTTCTTTCTTCTTCCATTCTGCAACAGCCTCTGTAGCCTGAGTCAGTTCTTGGGTAGACTTGGCCAGGGCGTCTTCGAGTTCAGCAACCTTCGCCTGCGTAGACTTGATCGTTTCTTCCATTTCGGCAATACTTGCCTGTTTTTCTTCGATCTGAGACTCAAAAGCTTGAACCTGAGAAGCAAACTCTTTGTCTTTTGCTTCTTCGATCTTAGCTTTAATCTCTTTGTTCTCTTGCTCTGTCGAGGCCAGCGCCGTTTTTAGTTCGGCAATCTGACTCTCTAGCGTTGACGTATCTGACATTTTAATGTCTCCTATATAAAAGTTACTAGTAGTATCTTCTAAAACAAAAGCTTTACTCGAATTTTTATCTATGATGATACTTCTGGGGTTGGCTGGTTTTTCAACCAAACCCTTACCTGAAAAGGCTATATTCTTTAAGGCTCTGCCTACCTTATAACCTTCGTAAACTCCATCTCCACCGTAGGCTCTAAGGTGTTTCGTGAGGAATGCAGAGTCTTCTGTCCTTGCTAGGACTTTTGCCTGACCTTCTTTATTGGTCAAGGCATAATCAAATCCAGCAAATAGGCATTCCATAGAAACAAACCATTTCCCGTCCTCTATTTCTGAAATGATTTTGCCCATCCTGTCGCTATTTTCGGGGTCCGTCCAACTGTTGTACAGGACCGCCTGTGTTATAATATCAAAGTCTTCTGGTTTTTCGTCGCCCTCTACCTTTTTGCCGTCTTTTGAAAGCACGTATGACCCAGTAATATGTCCAATGATATCATTTTCATTGTGCATAAAGTTGAACTGTTTGTCTTCTGGTGTACTCCTGGCTTCCCAGGTCGCCTCTGACATAAACACGTCATCATTCTTATTCCAGCCTGTGGAAACTAAAACGGACTCTAGGTAGTAGAGATCCATCTGACCTTTGTTTTCCGCTAATATCTTTTCGGCAGCTTCTGTATTTTCCATAGCCTTTGCAAGCTTTTCGGAAAACTCCTGCCCTTTGAACATAATAGCCTCAGAGCAATTTGCAACACTGGCGGTGCTCTTTACAAGCTCGCCAATGCCGTCCTCTATTTCAGATTTAAATATTTTGATTTCTTTCATAGTTTTTATACCTCTATGAATTTATACACAAAAAAGTGAAAAAGATGGGAATTCTATATTCTATCCCCCATAACAAGCTCTATGAACACTCCTATGGATCTCTTTTTGTACTCGTCTATAGACATGTTGGTCGTTGTTATCTTTAGCTCCTTTAGGGTTTTTGCCATAGCCACGGGAGTCTTCTTATTGGACGCTAATGTGGATTTTACAGAGCTTGCGTTTACTTCTGACATTAACTCCGTATTGGTAAGAACGTCTAGTTTTATCCTCTCTAGGTCTGAAACCTCAGCCTTCGTGAGCTTCCTCATATTCGCCTTACCCTTCATTCCAAGAAAAGCAGCAGTGGTGATCTCTGAGATTTTATCGAAGGAGTCCTGTGTCCATACTATTAAATTTGCCACTCCAGGTTTTGACCTTGGGGTTTCTGTACGTTTCTTCCTAGGGCCGTCATCTTTCTTTAGCGGTGGTCTACCGTTTTTTAGGGGCGCTTTAGGCTTGTTTGGGGCACCCGGTCCAGCAGCAGGAGGGTCTGGTTTAGACATCTTTAATATGTCAGACTCTGGAATGCTAGTCTCTAAGCCAACGTCTTCAGGGGTCATCTTGTTGGTTTGCAGGGCGATTTTTTCCAGATCGTTATCGTGTTGAGGGTTATGATAAGGGCTGGCCTTTTCAGGCAGGCTTTCCTTATCCCTGTCTTTGGCCTCTCTTTTTAGTCTGATTTTTTCGATTGATGGTATCTCTTTGAACCTTTCAAGTATGGTCTCGTGACTGATTATATCCCTATCAGCCAACTGTATAAGCAGGTTCTTTTCAGTCGCCTCGTCAGACAGACTCATCTGGTCAAAGGCTACGTGTGCGGCCTTCTTAAAGCCCATTGACTTCCTAACAATCTCAATTTCCTTCTCCCAGAAGCGGGTGAGAAGTTCTCTTCCGTATTGAAGTCTCTCTACGAGGGTTTTTAAAGATATGAAGTTATTCGTGAATCCCCCACTACCAGGAGCACCCGTAAGCGTTGGAGGAACACCAAGCCCAGCATAAATGGCGTTTAGTACAGAGTCGTATTTTTCTGACCCTAAGAACTTGTACACTTGACTGTTTGACTCAGTATATGAGAGTTCTGGTCCCCAGACTAGTTCTCTAGTTCCGCCACCCGGATTGCTGACAAGGACATCTCTCACCTTGTTTATGCCCTCTTTTGTTGGTAGAATTCTATGTTCAAGGTTTCCTAGGGTCCACAGTCTTGTATTGGAGATAGCGCCGTCTAGAGCTGCTAGGTCAGCCATTCTCATCTTTTCCAGCATAATGATATCGTCTAGGATGGCATAAATCATAGGATTGGCCCATTCGAGCCAGTCGTCCTTTTTGTAATAAAAAACGTTCAGTCTATCTGGATCAAGTGGTATCTTATTTTCACCCTTGTTGATTTTATTCTTAATATCAGCAGGGAGCGTATCTAGATACTGGGACGGGATCGTGCCATCGCGGTAGTTGTCTACAAAGGAGCTTGATTTTATCTGGAATTCTTTTCTTCCAAACATCAGGTTCATTTTCCCGTTTACTGAGTCTACCGATACCGGATTCAGAAAATTGTAACGCCAGGGAATTGTTCTTTCGTCAAACTTAGGAACCTGGACTTTTATGTCAGCGCCCAAGGATTTAATGTATTTCTTCACTGCTGGTGTGATTTTTGCGCTACTGCGGTAGCATAATACATTGCCAGCTCTATACAGTATGTTAAGAAACCTTTCAGATCTTTCTTTTCCCTCTATCCTCTTGAACCACTGTTTATAAAAACTTTCAACGCTTTTGTTCTCGTGTACAATGTTTATGCCCTGGCTACCGAAATCTCCCATCAAATCTATGACGTTTCTGATGATGCCAACCTTGTCATAGGCTTCCATACTCATTTTAATTATTCTTTTTTGTCGTCGGGGAACCTGTTCTCCCGGCCTAAACGCATCGTAATCCTGCCGGGTAAACCCTGAACGCACACTTCTGTTTGGCTCTATGTCCCTGAAATCCCTAGAGTGGGAGCCTTGGGATTTATAAGCGCCACCATAGGCACTACCCGCCTCTGAGTACTGCTCCATAGCAAGAGACTTACTGTTTTTGTCAAGCTCGTCCCAGGTTACTGAAAACTGGTCACTCATAGTAATCCCTCTAATCAGAATGTATTTAGAATGTAATGCGTACTATAAAGTATACACAAATTTAGTAGACATTGCCCATTCCTTCAGTGAACCACCCAGGGCCATTAGAATACATTTCCCCCTGCTTGCCGTCTCCTTCTCTCAGGGTGGCGAACCCTCCGTAGAATTGGTGGTCCTCTTGCGTAGGAGTTCTGTTTATCGTCCTAGCTGCCATGTTCGCCATGATCAATGCAGAATACCTATCCTTTCTCATCTTGTTCTTCTTGCCTGCGGCTACAATAACCTCTGGGGTGTCCCACTTGTCTCTGCCCGCTGGAGTCTGTGTCATTTGGATCATTGCCAGCTCGTCTTTCAGCTCCTCAATTTCAAGAACACACTCTTCTAGGGTATCAAACATTCGCCCCTTTAGTCCGTCTTCAGCGTTTGAGACACTCAAACTAATAGAGTCAAACATCGGGAATAGAGTATTTTTATCCTCGAAGTCTTTTCTTAGTCCGTGATTAGCTTCTGCTAACCACTCGTGTTTTGCAAATTGGCACATCTCAAGGATATGTAGCCCTCTTTCGTTATCTGTATCCTGTGGTTTATCGTAGTCTATGACTGGCCAGATCGCATGTTCTCCGTCTTGGATCTTATCCGTGTCATGTAGGGACTCCATAACCGCAATACCGCCGCCTTGTGCATCCATAGCAATGTGTATGCAGGGAAACAACCTCATCAGATCCCTGATTTTCCTTGCACAGTATGAATAAAAGTCTCTTTCCTTGGAGTACCCCTTCTTGACCTTTTCTTTGTGTTCGTCTCTTGTAGTGGTCCAACAGTATACAATCTTTTGGTGGTCTTCATCTACTTCCATTACAACTATACTAAAGTTATCAACTTCTGACGCGGGGTCAACACCAAACACGTATCTCTTGTTCTTGTCTCCCATTAGCTTCGCTTGGTAAATGATTAGGTCGTCTTTTGAGTCTCTAATGGCGTTATCTTCATTGCAGACGCAGGTCTCTATCAGGGCGCGCTTGAAGAAGCCCTGAGAATCGCGTGTAAAGCACGCTCCAAACTCCATCTGATATATTCCAGCATGGACGGTTGCCTTCGATCTGGCGACCTGTGAGGCGTCCATGAAGCCCTCTGGGAGAAGCTCGTATGGTATGCGGATTACTGAGTACTCACGCCAATTGAAATCTGGAGGTGCTTCTTCGCCTCCAAATATTTCCCTAAGCTTACTCCTCTCTCCATTGCTGTTAATTATAGCCTTCCACTTCTTCCAATATGTAGCAAAATGGTTAAAGTCATAGTATGCCGTACCGGATAGTATGATCTGGTTATGTTTGTTTTCTACGCTGTTGCTTTCGTCGGCCTCTATGTCTACTCCGTGTTCTTGAGCCATCTTTTTTGAAGCTACCTTTTTTACATTTTCAATAGGGTCCGCTTGGACCGCAGCGAATCCGGCAACAACCGTTTCGAAAATGTCCCTTGGTATAGATGCGAATTCGTCGCTGATGATATCATTAGCTCGCTGACCTCTGATTTTCTGACCGTCGCCTAGAGGTAGGCAAGTGATACGGCTTTCGTTGATCCTCATTACGCATCTATCGACATCTCTTCTGGGTCCACTGTCTGAATCGCATACATCCCTTAATATTGGAGAGTTGTTCCAAATGGTCTCCATGTACTCAAACAGAACTTTGGATTGCCGGAAAGCCGCGCCTACCACAACCACCTTCCTGCCTGGTATCAACAAGGCTCTCATCATAGCGTAAAGAGAAAGCATAAAGGATTTACCAAAACCTCGACTAGCAATCAACATTGGGAATTTTCTATTCCACAATTCTTCAAGAATCAAAGCTTGCGATGGTAAAATGGTTATATTAAATATCTGTTTACAAAGGAACGAGAAGTATTCCGGTCTCGTCATAAGCCACGTTAGCTTTAGGTGAAAGTCTTCATCAGCAGAATCAAAAATAGACGTAGGATTAAATAATTCCTCGTCTTTTACTGAAATTCCAAGCCAAGCTTCATCTATGTCTTTTAATACTTGCGACACTATACCACCTTATCCATAAACCCATAATAGACGGCTTCTTCTGCCGTTATCCACCAGTCCGTTTTCTTGTTGATCTGTTCTTCTATATATCTAGCGGTGTCTTCCGTGGAGTAGTTTTTAGAACTAAAGAACTCTCCGTTGACACATCTGTAAGCGTAAATGTCCAGCATTACCTTATTCTGTGTCTCGTAGTGTTTAAGTCCGCTAAGTACTTTTCTCATATCTCCAGAGTCGCCGTACTCGCCGTAATGAACCATAAAGTCCGCATGTTTACTAATGTATCTAGTCTTAGATGCTTGTGGGATAATAGAACTCATAGATCTGGCGTGGGCGTATGATATGGTATTGACCTTTGACTTCGACTTTCTTATACAGTCGTATATCGCCATACCGTAATTCCAGTCTCCTCCGCAGTTCATCATTTTAACCGTAATGACCCTATCATTAATTCCATTGAGGAAGTCTATATTCCTAAGAAACTTCGAGGCCATTTTATGATCGACCCCGTTTTCCTCCCCCTCTATCTCTATCTCTGAGTTTACGTATATTACTCTGTTCTCTATGTCCAGTCCGTAACTGTGTATCTCGTCTATTGGATAGTTTTTATTCACGACTTTCTCCCAACTGTGTACATCTCATTTATTCTTTTGAGAATACTGGTGGTGGTAAGTTTAGCATTTTTTCTACTTCCGCAAAACAAAACGTGGATATTGTCATAAAGTCCGAACTCCATTAGCATCTTCATCATGTACTTGTTAGTTATCTTTATAGAACCCCACTTCTCTTCCGGTATTCCCGACTCCTCTGGGAAGATCATCAAGTCCTCCATAGAAAACTCAAGGACTATATACTTATGGGGGAAAGTTTTCATTCTCTCTATCTCGGCCATAAATCTGTATTTATCTTGACCCAGATTAGTTGCTAGCTCAGCAGTACTGGCCTTTCTTTCTATGCATATTTTATCTTCTAGTCCTACCAGGCTGTAGTCGCCAGTATCAAGCTTTTTGGTGACCATCCCGTCACATGAATGGTATCTTGTTTTGTATTTAACAAAAGTGTAGCCGTCTTGCTCTCTTGTGTCTTTTATTACGGTAAAGGGTGGAGCCTTTTTGAATGTCATTTTTTCTCCCTCACTATTCCGATGAACAGGGATTCGTAGTGTTCTTCGGCTTTACTTATGCTGTCGTGGCAGTTTCTACATAATGTAATCCCATTATCTACGTCGTATCTCAGGGCTGAGGCTGTAGACCATTTTCTAATGTGGTGTGCTTGTATTCTGCTCTTTGACTTACATCCCGGCATCTGACATCTGAATTTGTCTCTTTTGTAGACGGACTTTCTCCAGTCTTTATATACAGGGTCGTCGAAGTTTCTTTTTCTCATGGTATGTAAACCTTAATGACTCGTATGTCGTGTGCTATATCCCTAAACAGAAGCTTGGTCTCTAGTGAGTCGTCTTGTTTTATCATTAGTTCATAAAGGCCGTATACTGAATCGTGACATGCTCCGTCTGGGTCATCCGCCTCTACGAATATTATGGGGCTTAAATAGTTATATCTTCCTAGCTTGAACTTCTTTAACCGCTGATGGGTCAAGGCCATGCATAGTTTTACTTTATATAGTTTCATTTTACATCGTCTGTATCGCTTTCTACCATCATTTTAACGAGATCTTGAAAGGAGTGCTTAGGCTCCCAACCCAGGGCTTCTTTAGCCTTTTGGTTGTCCCCCCTTAAGTAGTCTACTTCTGCCGGTCTGTAAAATTCGGGGTCTTGTACTACATAATCAGACCAGTCATCGATACCCACGTGTTTAAATGCTACGTCTAGGAACTCACGAATCGTATGAGTCTTACCCGTGCAGATGACATAATCGTCAGGACTATCCTTTTGGAGCATCATCCACATGGCTTCCACATAATCTCCTGCATACCCCCAATCTCGGAATGCTTCTAAGTTACCTAGACGTAGCTTTGGAAATTCTGGTTTGCTTAACGGTCTTCCGTGAACCCTAACCATATCTTCGTGTTTTGGTAGTACAATCCCTGTCGAGCCAAATTCGCAACCTTCTAGCCAGTTTACGTACTCACCAATCCATTTTGTAATCTTGCGGGTAACAAACGTCTCGCCTCTACGTGGACCTTCATGATTAAATAAAATACCGGAACTTGCGTGTAGTCCATATCCCTCACGAAATAATCGGGTCATGTAGTGTGCGGCACATTTAGCTATTGCGTAGGGGCTTTGTGGTAGGAATTTTGTATCTTCGTTCTGATGCTTCTCCGTCTGTGGTTTTGGGGGATTAGACAGTAAGCTAATCCTAGTATCTTTCTCGTCGTAATTTTTCCCAAACATTTCACTACTGCTTGCTTGGTAGAATCTTACGTTAATCATTCCAAGATCTACTAGAGACTGTAGTATATTCATGCACCCTTTGGCGGTTGCGTCCCAGGTTAGGCCGGGCTGCTTAAAGGATACGGCGACATGCGATTGTGCGGCGAGGTTATAAACTTCGTTCACATCATCGTTTTCCCTGAGTATGCTCATAATGCTATGAACATCAGTAATATCTCCTAACACCAAGTCGAAGCCGTCCACCCCCAGTAGATGTTTAACACGTTGGGTGTTGTCCACGCTGCATCTACGCGCTACCCCTACTACCTTATAGCCTTTCGCAAGTAGAAGATCTGCGAGATGGCTACCGTCTTGTCCTGTTATTCCGAAGATTATTGCCTTCATTGTCCTTGCTCTCCATTAAAATTAAAGCTTCCTCTTGATTTCATTAGCTTATAGTCTATTTCCGTTTTTTTTATAACACCTTCTAGTCCTTTTAGTGCGAAGTACTTCTCAGAGGCTATTGGTCCATTGTTTGTCCAGAATGCATGACAGTCGTCCCTGTCGAACCTGCTGTTTCGGAGGTCTGATAAATTTTCAGATATAACCCTCTTTAAATTTGCAGGTCGGATTGAACTCCGGTCTGGAAAAAGCCTTCTAGGAAAATAGAATCTTGAAAACCTGAAGCACTCCAGGTCAGACTGTAGCAGATTATCCCAATTTATATCCAGGTATCTATCGTTCTTTCCGAAGTTGTCATAACAGTACTGCCACATGTCAGAAAAGAGTTTTAAAAAATGCTGCCCTGTTGAGAAAAAGAAAAAATCACAATTACACCACAGGGTATTCTGGTCTGCATCCTTGTGATATTTCTCTATGGCTAGTTTTAAATTCTCCTTGTTGAACTCTGTATCTGTTCTGTATCTAACTATAAAATCGTAGGCGTTTTCCTTGCTTTTATCCCTATATAGCTTTATCGCCCTATCTAATAAGAACCGCTGGTTTATCTGTCCCGGCCCCGATACAGACGCTGGGTTGCAACACACCGGACCCAGGCCGTTTTCCCGGTTTTTTTGTGCAACCCTTTCTGATTCCGTACATATCTTTTCATGGTAACCGGTTTCCTCTACTGGTTTGTCCACGAAGTACTCTTGCTCTATAACGTTACACTCGTCGGAAAATATTTTGCCAACTGATCTGTTCTTGT
>OCVR010002981.1_pt1 | contig 12320 bp, 4 predicted proteins | sample 1539091 | NCBI WGS metagenome assembly OCVR01 (sample SAMEA3355530, study PRJEB22509) | marine metagenome | biome: marine; feature: coastal ocean; material: water | place: USA | collected 2010-08-07 | depth 16 m | reverse complement strand
TTATTGCAAGTGAAAATATTATTAAAATTACCAAAGCATTATTACGGCATGAAATATTCTAAATTGATAAATAGTTTATATAACTAATTAGCAAATTATGAGGATAAATTATGGCGAATATAAAAGAAGAAATTCTAATAATTCGAGTATCACAACTTTCCAAAAGCGGCGAAGATAAAGCAAATCTTATCAACGATGAAGTTTCGCAGACGATTGAACAAGTCGTTGCGGAATTAATTGGATCTGCCGCTATTGTTGAAGTTGACACAGCAGAAGAATAGGAATAAAAATGGCACGCAAAACAATAACTCTTTTACCTAATTCAGGTACAAATCTCGATCTTATTGGAGAAGCAGTTCCGGGAGATAGTTACTATGGATTTACTGACGGTCTTCATACAATAGCAATCTATGGCCAAGACTTGACAGGCAGAGTAAAAATTCAAGGCACACTTGCAACTAATCCTACAGACGAAGATTGGTTCAATGTATTAATTGATGGCTTACCGTTTAAAGATTATAACGAATTTACTGGAGTTGAAGGATACACCTTCACTGCAAATTTGGTATTTTTACGTGCAATACTAGACAGAACATCCTTAGGACAAACAGACATAAGCACAGTTGGATATATTGATAAAATATATTTGAATTATTAAGGGGCATACTTATGAGTATCAACGCAACACCATTTAACCCAACCTTCAAACTAGTTGGAAATTTACAAGAAGATCAAGTTCTTGTATATAACACATCTGAAGGTGCATTTATCAATGCAGCAGGAACAAGTTCTGCAGGCGGTGCTGGCTTGGATTCGGTTAGTCATACCGGCGCTGGCAATCAACTAGGTTCAATAACTGGATCATCACTTGTATTACAAACCATAACAGCCGGTACAAATGTAACAATAACAGATAGTGGCAATGGACTGATAATATCTGCAGATTTATCAACTAACCTACAAAGTGGTACTAATCTTGGATCAGGTAGTGCGTTGCTATCTGGCATAGATTCTGAAGGTACATTTAGTTTTAAAAGTATCGCAGGTGGTAATGGAATAATCGTAGCAGACGATGGTGAAACCATAACTTTATCTGCAAATATTGATACTACACAATTTTTAGTAAATTCAAATAACTTATCCGACGTTCCAAATAAATCGTTAGCAAGAACAAATATTGGCGCAATCAGTCAAGCAGATAGTGATGCCCGCTATATGAGACTTAATGCAAATAATGCTCCTACAATTGATGATACATTCAATCTAGGCAGCAGTGATTTCAGATATAATGATATATATGCGAAAACATTGCATGGTACAGCAGTTCTGGCAGACAATTTAACAGTTGTAGGTTCAAATAATGGCGATGTTCTAACATGGAACGGTTCAACCTGGGTATCTGCACCTGCCGGTGCTGGCCAAAATGAATTTAATGCAACTCCACAAACTCTTGTAATAAATGGCCAAACACTATCTATAACTGGTGGTAATTCAATTACTCTGCCATCACCAGTTGACGTTGATAACTTTATTAAAACAGATGGACACTCTTTACCAAATTTAAATAAAACATGGGATATAGGTTCAAGCGATTATCGTTTCAATGACATTTATGCAGAGACTTTTTATGGTACTGCAATTCTTGCAAATAATTTATCAGTAAATGGTGAAGTAGGTGAAGTTCTAACATATAACGGAGCAGCATGGGTTGCTGGTCCAAAAGCATACCAAGAGTTAACATGGGATGGAAATGTTCTAAGTATCACAGACGGCAATAGTGTCAGCCTAAATTTAGGAAATTACGTTACTACAACTGCGCTAACCACTGCAATTGATAATATTGATATTCCATATGCAGATTGGAATACATTACAAAATAAACCAACCCTACCCACTGACATTTCTGATCTAACAGATACAACAAATCTATTGGTAACTGCGTTTAGTGGCGTTTACAATGATCTGACAGGTGCACCAACTATTCCAACCGATGTGAGCGACCTAACAGATACAACAAATCTACTGGATCATGTCACTGCGTTTAGTGGTGATTATAATGACCTTACAAACAAACCCACAATATCAGAATCATTTAGTGGCGCGTATGCAGATTTGACAGGATCACCAACAGATATAAGTGCATTCACAGATACAACAAATCTACTTGCAGAATCACAAGTATTATCTTTTTCTAACAATTTACTTAGTATATCAAGTGGAAATTCGATTGACTTATCTGAATATGCCAATGTTGATGCACAGCAAATCACTTTAAATGGCACAGAACTGACGATTTCAGGTGGTAATACCATTGATCTTTCTTCATTGGCTACAACAGTGGATCTATCACCGTACGCAACTCAAGATTATGTTATTAATTCGATAGGTATATTAGAATCTGGTCTTTTCAGTGGATCATATAATGATCTGACAAATGCACCTACTATTCCTACAATACCAACAGATGTTAGTGCATTTACGAATGATAGTGGTTACTTGACAGCACATCAGGATTTAACAGATTATACTCTAAAAACAGAAGCATTCAGTGGGTCATATAATGATCTTACTGATACACCTACTATTCCTGCAATACCAACAAATGTCAGTGCATTCACAAATGACAGCGGCTATTTAACTAGTTATACAGATACAACATATACAACTGCAACTGCTGAAACACTTGGATTAGTTAAGATTGGGTACAGTGCAAATGGCACAAATTATCCAGTAGAGTTAAATGGCTCAGAAATGTTTGTCAATGTTCCTTGGACAGACACTAATTTTGATACAACATATACTGCTGGCAATGGACTAGAGTTAACTGGAACAGAGTTTTCATTAGATTCAACAATTGCAAACAAGGCATATGTAGATAATGCTATCAGTAATCTAATTGGTGGGGCAGATGCAGCATTTGACACGTTCAAAGAAATTCAAGATTCAATGGCAACTGATGCTGAACTTTCGTCAGCAATAAGTAATTTAAGTATTCCAACTAATGTTAGCCAACTATCAAATGATAGTGGGTATCTAACAAGTCATCAAGACTTATCCGATTATGCTCTAAAAACAGAAGCATTTAGTGGGTCATATAATGATCTTACTGATACACCAACAATACCAGAAGCATTCAGTGGTGTATATTCAGACTTAACTGGTGCGCCAACTGATATTTCCGAACTAACTGATACAACTAATTTACTTGTGCCCGAATCACAATTATTAACACTTGCAAATAATTTAGTTACAATATCAGGTGGTAATTCGGTAGACTTATCTGAATACGTTAATACCGATGAACAAGTATTATCATTGAATGATAAAACACTTACGATATCAGGTGGTAACTCCGTTGATCTTTCTAGTTTAGTTGAAGATGTTGACTTAACTCAATATGCAACACAGGATTATGTTGTTAATACTATCAACTCATTGGGTGATAGTGATGGACAAGAACTAACATTTTCTGGAACTATTCTTTCAATATCAAGTGGTTCAGGAAATGGTAATTCAGTTGATCTCGTATCACTGGTAGATGCTGCAACCGATTTAACTGGATATGCTACTGAACAATGGGTTGATGATAAACTAGCAGCCAGATTGGATGCTGATTATCAAAACTTGTCAATAGCAGAAGGAAAACTATTTATATCCAACGGTAATTCAATTGAGTTAACGGACCTAGGCGCTTTCATAGCAACACAGTCACTATCAATCTCTGGTAATGAAATTACTATCTCCGATGGCAATAGTATTACCCTACCAGTATATAATGATGTTGATAACTATATAAAATTGGATGGACATAGTGCACCATCAGAAGATAATCTATGGGATATAGGTAGTGCAGAACTACGATTTAATGATGTGTATGGTGAAAGATTCCATGGTACTGCAGTTTTATCAGACAATCTTACATTAGAAGGCGATATAGGAGATGTACTAACATACAACGGCACTACATGGGTAGCAGCAGCCCCAACTGGAGGCGATGGCAATGGCGGTGGTGGTGAAGGCATACCACAAACTCTAGCACTAGTAGATACCGATTTAACAATTTCGGGTGGTAACACAGTTGATCTATCTGGTCTTGGAATAGATGGATTAACATCTAATCTACCAACAACAACATTGGCACTAGATGCGAGTTGGAACTTTGTTCCTGAAATAAATAATTCGCAGCATTTAGGCTCAGATGGTAGACGCTGGAAAGACATTCATGTTGGCGAAGTTTTACTTGCTGGAAATACATTAGCAGCAGACTCCGCAAATGATGTAACCTGGAATGGTAATAAATTAGCCAAACTATCAGATATTCCAGCACCACAAAATCTAACATATACACATGATACTAAAACATTAGAAATATCAACTGGAAATTCAGTTGATTTAACCGAGTTGTATACTGTTAATATATCAGATACCGCGCCAACCGCACCATTAGATGGTGAATTATGGTTTGATTCCGCAAACTTTGCTCTACTAATAAACTATGATTTAGGTGGATTCCCATTCTGGATCGAATTGAACCCACAGTCATCATCACCAGATTATCAAAATCTAACATTGGATGGCACAACACTTACTATTGCTAATGGCAACTCTGTAGATTTAAGTGGATTAGGTGGCGGCGGTGGTTCAAATTATACAGATGCTGACGTAAAATCATATTTGAATGGAGGTTGGGATTTCGATCTTATTCCATCGACAAATGCCGGATTTAATATTGGTAGTCCAACAAATATGGTAAAAGATTTATACATAAGTGATACTACAATTTATTTCGGCTCCGCAGGCAATACATTAAAAACAGCAGGGACAACACTATTATTCAATGATGAAGATTTAAAAGATTATGCAAATTTAATTAATAAACCTGCTATTCCACAAGATATATCAGACCTAACAGATAGTACTGGTATAATTCAAGCAGCGAATACAGATAGTCAAAGTTTAACACTTGTTGGATCAAGTTTACAAATATCTGGTGGTAATTCGGTAGATTTATCAGGTATAGCAGGTGCAAGCACGTGGGCTGATTTAACAGGTACACCAACTACTCTAGCAGGATATGGAATTACTGATGGCGGTTCAAGTGCATGGGCAGATATCACAGATACACCAACAACACTAGCAGATTATGGAATTACTGACGCAGTAGTAAACTTTGCTGACTTGGGAACAACGCCGACAACACTAGCAGGATATGGAATTACTGATGGTGGTTCAAGTTCTTGGGCAGATATCACAGATACACCAACAACACTAGCAGATTATGGAATTACAGACTCACCGGTAGATATTAGTGATTTAACTGACACCAATGGACTATTGAGTGGTGGAGGTGCAACTGTATTAGGTGATTTGACTGATGTAAGTGCTTCTGCAGCCAGTACAGGCCAAGTACTAAAATGGAATGGTAGTTCTTGGGCACCAGCATCTGATTCAACGTCATCTGGTGGCTCTGGCATATCTTTAACTGATCTAAGTGTATCAAACGCAGCAGCAAGCGGCGATGAGACACTTTTAGAATATAATGACGTAACCGGTACATTTACGCTGACATCAGCAGTAGCGAGAACAACAATTGATGATTTAGATGATGTTTCAGTATCTACTACTGAAGAAGGACAAGTTCTAACTTATAATAATACATCTGGCGAATGGGAAAACAGAAATATTCCTGGAATACCAGTTGGCTCAACCGCTCCTACTAGTGCAGTTGCTGGTCAATTATGGTATGATGATAGTACATCTGAAATGTTCATAAACTATGATTTGGGTGGATTCTTTACATGGTTACAGGTTTCTTCAGTTCCATTCTCAGGCAACTATTCAGACTTGAACGGTGCACCTACCATACCAGCAGATGTAAATGAATTATCAGATGCAGATGGTCTATTAGGTTCTGGCGGTGGTGGAGGCGGTGGTATTGCACTATCAGACCTCAGCGTAACAAACCAATCAATTGGAAGTGCGTCTGGTTCGTTGCAATATAGTGCACAGACTGGTGTATTTACATTTATTCCACCAGATATCTCATCAGAAACACGTTCATCAGTAAGTGTAAACACTGTAACTAAATCAGGTGGCGGGTCACTGACATTTAATTCAAGTGACGGCGTATTTACATATGCACCTGCTGATATGGCAAGTGCAGAAGTTACTCCACAAGGTAGCAACGGCTCAATTCAATATAACGATAATGGTAGTTTGGGCGGTGTTGCTGGCTTTGAATATGATGCGAGTGGCGCTGGCGCTCTAATTATTGGACCAACAGGTGGCGGTAAGATTAAAACAAACTATTGGGTAGGCGCAGATAATGCTTCACAACCAATGGTAATTCAGAGTGATAACGGTTCTGGTAGCAAAGCAACACACATCGCATTCACAAATTCATCAGGTTCACAAACAACTACATTTAGTGGAACAGTTGATTTTACTGGTAATACAATTAACGGATTAGAATTAACTGACTTATCTATTAATGATGGAACATCTGGACAGGTGCTAACAACCGATGGTTCAGGTAACTTCTCATTCGCTACTGTATCAGGCGGCGGCGGCGGAGTTTCATCGTACAATGATTTAACAGATAAGCCTACAATTCCGAATGATGTTTCTCAACTAGGAGATAGTAACGGTCTTCTTGCTCATAATGTATATACAGCAGGAACAGGTATTAATGTAAATAATCTTGTTGTTTCAATAGACTCTAATTTAGGTGATTTAAACAACGTTTCTTCTAGTGCTCCAGCATTAGGACAATTACTAGCATGGTCTGGCACACAATGGCAACCAACTGCTCCAGCAGCAGCAAATCTGTCAAGTTCATCTATCGGCGAACTGAATAATGTTGACATTACCGGTGTCCAAACAGGTCAATTCTTAGAATGGGATGGTAGTAAATTCGTCCCAGCAAGCGGCGGAACTGTGGATTTATCAACAGAATCACTAGGTGATTTAGGTAATGTCGATGCAACTGTTCCAACAAATGGTGATGTTCTTACTTGGGATGCTACAAGTAGCGAATGGGCACCTGCAGCACCGGCAACCGGCGGTGGTGGCGGTGGTGGCGGTAGTACCACAGAGTATTTCAAACTTAACTATGCGACAAATGGTTCATTGTCTAGTATTTCGAATTCAACAAGTGGTGTATCAGCAAATATTGTTGATGTAAACTCAGGCGAAGTTGCGGTGACATTTAGTGGATATTCATTCCCACCATCAAACGTACTTGTTTACGGATATTCTAGAACAACAAATCAGTATATAATTATGCCACTTAATAAAGATATGACTACTCGTACTCTAAACGCAGGCGGATCTCCTGGATCACCAATTGCATTTGGTTCACTAGGATCACTTACTATGAACTTAGTATTACGAGAAGCAGACACTGGTGCCGGTAGAAGTTTCGGGACAGATACACATGCATGGATCGTGGTGTCAATGATATAATAATTTATTTAAGGAATAATTAAAATGATTAATTATAAGACAAGTGCAATAGATTTAAATGTTCCGGCAAAAGTTATATCATGTACTGTAATAAGTGCTAAAAATATTGCATCCTGGCCGCATGATGATGGCCTAGGTGATAATTGGTGGGCTGGTGCAAGTAACGCCAAAGCATACCGTTGGGAAATAACAATGGGTGTCACACAGGTAAATCATGGTTCACATTTAACACGTACTCCATTTAGATTTGATGGATTTGACATAACTGTTGGTGATTTCATTGCTGGTGCAACAGATGGCAGAGCATTGCAAATTGTTTCAATAATAGAAAAAACCGCATTGTCAGTTACTTGTCAGGTTGAAGATAGACTCAGATACAACACTTTTAGAAGTGCTGCTGGTACAGGTATATTCAATATTCCAGGCAGTGCAATCGTATTTCAACTTAATGAAAATGGTGATCCTATGATTGATCCGCTACCAGTTGGCTCAGTTTCTAGCGATTTCTATCCTAATGTCAACTCACGATTTAAGTATCTCAATCCATCTAATAACTATCTTTTGAATCAAGACACACATGGATTTGATGAAGGCGATGTGATTTGTATGAATCCTGATACTGGCGAATTTGAAGTTGCAGGGCAAGATAACATGGATAGACTAGTTGGCACAGTAACACATCCAGGTCCTGGTCCAAATAATTTTCTTCTAAGACCTGCAAATGGAGTTATTGATTTTGTGCCTGGACTACCAGGTACAGCAGGTGATTTTATATATCCAGCAATTGATGGTACAGGTGAACTAACGACTGAAAAACAAAATGTTGCTATTTTTCTAAAAATTAAAGATCAAATACCAAGTGTATCACGTGGAACTATTACAAATGGTTCATGTACTGCAGGCGATAAGATGGGCATCAATGGTATCGATGTTCAATTCTTGACAAGTAGTGGTGGCGTGGTGAGTGTAACAAACGCAAAAGATGATATTAATGCGTTAACCGCACAACATAACGTAATTGCAGAAGCAAGCCCTGCACCTAATGAGATTGAATCAGACTCAGGGACATATGGAAATGCATATGGACTTGTTGGTGGGTTTGCACCGTTTTCAGCAACTATTAATGGATCAGCAGTTGATTTTACCACTACTGCAGCAGGACAAGGTTCATTTGGAATGCCAGTTGCTATTGCAGAAGACATGGCGAATGATATTAATGCAGCAGGAATTAATAATATAACTGCAAGTCATGCAAATGGAAATTTAATAATATTTGAAGCATCAGGTGGAAGTATTACAATTGTAAATGTATCGCCTGATGCGAATGGAAATAATTTTGCAGGAACTAATTCTATCGCTGCATTGGGACTAACATATCCTGCTGCCGCAAGTGCATTTGTGTTACAACTTAGAAGAGATGATGGCGGCGAGATAATAATAACTGATGAAATCGGATCACCAACAGTTGATTTTGGAGTATTATCTGGACATAATGGATCATATGCTATTGGTCTCAATGTTGAACAAGGTGTACGCAAAGCAGGTACAACTGTTGTTGCTGGAATGGCAGAAAGAGATGCACTTACTGGTGTGCTGGTTGGTGATGCAGCATATGTTCTTGACAGCGGCGAAGGTGAGTGGGCACTATTTATTTGGGATGGGTCAGCATGGTCGTTGGTAGCAGACCAAGATAGTGCTGCAACAGATGCAAGCACATTATCATATACATTCAATTGTCCAATATCTGGATTTGGAACATCTGATACGGTTGTATTAGGAAGAATGTCTAATAACTCAAAAGTTGTTAGTGTATTGGTTGAAGTTATTAATCCAATGGCTGGCTATACCCCAACAAATATCCCTTCGTTAGTGATTGGCACGACCGCAGAATCAGATCGTCTTATGAGCGCAGATTCTAATGATTTAGAATCTAGCGGATCATATGTGACAAATCCAGATTATCATTATGAGGGTGCAACTGAAATAGAGATAAAAGCGAAGTTATCACATTTCGATGCAACAGAAGGCGAAATAAAAGTAATCGTAACTTACGTTTAATATTCGTATAAAATACAAAATACATGAAGCATAAATACAATTGTAAGATGTCAATCTTACATAATTTATCTGATGTGTTCTTCCCGGATAGATTTTTCATGAAAACTTTAACCAATGTAAGACTCGAATAGTATTCGTGTTCTTATTTAATAGCTATATAATAGGAGAACTTTAATGGCTTTAATTAAAAATTTCGGTATTGCTGGTATTGGTCAGTCGGTACAGTATGGTAAAGGCGGCGGTAAAGTCGTATACGATACTAGTAACTCACTGTTCAAAATCACAACCGATGGTACTACACTGACCCACATGTCAGTAGAAACAACGCCAACAGATAACAACCATGCTACTTCAAAAGCATATGTTGACTCAGTTGCACAAGGTCTTGACGTAAAAGAATCTGTTCGTGCAGCAACAACTGGTGACATCACAATAACAAGTCCAGGATCAACAATCGATAGTGTTAACCTTGTACAAGGCGACCGCATTCTATTGAAAGACCAGGCAACTGCATCACAAAATGGTATCTATGTATGGGCAGCAGGAACTGCGCCACTAGTACGTGCGATTGATATGGATGCAACAGGTGAATTTACTGGTTCATTCTTCTTCGTAGAAGAAGGTACTGTAAACTCAGACCAAGGTTTTGTATGTACAACTAACGGTACAGTGACACCAGGTTCAACAGCAGTTGAGTTTGCACAGTTCACAGGTACTGGTCAGTTAACAGCAGGCGATGGTCTATCAAAAATAGGCAACACAATCGATATCAATGTAGATGATGTATTCATTAAAATTAATGCGAATGATGCTCTAACAATCAAAGGCACTTCAGTCACTGGCGAGATTCTAAAATCAGACGGTAACGGCGGCGTAGTATATGGTGCATTAGATATCACTAACTCAGGCGCAATTTCAGGTGCACTACCACTAGCAAATGGTGGTCTAGGTGTAGACGCTTCTGATGTATCAGGAAAAGCAACTGCACGTACAAACCTAGGTCTAGGTTCAATGGCAGTACAAGATGCTGCAACAGTCGCTATCACTGGTGGCACAATTGACATTTCAGGTGGTACACTAACTCTAGCATCTAACCAAATCAACGGTGATTCAGTTGGTAATGGTACTATTGACGGTGCAAATCTACTAGGTGCTACAGGCAACACTTTATCAGGTTATGATATTACAGTTGGCGCTGGCAAAACACTAGACGTAGACGGTATACTAGACGTAGACGCTGCAGCAGGTTCAGCAATCGACAATGTTGCAATTGGTACAACAACATCAGCAGCAGCAATCTTCACAACATTAACTTCTGATACAGTAGATTTAAATGGCGGTGCGATTGATAATACTGCTATTGGTAATGCAACACCATCAACTGGTAAATTTACAAACCTAAGTGCAACTACTCTATTCAAAGCAGATACAGTACAAGCATTCACATCAGCAGGCGATATTACATTTAATAGTAAAATTATTGCTGCAGCAGGCATTGACTTCGGCGGCGCTTCTGTTGGATCAGGTGGTATTACAGCGGATATTATCGGTGAAAAAACACTAGATGCTGGTGTCACAGTTGATAGTGTTCTATTAAAAGACGGTGGTGTAACTGCAACAGGTATTTCATCATTTACAAATGCAACAATCACAACTGCAGATATCAATGGCGGTACTATGGATGATGTAGCAATTGGTGTAACAACATCATCGACGGCGAGATTCTCAACAATGGCAAGTGAATCAGTGGATATCACTGGTGGTACAATTGCAGATACCGATATTGATTTGACTGGTCAAACACTTGAACTTGATAATGATCAAATTTCAGGTGATAAAATCAACGGTGGTTTAATTTCTGACTTCGCATCACAGGGTATTGATGATAATGTAACTCCACTAGGCGTATTAGTAGCAGATGGTGGTACAGAAACTAGAACAACTAGTACAATCTTAACACTAGCGGATACAGATGCAACATTTGATGCAAACCTAATCGTAAATGGTGACCTAACAGTAACAGGTACAACTACTACTGTTAATTCGTCAGAAACACTAGTAGCAGATAACTTAATCACATTAAATGCTGGTGAAGTTGGCGCAGGTGTAACAAGTGGTTCAGCAGGTATTGAAGTTGATCGTGGTTCAGCAGATAATGCATCACTACAGTGGAATGAAACTCTTGACGTTTGGGAATTCAAAGTAGGTACAGCACTAGCAGACCTAAAAATTGGTTCACAATCTATGGATGCAATCGCAGTTGATAACATCGGTGAACTAACTCCAAATGCAGGTATTACATTTACCAATGCAGTAGCAGGTTCAAATGCTACATTCTCTGGTACAGTTACAGTAGATACAATCGCTGAATATTCAACAGATGTTGGTGTAACAGTTGATGGTGTAAGTCTAAAAGATGGCGTTGTAACTGGTGGACTAACTGCAGAAGCAGGGGATACAGTAAACGTATCAGCCGCATCTCTAGTTCTAGCAGACGACCAAATTTCAGGTGATGCTATCGAAGGTGGTGTAATCGGTTCAATTCAAATCGATTCATTAACAACAAGCGGAATTGCAGTTACTGGTGGTACAATAGATGGTACAACTATCGGTGCAACTACATCATCAGCAGGTACATTCTCAACATTAGTATCAGACTCAGTTGATCTAAACGGTGGCGCAGTAGATGGTACAATTATTGGTGCAACTACATCAGCAGCAGGTACATTCTCAACAATGACAACTGCAGCAGCATCCGTAACAGGTGGCAATGTTGATGGTACAATTATTGGTGCAAC
>OCVR010002978.1_pt1 | contig 12323 bp, 11 predicted proteins | sample 1539091 | NCBI WGS metagenome assembly OCVR01 (sample SAMEA3355530, study PRJEB22509) | marine metagenome | biome: marine; feature: coastal ocean; material: water | place: USA | collected 2010-08-07 | depth 16 m | reverse complement strand
CGCTGCTAATGTAATGAATCATCAGCCTGTGAAAGCAGTTTTCCTTAGTCTTGATTTTACGGATTTTATCTTTACACGAAGAAAAATCGGACGCTCTGGCTTAAAAACGCTAGGGGAGCACCAAGAAAAGGGGTTCAAGTACAGAGCCGACGGTGAGGATAACCCAGCTTATCTGTCTGGTCTTGCGTTGGATTACTACAGTGCCTTGTTTTCACTTGATGCATTGGTTTCATCTTTCAGGACGGTAGCGTTACAGGGGACGTTTGCGTCAGATCGCACTGCAGCGGGGTTTAATCCGGCGCGTGATTATAATGGCGTCGTGCAAGTAGAGGGTTCGAGTGCATTATTCGATCAGAAAATGAAAGATCTACGAGAGCACTTCGCGGTGCCTTGGTATCTGGTCGATAGTGAGGGAAGAATGGATTCGGCGTTTGATGAGATTCGTTATTTCCTCGATCTGGCGAGGCAGAAGCAGGTCCGTGTATACCTGTTCATAAATCCGCTCCACGAGGTTTTTTGGACCCTACTGGCTGATCGTGGCTTAACGTCGCTGAATGAGGTCTGGCTGGAGGAAATACAGGAGCTGGTCGAAGGCTACCCGAGGGACACGGTGACACTGTGGGACTTCTCGGGCGACTCACCCTATATCCATGAACCCGTGCCCGCTCCAAGTATCAAAACGGGGCCACTAAAGTGGTTCTGGGAGCCTTCCCACTACAGGGAGGAATTGGGTGGTTTGATGATAGAGACCATGCTCTCAGAGCGTTGTGGGACCGACGAAGCCTTTGGCCAAAAGCGTTATTAATGCGCGCAACGCGGCGTCGTTAGCCCCTATGTGCAAGCAGTGCTTGAACGTCTGCGAGGATGGATAGCGGGGCAATTTTTCTTCCCGTTACTCCTGCCGCCTCACCGGCCTCTGCGTCCTTTTCCGCGTCACCCAGCATAAAACTGTGCTCGAGCAAAGGGTTCCACTGTTCTATCAGGCTGTTCAGCATGCCCGCTGCCGGTTTACGGCAGTCACAAAGTATGGCGAGTCCTTCGACACTTCCCTCGGGGTGGTGCGGGCAAAAACGCAAATCGTCAAAATGTGCACCGTCTCTTGCCAGTTCATTCTGCATCCACTGGTGCAGCGTATTAACCGCTGCAGCGTCGTAATAGCCTCGCGCTAGCCCCGCCTGGTTGGTCACAATAAACACGAGATACCCGGCATCATTTAATTGCTTGATGGCTGCTCTGGCACCCTCAATCCAGCGAAAATCTTCAATCCTGTGGGTGTAACCGTCGTCGTGGTTCAGCGTTCCGTCTCTGTCGAGAAAAGCGGCGGGTTTCCGCAGACGCTCAGTCAGTGCCTCACGTGCTTTAGCCAGGTCCTCTGGGATACCTATATCAATGAAGAAACCCTCGTAGGTGCGACCGATCAGGTGCCCTTCCTTTGCGAGTCTGGGGAACACTGCTTGTTCCAGCGAGCATGGCGTCTCGACGATATAGTCCAATACCTTTTTTTTGAGCCAGTACACGCCGCTGTTGATCAGTCCCGATCGAGCTGCCTTCGGTTTCTCCCTGAACGCGCGAATGGTTGAATCCTGCAATTCGACGAAGCCATAGCGAGTTGCATTTTCCACGGGCAGCAGCGCGATGCGGCCCAGCCAGTCGAGAGGCTCGTTTTCGCGCGCGCAGTTGCACAGATCCAGATAATTAAAGTCGAAAATAGAATCCCCATTTAGCAAGAGAAACTCGTCGTGCAGATAATCCTTCGCAAATTTCAGCGCGCCACCAGTGCCTAGGGGAGAGGGTTCTACCAGAACTTCGATGGAGGCGCCGAGTTCCTCCTCGAAACAGGAGTTGCCGTGGTAGCGCTCCTGAACGACTTTTGCCTGGTGGCCTGCCAGCAACACAAATGATTCAAAGCCGAAACGCCTGAGATTGAGCATGACGTGTTCGACAAACGGCCGACCGCATACCTCCAGTAAAGGCTTGGGCGTGGACTTAACAGCGTCGCCCAGGCGCGTTCCCTTGCCGCCAATGAGAATGGCGGCTTGTTTCACAGATTCCATAAAAATATATCGCCCGCCGCCCCTAAGCGCTTTATCTATGCGTGTTTGCCCTTTACTATCAGTGGTTCAATATAACTGCGCCCCGAGGGCGGAGCAAGGCGAACCTCCTGAGGCAGTCAGTTAATATCGCATAATGAAAAAATTGCTCTATCTCGTTCATCGTTTGCCCTATCCCCCTAATAAGGGCGACAAGATTTCTTCCAATAATATGCTCAATTATTTTTCTGCCCGTTGGCGCGTACACTTGGGCACTTTCGTGGATGATCCCGAAGACTGGCAATATGTTGATTTAGTGAGCAGTAAATGCGAGGACTGTTGTATCGTCAATTTGCCCGGCTGGCGTCGACTCACCGGCAGTTTTTCTGGTCTGGTCACCGGTCAGGCTCTCAGCCTCAGTTACTACGGCAATCGCGAGTTACAAGACTGGGTGCGGACAACCATAGAGCATGAGTGCCCGGACGCGGTGCTTGTATTCAGTGGTGTAATGGGACGTTTTGTTCGCGACTTATTGCCGGCTCATGTGCCGGTGATATTCGATGCCGAGGATGTGGATAGCGAAAAGTGGCGCAGTTATGGCGATTCCGCGCGCTGGCCGCTGTCATGGTTATACCGGCGTGAGGCGGATAAACTCCTTGCCTACGAGCGAAAAATGGCTGCTTCGACCAGTGTCACCCTGTTTGTATCGGAAGAGGAGGCAGACTTGTTTAAAACTCTCGCACCCGAGAGTGCGGACAAGACCCATTTCCGTACTCAGGGGGTAGATAGTGTTTACTTTGACCCTTCGGTTGAGCTGGATAATCCCTATGAGGAAGGGCAAAGGGTGCTGGTGTTTACTGGAGCCATGGACTATCGGCCAAATATCGAGGCTGTTACGTGGTTCTGTGACAATGTGTTCAATACTATTCGAGAGAAGGAGCCGAGCTTTCTATTTTGTATTGTCGGCATGAAGCCCACAGACGAGGTTCGGCAACTGGATAATATCCCTGGCGTACGAGTGACCGGCGGCGTGCCGGATGTGCGGCCCTATCTCAGTCACGCGCTGGCAGCCTGTCTGCCCTTGCAGCTGGCACGAGGGATACAGAATAAGGCGCTGGAGGCGATGGCCATGTCACTGCCCGTTCTGGCGACAGACGATGCACTGGTGGGTATTATCGATCACCCGGGGGTGCTGTCCCATGTCGCTAACAGCGCAGACGAAATGTCGCGGCTTGCCCTGGCTATTTTGTCGAGGCCACGGCAGGCCAATACGGCAGGTAGGACCTGCGTGCAGGAACACTATAACTGGGATACGAACCTGAAGCGGATGGAATCATTTCTGCTCAGGGAGGAAGACGTTCACTGATGCACGTGCTGCATGTACTCGATCACTCTATTCCACTGCAAAGTGGCTACACGTTTCGTACCCGTGCGATTCTCAAAGAACAGCGGGCACTGGGCTGGCGGACTAGTCAGATAACCAGTCCAAAGCATAACCCTGGAGAAAATCCTCCGGCAATGGAGGAGGTCGACGGCATTCGCTTTTACCGTTGTCTGGAATCCCGCAGCCTGACTTCGCGTCTACCTGTATTGGGGCAATGGTCGATCATTCAGGTGTTGACCAAGCGCCTCATTGAGGTGGCCCGCGAGCTGCAACCTGATGTTATCCATGCTCACTCGCCGGCCTTGAACGGGGTAGCGGCGATCCGGGCCGGCCAGGCGCTGGGCATTCCCGTGGTGTATGAAGTGCGAGGATTCTGGGAGGATGCCGCGGTTAGCCACGGCACGAGTTCGGAGGGTGGCTTGCGCTATCGACTGACTCGCGCGATGGAGACTTGGGTACTGCGGCGTGCCGATGCGGTGACTTGTATCTGCGAGGGTATACGTCAAGACCTCGTCCGGCGAAGCATTCCCAGGGAGAAGATAACGATCGTGCCCAATGCGGTTGATGCCAGTCGCTTTCAGCCGCTGGAAAAACGGGATTCAATATTGGAGCGGGAGCTCAATCTCGAAGGTAAGAAAGTGGTTGCATTCATAGGCTCCTTTTACGATTACGAGGGTTTGGATCTTCTCGTTGACGCCATGCCGGATCTGCTGGTGGCGCGGCCGGATATTCGTCTTTTACTGGTTGGCGGTGGTCAGGTCGCGGATGCGATCTCGACCAGGGTGGCTGAACTCGGTTTATCGGAGAAAGTGATCATGACCGGCCGTGTGCCTCACGAGACCGTGGAGGGATATTATTCCTGCACGGACATTCTTGTCTATCCGCGTAAGTCCATGCGCCTGACTGAGTTGGTGACGCCTCTCAAGCCACTTGAGGCTATGGCGCAAAAAAGTATGTTCCTCGCATCCGACGTGGGTGGACACAAGGAGCTTGTCAGAGACGGAGTCAATGGGACGCTATTTCGGGCGGATGACCGAAATGATCTGGTAGACTGCTTGCTCAGGCTGATGGAGCAAGAGAGCCGCTGGCCATCAATTCGCGCTGCGGGAAGGGAATTTGTGGAAAACGAACGTAACTGGGTGAATAGCGTAGCTAACCTCAAGGCGGTATACAGCCGCCTGGCGCCGGGGGCACCCCTGTAATGTTGATTCGGTCCAAGGCACCATTGCGATTGGGTCTCGCTGGCGGGGGCAGCGATGTTGCACCCTACTGTGATCTATACGGTGGAGCGGTGCTCAACGCATCTATCAGTCTCAGTTCATTTTGTACCATAGAGCCAACGAAGGACGACGCTGTAAGCTTTGTTGCAAAGGATCGGGGCGAGGTGTTCAATGCCCCGTCGGCTCAGGTCTACGATTACGATGGTGTGCTTGATTTGCATAAGGGCGTTTATAACCGGGTTGTGAGAGATTTCAACCACGGTGAGCCGTTATCACTGAATATCACCACCTGGTCTGACGCGCCTGCCGGTTCTGGTCTCGGGTCTTCATCGACCATGGTAGTTGCAATACTGACGGCTTTTGCAGAGCTGCTGCGTCTTCCCCTCGGAGAATACGATCTCGCTCATCTCGCTTTCGAAATTGAGCGGGAGGATATCGGCTTGCGTGGCGGTGCGCAGGATCAGTACGCGGCAACTTTTGGGGGAGTAAATTTTATGGAGTTCCACGAGCGCAACAGGGTTATCGTGAACCCGCTGCGGGTAAAACAGTGGATCCTTAGCGAGCTAGAAGCGTCATCCGTACTTTATTACACGGGTGTTTCACGCTCCTCCGACATGATTATCGCGCAGCAGATTGAGAGCTATAAATCGGGCACTGGAAAATCGGTAGAGGCAGTGCACCAGCTAAAGCGTGATGCGGTCGCGATGAAAGAGGCTCTGCTGCGTGGAAACATCCGTCGCTTCGGAGAAATCCTCGGCAGCAGTTGGGAGACCAAGCGCAACGTCGCGGATCAAATCAGTAATCCTGAAATTGAGGAAATCATGACAGCAGCCCGTGAGGCTGGTGCATGGGCTGGCAAGGTATCGGGTGCAGGTGGAGGCGGGTATATTGTTTTCATCGTCGACCCGGTCGATCGCGTTCAACTGGTAGGCGCCTTAAACGAGCTGGGAGGAGACGTTGTTTCGTTCCGCTTTGAACCCCACGGAGCATCCGCATGGACAGTCCCGACCTGAGATACGTTGTCGAAGAATTTCAGTCTTCTGTTGCCGTCAAGCAGCGCATACTGGAGGATTCTGCGTTTACCGAGCAGGTCTTACATATGGGGCAGTTGCTAATCGAGCGCTACAGGGGCGGTAATAAATTACTTATCGGCGGCAACGGCGGAAGTGCTGCGGACGCACAGCATATCGCCGCCGAATTCGTAAGCCGTTTCAATTTCGATCGCCCGGGCTTGCCCGCACTGGCACTGACCACCGATACGTCCATACTCACGGCGGTGGGCAACGACTATGGATATGACCAATTGTTCCGTCGCCAGCTGGAGGCGAATGGGGTAGCGGGAGATGTCTTTCTGGGTATTTCGACCTCAGGCAATAGCCCCAATATTCTGCAGGCTCTGGAAGCAGCTGCTGAAAAGGGGGTTACCACGTTCGGGATGACAGGCGAGTCGGGTGGTGCCATGCGCGAGCTTTGCGATTATTGCCTGTGTGTGCCCAGTGCCGAGACTCCGCGGATACAGGAGGTCCATATCCTGATTGGGCATACGCTGTGTGCCATGGTCGAGTTAGCACTGTTTGCTGATCTGCAGCCCCAATAGCACACTTGCGACGTTCAGTCCCGGGCGTCAAATTACTGTAGACCGGTCTGTGCCGCTAATCGTCCTGAAGTAGTGTGCTGTGGCCATGCGGTCAGAGTCGTGTTGAACCACCATGGTGTTGCTCAGAAAATTTTATCGTTCAGGTTTTGTTCGTTGCTTTGGAATAGGCGAGCGAGGCCCTCGCTGACTAATCACGGGTAAGACTTTGGCATGACGTTGTCTCCGGGTGCGGGATCAAAGGTCCGCACAGGCAGTCTCACGCCTGACGCCCTCCGGGAGAAATTTGCTTCCCTGCTGTTACAGGGCGGTTTGGGTGTTTTTATCGCGGGCGATTGATTACGCCGCCGTTGTGCTGTTACCAGTAATGCTGATAGGGTATAACGCAAAAGGACTTAACAATAATCTTGAAATAGGCTTCATCCTATACGAAGGTACCTTGTGTCGCGGGTTGCTGTTCGGCGTGTCGTGTCCGGTGTGACCGGGTTTATATTGATTTGAGGCGACCGTCTGATTATATTTATGGGTAGGGTCCCCGCCTTGTCACGATAAACGATGGCGGGAAAAGTAGGCGGATTTCAAAGTGACGAGCCGCCGCCGAGTCAATGGAGACGGAGTATGCAGGCTGCAATCGTACTCGTGGCGCTACTCTTGATAATAGGCGTACTCGTTAGCTTATTCTTTCCCTCTGGAAATGAAAGAGAAAAAGATGGCGGCCGTGACAGGCGAGCCGGTTACTGCGAATCGGGCGCTTTTCACGCTGTATCTATCCGGCCGTCAGGGGAGAGTTGCGCTTCGATCCATGCGATGAAGATGCAGCGTTTTCTGAGTGAAGAGGCGCCCGGCTTACCGTTAGAGAATTGTTGTGCTGCTGAATGCCAATGCAAGTATGTTCATCACGTCGATCGGCGTAGCGATTCCAGAGACCGCCGTTTTGCTCGCGCGAGTTCCGCCAATGAGTTGGAATTCTGGAGCCAGCGCAACCGCCGCATTAGCAGCGGTCGTCGACAAGCTGACTTTCTCTCTGCGTGATAACCGACAACGGCTAACCTGCAGCGCTTCTGCGCGGCAGTGCTGCGTTTGGTGTTTCGTGCCGTGCGGCTGTCAAGGCCGCTGCCTGCCTGGGCTGTCATGAGACGCAGCATTCTCGTATTCAGTTCCCTTTTCCCCAGCGCAGCAGCTCCGGGAAACGGTTTGTTTGTGCGCGAGCGTATGTTCAGAGTGGCTGATAATGCGCATGTGGACATGGTAGTGGTGTCGCCCACCCCTTGGTTTCCTGGGCAGGGTATCATTCGCAGGTTCAAGAAGGACTATCGACCCCAACCGCGTGTGATGGAGATACAGCATGGTATTACGGTGCACTCCCCGCGTTTTTTGGCTTTTCCTGGGATATTGAGAAACCTCGACGCGGTTATGATGTACCTGTTCTGTATTGGCCTGGTCCGGAAGCTGGTGCGGGAACACGGTATCGAGATTATCGATAGCCATTTCACCTATCCGGACGGCCTTGCCGCGACCTGGTTAGCTCGTAAGTTCGGTCTCAAATCGATTATCACCCTGCGCGGAACAGAAGTGCCCCACGCCAGGATTCCTGGCCGCGTCAGTAAATTATTGCAAGCCTGGCGACAGGCAGACCGTGTGTTTTCCGTATCAGATTCCCTGCGCCAGCACGCGATTTCGTTGGGCGCCCGGCCTGATAAATTTCGAGTGGTGGGCAATGGTATCGATACGGAAAAATTTCAGGCCCTGGACCCGGCTGATGCCCGAGAACGTCTTGGCATTGCCCGGGATGCCCGGGTGTTGGTGACAGTGGGTGGATTGGTGGAGCGCAAGGGCTTTCACCGAGTGGTGGAGTGTTTACCCGCACTCATAAAAGAGTACCCTAATCTGGTCTATCTGTTGGTTGGCGGGGCCAATGCGGAGGGCGACTATTCAGAACATATTCGGGCGCTAGCGGAAACGCTGGAGGTGTCGCACCACCTTGTGTTCCTGGGTGCACTGGAACCGTCAGAGCTGAGTGGACCCTTGTCAGCCGCGGATATCTTTGTGCTCGCCTCGAGCAATGAAGGCTGGGCCAATGTAATTCTGGAATCAATGGCCTGCGGTACTCCGGTGATCGCAACCGATGTGGGGGGCAACGCCGAAGTGGTCAATTCATCGACATTGGGTAGCATCGTGCCATTTGGCGACAGCCAGGCACTTACTGATGCATTGCTGGATAGTCTGCGCCTGGAGTGGCCGGTGGCGCCGCTAACGCAATATGCCCTGCAGAACCATTGGGACACCCGTATCGAGATAATTCTCGACGAATACGGTCGACTCTGTAGCGACTAAACCGCGGGAGGGTGGTCGGCCAATGGCCTTGTGCTCAGGACGCTTGCTTACGGCCTACAAAATAGCTTCCGGTATGGATGACGTAGGCCATTTTGTAGTTGCCGATAATCTTGTCCAGGTACTTCACCCAGAAAAATAGCCACTTGAACAAATCGACATTGATACCGTAGAGAGTTTTGCTGTTGAAAGAAAACAGGATAGCGAAAAAATGCACCGATAAGTGGTGCATGCTAGACGCGGGCCCGCGATCGAAGCCGCTATCGAGACGTTCAAATGCCTCGCAAAGGATGTCTATACCTCGGTGCGAGAAACGATAATAGTCGTCGGGGTCGGCGTGGAACGGGAACATAAACGGAACGTTGATATAAACGATGCCGCCTGGTTTTAGTATTCGGTGTATCTCTGCCACTACTTTTTGAGGGTAGCGCACGTGTTCCAGAGTGCTGATAGTCACGACGCAGTCGACACTATTATCTTCGACCTCGGTCATATTATGGGCGTCGGCGACAAGGTCTACTCCGGGTCCGGCCTCGATATCGACGCAGATGACCTTGGCCCCCGCCGGAGGTAGGCCGAAGGAATAGTCGCCTCGCGCGTCCTTGGAGCCGATATCGAAAATAATTGGGTTCTCAGGCAGCATTTCGTAGGGGTTCACGGCTGCATTCCGAAACGCGTAGTAGCTGCCCGGTGGCTCTGGCAGCGTGTGATAAAGCTTTTTGAGAAAATTGACCAAAGCTGACATAGAGGATTCGCTAGTTAATAGTCAGGCAGGAATGCAAGACGACGCGCAGGTGCGGAAGATCGGCTTCCGCCGTGGACGCGTCCGCGATGCTTGTGAGCAGCTAGCTTTGGAGCACTGTTTCGCGGCTTCATGTATGGCGTCTTATGCACGATGAGTTGTTCGGGAGAGCTTAAACACTCTGTCTGGTCGATGCAATAGCGTGGGCCCTGTCAGTCGGGATGAAAGAACTGTACACCGATGCGCCTGAGCCGGAGTGCAGACAGTTCCATGCCGGATACCGGGCTTGGGGGAGGCTCTTGAAATTCGTGCCGCAGTTCCACTTCGAGAGTCTGGTTGTCACCGAGGCATGAGGCTGGCACGCGAATTTCACGGGAAAACGAACTTAAATTCTGCCAGCCGAAATCTACACCGTTGATCTTTACCTGCGTTTTTGAATTGCTCTTTGTGTAACGGCCCTTCAAAAAGACTGCAACTTCTCCGCGAGGGCGTGTCGACATCCAGAAAGGCAGTCTGAACTGCAACAGGGAAGTCTCACCAAGACTCCACGCCCCGTCGTCTATCGTCCCCCATCCAGTGGTCAGTATTCCCTGTGGAGGTCGCTGGTGGGGTCTCTTTGTCGCAAACAGCATGGGTATTACGGAGAGTGCTGTGAGCTTGCTCGCGCGCATCTCCACTTGTGCCGAAAGGCTCGACAAAGTCTCGGTGGTGGCGCAATCTGGAGATGTTTGGAAAAGCGGTGACAGTTGTGTGCCGATGATGTCGGCTATAGCGGCGTTTGATTTTTTGTAGTGCCTGCGGATAGCGCTGACTCGCTCGGGCGAAAGGAAGTAGCGTGTTCCAGGGCCTTCAGAATCCACCAGGGACTGCAGTGAGAACGATATTGTCTTCCGGCAGAGGGCCCCGCTGGACTCGTTATCGAATGCGTTTAACAGAATAGCGCTCTCCACGTCCAGACTGGGATTAGAAAAGTGCTCCACCCTAGAGAAATGATGGTCGGGTGAGAGTCCGAGGGCAGACAGGAAATCATCCACCACGCTGCCGCGCACCAGTTTGTCACGCTGAAATTCTCGCACGATGACTCGCCCCGGCTGGATAACGCGCATCCATCGTTGCAGCATGCGTGCGTAATTGCGCGTCCCGGAGTAGCAATGCATCCGCGCGCGAATTCCCTTTGGCGACAATGCGCCTCGCTGAAAATCCTCAATAGTGATCGGGCTACCGTCTGTCTTGATCTCCTGCAAGTAACCAGTCTGCGTAATATCGGCTTGTTCCCTGAGGTAGACCAGCAACCAGACGTTATCAAGGCGGAGCGTGTTGACGAGTTTCGCTATTTCTTGCGAACTCATATAACTCATTCCCTCCCAGGACAGCAGAGCACTGTCATAGCCATGGGCCTCGGCTATCGCTAGTTCTTTTGCCAGTTCAGACAGGTCGCGAGAATCCAGGGCGCGCAACAGTTTTGAGTGCCCGTTGTCTTTACCAAGGCCGGTCAGTGGCACATAGACGCTCCGGTCCAGCAACCACTCCCGATTGGCGTGAACATGCATCTGTATCGCCGTTGTGCCGGTCTTGTCGGTGCCGATGTGGAGTATCAGTTTCATTGTAAGCCCGAGGCTGGTCCTGCCGGCGGTTGTAAATTGCTCTTCTGACTTATCATAACCGACACGGCGTGTGCATCAAGCGGTGCAAGGAGACCTGCAGCCGGGTGCCCGCTCTCTTGGTCTAGACATTGCGGATGATAGGGCCACTGGGGAATCGTATCCGTAGCTGGTCGCCTGTCCGAGGAGTAACACGGCGTGCTTGCTGATGTGGCGATGTCAGATTTTGAATATGCGGAGGGGGCAGCCTCCCGCTGGCAGCGGGGGGTTAACGCAAGAAAGATTTCGCAGCGCCCAGCAGTCCGTCGACGCCGCCTGCTGCCTCCAGAAGGCTGCCGCCAGCGCTCGATTTATCGACGAGTTGGGGCAGCAGTTCAGCCAGACCAGCAGCGGCTGAACCGGGGTCTATGCCAATCTGGGAAGCAAAAGCTGAAAGCTGCTCACTGCCAAGAAGAGTCTGCACGCTTTCTGCCGAGATCGGTGAATTTGCGCCGTCTCCCAGCCAGGAACCCAGAATGTCACCAAAGTCGCCCGAAGAGGCCATCTGACCAGCGATTGCAGCCAGCTCAAGGCCGCCCTGGCCATCACCCAAAAGACTGGAAAGCGCAGTCGATGCGGTATCCGCATCTATTTGCGTGCCCAATTTTTCTGACATCAGTTGAACACCGAGTTGAAGTACATCCATTGTGTAAATGCCTTTTTCTTATCAAGCCTTTTTGTCCGAGGAAAAAAGTGCCGATGGAGTGGCGCCTAATATTTAATCGAGTGATGCCGCACTGAGGTCTGTTTGACGTTTCGCGATTGCGGCGTACAAGTGTCGAGTGCTCACCAGAGCACTCTGAACTCTATTGAAAGTAACCGCCTCAGGCGCTTGTTAACTCAGAGGTGCAGTTTGGGCATCGTGTGGCCTTGAGGGAGATGCTGGTAAAGCAATGGGGACACTCCTTTTCGGTCGGATCTTCGGGTGCCTCTTCCTCTTCAGCTTGCATCTTATTGATGCTTTTTATGAGAAGGAAAACGGCGAATGCAACGATTAAAAAACTGATAACTGCGTTGATGAACACACCGTAACTAATAAATACTGCGCCTGCTTCTTGCGCGCCGATCAATGTTTCGTAAGGTCCGGCAGTCGCTCCATCTTTCAAGGTGATGAAAAAGTCGGTGAAGTCGACTCCTCCGAGCAGTAAGCCGATGGGCGGCATAATCACATCGGCGACGAGACTCTTGACGATCGTGCCAAATGCTCCACCGATGATGATACCGACTGCCATGTCGACAACATTACCCCGCATTGCGAACTTCTTGAATTCTTCGAGCATTTTACAAACCTCCAAACAGTAATGGCCGCCATTCAGCGAGAGGGCGATCAGGAAAAAGTAATATTGCGTATATTGTGATGCGCACGTGGCCCAAGTATAGAC
>OCVR010002969.1_pt1 | contig 12337 bp, 9 predicted proteins | sample 1539091 | NCBI WGS metagenome assembly OCVR01 (sample SAMEA3355530, study PRJEB22509) | marine metagenome | biome: marine; feature: coastal ocean; material: water | place: USA | collected 2010-08-07 | depth 16 m | reverse complement strand
AGCCTTACTAGTTGGTATAATCAAAATTATATAAGTCAAATTTCGTCAGATTCTCAATATAAATCTGCTACAGAATGTTGATATATGAAATTTGAAGCTAAAAACTGATTTCCCATATCTACTACTTCAATAATTTTGTTCTTTATTTCAGTATCTACAATTGCCATAATTGACAATCCTTTACCTATTTAACAGGTAATTGGTCTACTTGCTTAATAACTACAAAATTTACTGCGTTACATTTAGAATTTCAATACACTTGAACTAAATCTCACTTAAGTAATATTTGGTATAAATACAATCAAAAAAAATGATTCTATATATGCATTACTTCCTTAAATTTGAACAAACTCGAAATCGATTAGCGCACGAAATTGTCTTTATAAAATGACCAATTACACAATTCAAATACTTTGATTAATGAAAATAGAAGAAACTGACTTACCTCCCTACCCACATTAAGTAGGCTTTAAGAAAGCTGTCTAAGCCACCATCTAAGACTGCATCTGGATTGCGAGTCTCATGGTTAGTTCTATGATCTTTTACGCGTCGATCATCTAAAACATACGAGCGGATTTGAGATCCCCACTCATTTTTCATTTTCCCTGATTCGATCTTTTCTTTCTCGGCACGTTGCTTTTCTAATTCTACTTCGTATAGTCTGGACTTTAGCATGACTAATGCTTTTTCTCTATTTTGATGTTGAGATCGCTCTTGTTGACATTCCGCAGTAATACCTGTAGGTAAGTGACGTACTCTTACTGCAGAGTCTGTTTTATTTACGTGCTGTCCGCCTGCTCCACTTGCTCGGAAAGTATCCCATTCAATATCTGCTGGATTAATTTCTATCTCGATACGATCATCAGCCAACGGATGTACAAATACAGAAGCAAAAGAAGTCATTCTTTTCCCTTGAGAATTAAATGGACTGATTCTGACTAATCTATGAACGCCGTTTTCACCTTGGAGTAGCCCGTAGGTATAATCTCCGTTAATTTCTAATTCTATAGATTTAATTCCCGCTACATCACCATCAGTCCTATTGAGTTCTACTACTTTAAAGTTATTGGACTGAGCCCACATGATATACATCCTGTAAAGCATCTCTGCCCAATCGCAACTTTCGGTCCCTCCAGCTCCTGCATTGATTTGGAGAATACACGAAAGTTCATCTTCTGGTTTATCGAGTGTAGTACGAAATTCTACATCATCTAATTCTTCTACTGCTTTGTTATACTTTTGATTGACCTCTTCTTCTGTCGCTTCTTCCATCTTCTGAAATTCGTACAAGACCTCGACTTCGTCTATCAACTCAAGGAGTATATTGTACTTTTGAATCCATGACTTGTGCAGTTTTAGGTCGCGCATGATAGATTCTGCTATCTTACTGTCATTCCAAAAATCTGGATTCAATGTTTGATCTTGCAACTCAGATACAGATATAGATCGCTTATCGATATCAAGATGACCTCGTATGACAGCTAACCTTGCCTGTATTTCTTTGAGTTGTTCTATCGTCATTGTAAAAATCTAACTAACACTATTAATTAGCATAACTCTATTTAACAGTGCGTAATGCTACGTGAAAAACTAAATCTGTTTTTACAGGTATTACAGGTGGTCTTCCAGCCTCTCCATAAGCCAAAGTATATGGTACATAGATTGTAGCATTTCCTCCTTCTTTTAATAATGGTATAGCTAAATCCCATCCTGATATAGCCTCTTGTCTTCCTACTGTAAATTGAAATGGCCTTCCTGATCTATAAGAATTATCAAACATCTCACCATCCAAAAATACTCCGTAATAATCAACTAAAGCTAATTTTCCTGCCTCACCTTGTGCACCATTACCTTCATCGTGCATAATATATTTTAGGCCTTCTGGAGTTGTCATAATAAGGTCAGACGTCCCTACTTTGAATATTTCCAAGTCGGCGTTAATTACCTCTATAACTTCTTTCTGAGCTGCTTCCTGTTCGTCTTTTATTCTTTGGATCTCTGCTTGATATTCTTCTTCTGTTTCTACCTTAGTTATTTCCATATTGTAAGTAATGTAGTCCATAGCCATTATGTTAGCTGGTAGATTATTAAGTGAATCTACTGGCATAAAAATTGTTGCCTTACCACCTACCCCTAACACTGCTGCTAAATCTTGGATAGGATTAGCTTGTGCTCCTACAATAGGATTAGCAGGGATCTTGAACATTGGCATATTTGGCCCTTTCGTCATCTCCTGAAGGATAGAGTCGTTTTGATCTTTGATCGTAATCGCTACGTAGGCATATTCCCCAACTTTTGCTGCTTCACCTCCTTTTTTAGTTGTTTCGTATTTGAAACCACCGATCATCTTTGGAGCTTCTTGACAACTGTAGATGGTTGCAATTAGAGCACTTAATATTAATAATTTAGATACTATTTTCATGATAAATAATTTGCTAATGTTATGATGCTTCACACCATATTTTAATAATATTGATAATGCTGATGCAGATTTGTATCAGCTTAAAATTTCTATTTTTGTAAGGTGTTGTGGAATTACCTCTTCTAGTTTTCTAAGTACATAACTTAGTGGCTTGTATACCCCCCCACCAGATGCATTTTTATGGCCTCCTCCATTGAAATGTTGACGACAGATCTCTTGTACAGATATATCACCTTTGGATCTTAGCGACAACTTGACTATTGTTGGTTGTTCGGAGATTAACCCTGCCATCACGATATTATCCATCTTGAGCATGTAGTTAACTATGCCTTCAGTATCCCCACGTTGTATATCAAAGTCTATATAATCTTTACGATTCAAATAAATATATGCTGCTCCGTATTCCGGTATGATCTTCATACGATTAGCAAGACAGTGACCGAGTATTCTCAGATGCTTTTCCTTCATACTATTGAAGATCTTATCACTGAGATAATAGTCATCTACTCCTCTATCCTTGAGTGCTGCAGCAACTCTATATGTCTGAGATCTAGTATTATACTTAAACGACCCTGTATCTGTAATCAACCCAGTGAACAATGCCTCACCAATAGGAATATTAATGTCCTGAGCCCCTCCCAAAGAATCTATAAACTCATATACTAATTCAGCTGTAGAACTCGCACCTGTATCAGACAAAACAAAATCAGCGAATGGTTCTGGATCTAAATGATGGTCTATCAATACCTTTTTGGCTTCGCATTCTGCTATTACTGGCCCTAATTTATCTACACGATCTAGTCCATTGAAATCTAAACAGAATATAAGCGATGCCCTACGAAATGCTTCTCTAGCTTCGTCGTGCTTGAGATCAAATATGATCATATCATCGATACCCACCAAATAATCAAACACTTTAGGGTGCTCGCTAGGCATTACTACCTTAAGTAAATGCCCTTGCTGCTTAAGATATGCTGACAAACCTAGTGCAGATCCTAATGCATCTCCATCAGGATTACGATGCGCTATAATCGTTATATTTTGCGGTGAGCTAAGTAAACTCTTCAATTCTTCTATGTTCTCTATCATAATAATAACGCGAAGGTGATAAAAATAATGCACTTATTCAACGTTAGAAGCCCCATGATATCAATACCTTTCTTAGTTTTACATCGTTTTTCATTAAATAGAATAAATAATAATAAAATACCCATAAAATGGCAACTAACAGAACATTTACAATGATTAAGCCTGACGCAGTAAAAGGCGGTCACATCGGTGCAATTTTAGAGCAAATCAACGGAGCAGGTTTTAGAATCGTAGCTATGAAATACACAAAACTATCAGCTGAGAAGGCTGGAGAATTTTATGCAGTACATGCTGAAAGACCATTTTACGGTGAATTAGTAGAGTTTATGAGTAGCGGACCTATCGTTGCGGCTATCCTAGAGAAGGACAACGCTGTAGTAGATTTCCGTACACTTATCGGAGCTACTAATCCTTCAGAAGCAGCAGAAGGTACAATAAGAGCAAGATTCGCAAAGAGCATTGGAGAAAATGCAGTACACGGATCTGATAGTGATGATAATGCAGTTATCGAAGGCTCATTCCACTTCGCAGGAACAGAAATGTTTTAATGAAGATTGGAAGAAAGAGAGACTTTATGAAATCTAGAATTCATTTAATTAGGTTCTCTAATTTCTTTTTCAATACGAAAAGTAAATCTTACCACTAAGATTGGATCAATTTACGGCTGTCTCAATGAGATGGCCGTTTTTGTCTGGTCGCATAAATTTTAATATTAACATCATATTAACTTCCGACCTATTGATCGTATAGCCTCTTTGACCTCGCAAGGTTTCTCTATTACGATCGAAATATATGTAACCCCTATTATTATTCTCTTCGACTTCCTTTAGTCGCTCAGGCCAAAAGCAATGCATTAGGCTTATCAATTTCAATTGGTTGATTAGGGTGACAATCTTTGATTTTAACTTTTTACTTTTATTCTCTCACCGAGTTGCATATTTCAATGTACTTCCCAACTTCGGCAAAGAGAGAATAGGGGCTATCTGAGAAGTACATGGAATTATCTCTTATGTATGAGAGATTCACTATTTAAAATAAATTCAATGTGTTAACAAACAATAACTAGCCAAATAATCTATCCAATACAATAGCTGTCGCAATGCTAGCATTGAGTGATTCCGCTATCTTATCTTGAGAACCTGTAATTAGTATCTTACGCTCAATATATTGCATATTATCTCTACGAATACCTTTGCCTTCGTTGCCTATAACTAAGATACATGGTGTTAGAGGCTCTTTTCGATCTATTGGTAATCCGTCGAGCGCAGCACCTAATACTTTATGATCACTGATAGATACTAGCTCTGATAGATCCGCAACGAAATATTGCATACGATTATGACTTCCCATAGCCGCTTGGACTACCTTAGGATGATAAAAGTCTACTGTATCTTTACTACAGACTAACTGAGATATACCGTACCAATCAGCAGTACGTATTATAGTACCAAGGTTTCCTGGATTCTGTATTCCATCTAGATAAAGAATCGAATCAGACATTAACGATTGTTTAATACTATTATCGGCCATATCACATAGCAAAAAGACATCCGCAGGCGTTTTTAGCTGTGAAATCTTTTTCATTTCCTTAAAGTCTATTATTGTGACTTTACTATTATGAGATAATAGAATATCAGTATGCAACCTTTCCCAATCTTTTGATGCGTATATTGTATCAATATGGTACATCTGCGTCTTTAGAAATTCGATACAGCATTTATCGCCCTCTACAACGAATTTATTATACTTTTGTCTGAACTTTCCAAGGCGCAGAGATTGTAGATATTTGATGTCTGATGCAGTAAGCAATGGTGTAGTATTTGGAATGTTATTGATATAAATTGTAATTCTTTCACTAAAACGATAACTAACGTTCATGATGATGGATTACAATCCTAACTGATGAGGGGTATAAATCATCTTGAAAGTTATTTATGACCACAAGATATAGCGAAAATATATACTATTGTACACTAGCACTGTTGCTTGTGGTAATGGTTATGTCATCTTGCAATCCTGGCAAGCATCTTTTAGAGGGACAATCTCTCCTCGAAGAGAACAAAGTAACACTTAAAGCACAGGATAAAATTGAGAATGAATGGCTACTCAAAAACGAGTTAAATTCATTTATAGCTCAAGAGACCAATGGAACAATAATTGGATTTATACCTCAAGAATGGATTTATATGATCAACGATGATGAGGATGACACCAAATGGTACAATAACTTCGCCCGGAAATACCTTGGTACACCTCCTGTAATTTATGATCATTTCACATCGGAAGAGACTGCCGCCAGTATGGAAAAATTCCTAAGAAATAAGAAAGGATTTTATGATGCCAATGTCTCTGTAGATAGTTCCAATGTAAGTTACAAAACCTATGTAGAGTATATCATAGATGCGAATAGAAGATACTATATCAATAGCATATCCTACATAGGCAAGGATACGAATATGGTAAATATTATTAAAGGTATGCAAAGCAATAGTCTAATCAAGGTTGGTGATCCATTGAATGCCACAGCATTTGATCTAGAGAAGACCCGAATCGTAAATAAATTACAAAACGAAGGTTACGCCAACTTTGCACCAAATTATATAGATATCAAAGGAGATAGCACAGGTCTAGATCATAAGGTAGATATGTTTATAGAAATCTATCCACCCGCACCAGGAAAAATTCACAAAAGATATAGTGTCGGTGATGTCAATATATATACTGACTATTTTCGTGGTGCAACTGTAGATGGTCTTTATTCTCAGAAAATTGGTAAGTATACCTACTTAGGTAAAAACAAAGACTTCCTAGTCAAACCATCAGCTCTTAGCTACAGAGTTTTTATAGAACCCGGGAACGTCGTCAAGAAAGATGATAGACTAAAAACATTCAAAGGACTTTCGGGCTTATCTAGTTACAGATTTGTATCAATGAATCCATCGGCTAATATGACTTCTGATACCATTATAAATTTTGACATTTTCTTGACTGCCTACCAAAATATATGGATAGGTGACTATGGGGCAGATATTTTTTACTCGAGCATATCTGTTGGTAATAAAGATATAATAGGATATTCACTTAGTACTACATTTGATAATAGGAATGCTTTTGGCGGATCAGAAAACTACTCTATTGGACTAGAATATGGTCAAGAGCTTGAACTCAATCCATTCGACACTAGGACGATAAGTCTATCTCTACAAAACTCATTACAGATACCACGAGAAGTAAATCTTTTAGGAATGTCTAGTATACTTAGAGCTATGAGACTAGTATCTGCTGATGGACTCAAGTCATTCAAAGAGCAAGCGCAAACTAATATCGAAGGCGGAGTAAGAATACAACGGATCAAAGAATTTCTGGATGAAGAGGAGATCGGAGTATCATTCGGTTATTCATTTAATCCAAACCTATATACTAGATACAATATCAGACAGACCTCTTTTAATCTAAATCTTGCTGAAATCAAGCCAAAACTTTTGATTCAGATAGGTAACAATCCTGCTATCATCAATAGTTTTGAAGATTACTTGATTACATCTTTATTTTTCAGAGATATCACTTTTAGTAAACAAAGTAAAGTATCTCAACGAGGATACTCTTGGGCATTTGCAGGTTATTTTGGTCAGTCTGGTTTAGAGACATGGCTAGCTAATAAAGCATACAATGGTATAACTGGAAATGAAACGCTTTGGCTAATCAAAGGTGTAAATGATCGAGAAGATGTAAATTTTGCTAAGTTTACTAAAGTATCTTTTGACATCAGAGGAAAAAAAGAATTGAGTAAAAAATCAGAATTTGCTAGTAGATTATTCTTGGGTGTAGTCAATCCATTTGGTGGAGAAGATATTGTACCATTTAGAGAGCAATTTGGTGTGGGAGGTCCTACGTCACTTAGAGGATGGGAGCAATCAGAAATAGGTCCTGGAGGATACTCAAAACTTCTAATAGCACCAGACCCCGATCAACTATTTTATCAAAAAGGTGATATTCGTCTCGAACTCAATCTAGAATATAGATTTGATATATTTAAAGTCCCTTTTTTCGCAGGAAAGTTAGAGGGAGCTATCTTTACCGATGCAGGTAACATTTGGCTACTCAAAGCAGATGGATTTAGAGACAATGCGGAGATAAGTGGTGATTTCCATAAACAGATCGCTGTAGCTGGAGGTTGGGGTTTAAGATTTGATTTTGATTTTTTCTTAATTAGATTTGACTTTGGATATAAACTGCGTAATACCTACCCTGATCCAAATGATGGTGGTTATTGGAGATCATTTAAAGAGATTAGATCTCAAGGTACTTTAGGTTTTGGAAACCTACAAATCGGAGTAGGATACGCATTCTAATTTTATCAGTAAAAGTTTACTCCCCATGATTGAATATTTATCATTCGACTGCAACGAATATGAGAAGTTGGAAGTACTAGCAATAAATAAGACTGCCATAACACTCCTACCCTATCCATACATAACTGTAGAACCTATATTCATGACCTATATTCATGACAGATATCTTAGCCAAAGATTAAGGATGACTAAACAAAAATCTGATATAATTCATTATTGGATGTTCAATTCATAAATCCTCTTTATCCTTATTTTATTTTCACATCACCTTTGATCAAGACACTACCCTCTCCAGAAATGGCTCTAGGTATTCCATTTTCGGTATTAGTCTCTAGAACGAGGTCTTTCAAAATAACTTGTCCTTGATTATAAATAGCGCCCCCATTGGAAGCTGCATTTCCATCTAGAAGTCTCATAGATTCTATGCTCAGCACTCCAATAGCCGCTACTTGGAATATGATATTTTGCTCATTCCCACTTATATACGTACTGAATGTTGTCATTCCCTCTATATGGACTATTTTATCTATCAGTATTTCACTTGTCAGATATATTGTATCACCAATTAATCCCGGATCAAATGAAATCGTATCCATAGAACAGCCATTGGTTGCGGCAGCTCTTAAGGATCCTAAACCTTCATTAGATGCAGTGAATACTATGGAGTTACCATTAATAAGTGTATAGTCGAGTATCAATTGATCCAAACCATCCGAAACAGTGACTTGATAATCTCCTGCTAAGAGATTATCTACAGATGCCGTATTAGCACCATTGGACCAATTATATGTATAAGCATATTCTCCAGCGCTGGGAACAACTGTAATGATGCCATCAGCAACTTCTGGACAACTAGGATATATACCTGCTACTTCTGCAGAAAGTGGTCCTACACAAAAGTCTTTTGTTGCTATTGTGAAATCACATTCATCAAATAATATAACGTCAGAAACAAAATCCTTAAATATTATGTAACCCTGAGGAGTACTGTAAGAAGCACATAAACCATCACCAAAAGAATCACTGACCGTCAAAGTATAGCAATCATTAGGCAGGCATATGACATCAGTGAAATATGCACCATTACTAAATCCATCAAAAGACATCGAGGCTACTATATTTCCTTCATCATCAGATATTTCATATGAGGCTTGCTCTGGATATTGATCAAGTTGAACTTCTATTAGAAATGATCGATCAAGACATTCTTCCACAGGATCTATAATCGTAAAAATTTTGTTGTCCTCACACAAGTTGGAGTCGGTAACTGTAAGTTCATAAGTGCCTGCCGCCAATCCGGATATAGATTCTGTATCGGCACCGGTAGACCATAAGTAACTGTAGGGTGCGAGTCCCTCTGATGGAGTTGCAATTGCAGAACCATTAGCTCCGCCTAGTGCGTTTTGAGTTGATACATCAGCCACCAAAGCTTGAGGTCCTGTGATAAAAAAGTATTTTCTTCTCGTCAGTAAGCCATCATCAACATCAACAAAATAAGTACCCGAACTCAAATTCGATATTGAAATAGTTTCCTCACCCGTTGACCACAAATAAGTATAACTTCCTGAACCACCACTCGGTATGACCATAGCTGTACCATCATTACCCAAACATTGAACATCAGTTGAACTTCCGCTAACAACAAAATCATTAGGGCCAATTAAAACTTTTGTAGGAAAATCAAGAACACCCGTAGCTTCAAATTGGTCGGTTATTGAAGTAGCAATATTTGGGATATACCGATTAAGATTTTCAATAAAAACATCATCAATAAACCATCCATTACCTCCAACTGCAGCATCACAATTCATTTCAAATTTCACGATTCCTACCTGTCCATCGTAATCAGACAAGTCGATTTCAGAAGTAATAAATCCACCACTATTTCCACTAAATCCTGGTCTACTATTAAATATCAGACTATTATATCCATTCGCAATAAAATTATCTCCTAGATCATTCCAAGTCTTGCCATTATCGACAGAAATTTCTACTACTCCGCCATCCCATGTCGCCTCTGTATCATACCAATGAGTAAATGTCAACTGACTATTATTACCCATTCCAAGATTAAATGCATATTGTAATGATGCACCTCCAGGCGAAGACCCGTCATTAGCAAACCAAGTATTATTGCCGCTGGCTGTAGTTGTACTTTGTAGAATCCAACTAGTACTTCCTGATGAGGACAAAGCCCAATTTAAAGTTCCATTCTCCATATCATCAAATACATCATCTACCACTGGGTCAATATCATTATCCACGGATACTATAAAACTATATGTTATTACTTGATCAATATCTAATGACACTGGATCCCAGGATACTACTCCACCAGATTCAGATCCACCATTATCGGCAGATATAAACATAGTATTATCAGGTATTGAGTCTGTTACCACAAGACTAGTTTGATCAGCTACATGGTAGTTAGTTGATGTAAGAGTATATTCTATCGAACTACCTGCCGATACTTGGCTTACATCTGCTATTTTTATGAGCTCAAGAGTACAAGTAGGTGGGAGATCAAAAGCTTCGGTGCCATCTGATCTACTAGAACTGCTTCCTTGCGAGGCAGAATAACCTAGACCTCTATTAGCAAATACCTCCCATATCATACAGACATTAGCGCCACCATTGATAGCCTCATCCGCTGCTATGATAGCATCTCTACCATCTACAAATCCCGGACTACAGGGCTGCAATTTGAGAGCCTCTATTACTAATTCCATCGCCATATTATTACCTCCAGTTCCATCGTACAAATCGGAATCAAAGCCATACTCATCGACCATCATCCATGTCATATCCCAGAGCATGGTACACCAAACAGAGCCTAGTCCATGAGGCACAGATACTCCGCTAAATGATGATGCATATGTCATAGGATTCACTGCCATATCTGTAGTATATGGATAAGGTCTAATCCCAGCACCATCAATAGGTTGACCAAATAAATATGTACCTATCGGACGGTTATCCGTTTCGGTATCTCCTACTTCTATCGTCATCATAAGACCAAACCAATCTGACCACCCTTCTCCCATTTGTTCTTGGTTGCCTAGACAGCCAGATGCAGCTGGACCACCCGTAAGACGATTAGATATACCATGTCCGTATTCATGTGCAATCACAGCATTATCAAGATCGCCATCTCTAGAATTGCATAAAAACATCTGCATACGAGGTCTACTACCATCAGGTGGTGTAGCCATATTAGCATTACATGTACCAGCACCATCCTGAGCTTCTGCTCTAACGTAGTCACCTTCAAGACCTCCCATTCCATTATTGTTCTCTTCTTGGAAGTTACCAGAAGCTTCATCAAAGCCATAGTTATACCACATATCGTGAATGATATTATTCCAGTAAAACAAATTAGTAATCGCCGGTAATGGTAAATCACCAGGGGGGGTATCTTCATCCCATGCAAAATCAAATTCGAGATTTACACCCCCATCTGCCCTAGCCGCATCTCCATTTGTAGGAGAGTTGGAAGAATCATCATCTAAGTATGCATCTACATTGTTTCCTCTAGTCACTGTATACTCAGTACCGTTAATCTGATGCCACCCATTAGGCGACGCTACGAGATTATCAAGCCATGGTTTCTCTTCATAAGATCTCGAGCCATGATTAGGACTTTCTATTGGATAAGCAAAGACATTGTAACTGCTATCTGTCGTCATCAACAAAGCAGCATTGACGGAACTACTATTTTTTGTGTTATGCTCATGATGAGAATGACCCTCATGACCTAAATTGCATTCTACCGTCCAGTTATCTTCATAAAGTACATCGCCAGTTTCTGTATCGATGAAGTAATTTTTCCAATTACCAGACTGCTTTTCATCGATTTCGATACTCCATACATATCTAAGATCATCTTTATTTAAAAGATACAATTTTAGTTCTACATTAACTTCATTAAAAGCAATTGAAGGAGCATTGAATATCTTATTTTTATTTGGTTCAGATGTAGAGGAAATAATTTTAATACTTTGACTTTCCACACTATCTCTATTCGCCATTTTTATCAAAATAGATTTAGGATCCAATAATATTCTATTGGTAATGTCAGAATATGATAAGAATGGATGAAGCGTATTATCAACTCTAATATTTTTTCCATTGATTAAATGAATTGCTGCATAAGAGTTATAAATTTCTAGCTTTGCTATTGATCTTTTTGCATAGATATGTCTGATTCCCTTAGAGGTATAATCATCCGTAACAATGAGATCATCAATAGTAAGCTTACTGGCTTGATCTAATTGACTAAGTAGTATTTGTTCTGGAGATTGTGCGAAAGAAGTATTTGATAAGAGAAATAAGAGAAAGAACAGCGAAGTATAAATTCTACTGATACGCTTTATGGTTGATCTAATAGTCATAGTTTACACATTATAATTAAGATCAAAAATTAAGCTTTTATTTGTAAACTTATGTAACATAATGGTGCCCCTTTATCAAA
>OCVR010002968.1_pt1 | contig 12341 bp, 8 predicted proteins | sample 1539091 | NCBI WGS metagenome assembly OCVR01 (sample SAMEA3355530, study PRJEB22509) | marine metagenome | biome: marine; feature: coastal ocean; material: water | place: USA | collected 2010-08-07 | depth 16 m | reverse complement strand
GGTTTTTTGCGAATCATTGGCCTCCGAGAGAGCACCACTGGATGATCCCCCCGCGCCGGTGCTGCCTGTACTGCCCCCGACGCCATTTCCCGCAGCAAGACGGCGATCGATGTCGACGTAGCGTTCCAGCGTTTGCGCCTCTAGTTGCCGCAGGGCCTCTAAGGCCTCTTCCAATTGCCCATTCAACCGCCTGACGTCGGTCTCAAGCTGCTGCACACGCAGCACCATACTGCCCGAATCATCGCCAGTGATGGGGGACACAGTCACGTCTGCAGGCACCTGCGCCACAGTTGTCTGGCCAGAGTAAGGTCGAATACCGGAGTAAGTCGAGGCCGCGGGCGCTGTTTCCACCGGCGTAACAGGCGTTACCACAGCACTGCTCTGCTTGGCTTCTTCTGCGAGTCGCTCGGCTTCTTCTGCGCGTCGCTCTGCCTCCTCTGCGCGTCGCTCGGCTTGTTCTGCACGTCGCTCGGCTTCCACATCAACGTAGTTCTGCGCCGACGTTATCAGCGCAACCGTTACCAACAAAAAGCCGGCGAATAACGCCGGCTTACGGGATACCCCTGTCACTGCATCATCCTCAACTATTTGAGTTCAACGCGTCGGTTCTGCTGCCAATTGGTCTCACCAGAACCATAAGCCACGGGGTTTTCTTCGCCGTAACTGATCGTCTCGACTCGATAACTCGGTAGCCCATTAGCCACCATGTAGTCGCGAACCGCGTTCGCACGCCGCTCACCGAGGGCTAAATTGTATTCTCTAGTCCCTCTCTCGTCGGTATGGCCCTCAAGACGAACGCTGTCATTATTACCCAACAGCGCTTGAATGTGAGCGTCAACTTGCGCGCGCGCATCCTCTGTCAGCGAGGAGCTGTCAAACTCAAAATAAAACACCGTGCCCACATTAGCGGCGGCAGCTTCTCGACCCTGCTGCGCCTTCACTTGCGCCTGCTGCTCAGCTTCCTGCGCTGCGGCCTCCTGCGCGGCCTGCTCTTCAGCGGCGGCGGCAGCGGCTTCGGCTTCTTTAGTATCGTTACTGGAGCACGCTGCCAGAACGAAGGCTGCAAAAACGAGGCTAATCCACTTGGCGTAAAGCGTTGGTTTAATCATGGCTTACTGTCTCCCCTAATGGCCCAAAATTACACTGCCGCTAATGTAGCGCATAACGACAACATTTTCTCGCTAAGATCGTAAAAAAAATGCCACCTTTTACGGCGTCACGTAAGGAGACCAAGCCGGCTCTTGAACACTGCCCTCGCGAGCGGGCAAGCTGAACCGCACCCCACCATCGACTGCCACCGCAGCCAAGATACTGTCCTGTCCGCGTTTGGTCGCGTACAGCACAACCGAACCATTAGGTGCAATACTGGGGCTCTCATCGAGGCTAGTCTCGGTCAGCACCGTCAGTCTGTCGGTCACTAGATCAAGCACCGCGATGTGGTATCGGCCATCACGTTGATGCACGAGCGCCACATTACGACCATCCTGAGCGACGCGAGCGCGGGCGTTGAAAGCCCCTTCAAAAGTAATGCGTTGAATTTTCTTCGTGCGCAGATCGTAGCGATATATCTGTGGGCGCCCACCCCGATCAGACGTAAACAACAATGACTTCCCGTCTGGCATCCAAGTCGGTTCGGTATCGATCGCAAAATGCCGCGTTAACCGAGTTAACGCGCGAGTCGTCAGGTTTAAAAGATAGATATCGGGGTTGCCATCTTTAGACAATACCAAGGCCATCGTATTGCCATCGGGCGACCAAGCAGGAGAGTTATTGAGACCCTGAAAGTTAGTCAATTGTTCACGCGCACCGGTGCGCAAATTTTGACGATAGATCGCTGGTCGTGACGTTTCAAACGAGACATAGGCTACCTCTTGCCCATCAGGCGACCAAGTGGGCGACAGTATCGGGTCACGACCCTCGAGTAATACGATAGGCCGCTGGCCATCAGAGTCAGCCAATGTCAGACGATAAAAGTCCTTAGCATCTGGGTTGCGCATGACTGACACATATAACAGGCGGGTTGCGAAAGCGCCTGTAATGCCCGTAAGCCGTTCATAGACTGCGTCAGAGACGCGATGCGACAGCATGCGCAGTTCTGTTACCGGCCCCATCACCGTGCCTGAATCGATCGCCATTTGTCGCGTCGTATCAAAAAGTTGAAAATCGATTCGTATCTGCGTCCCCAGCGTGACCTGCCCGATCAGCACATACTCCGCCGAAATAGCACGCCAATCGCGAAAATACATTTCCGCCTCTCGTGTCGGATAACTGAGCATATCGCGGCGGCTTACGGGGGCAAATTGCCCGCTTCGCACTAAATCTGAATCAATAATTTGCGCGACGTCCTCGGGGGCCGCACCCAATCCTTGCCAACCGAAGGGCACCACCGCAATAGGAGTTGGATTATCGAGGCCCTGATTGATTTCAATCTGCAACTCAGCATGCAGGTTCGATGCAAAAAACAGCAGGGCTAATATGCTCATTCGTCTTATCAACACAGTTAGTACCTCAAATCCTCTGGCCTGAAAATTAGCTGAAAACGCCGAAACGTGGTTTCGAATACCCGACTGTCCAGCTGCGCAATCTCTGGGAATTTACCGACTCGCTCGACCGCGCTGATCGCGCTTCTATCGAAGGCAGCATCGCCGCTTGTTGTCAATACACTGACCCCGACAACCTCTCCGGTTGGCACCAATTGTATCGAGAGCACTGACACCATACCGTTGCGCGCACTGGGCGGCCTAGTCCAACGGTTGATCACGGCACGTTGAATCGTCGCCGCAACGGCATCCTTCAAACTGATGGAATCTGATCCTGACAGATCGGATGTCGCCATGTTAGCCAACTCTTCCCTAGCCATTGCGGCCAGCTGAGTCGCATCCGACTCAGCTGCGGCGTCTTCGATCTCAGGTACCGGCTCGACCACTGCAGGCGGCGGTGCCTCGCGAGGGGTTGCTGGAGTAGGGTCTACCTGTGGTTTTGGTTTTGGTTTTGGTTTTGGTTTTGGTTTTGGTTTTGGTTTTGGTTTTGGTTCTGGTTCTGGATCTGCGTTTGCTGTTATGACCAGCCAAATCTTGAAGGGCACGGTTGCAGATAGGTACTATGCGACGGTGGCGAGTGGAAATGCCCGCGCAGCTGGCCTGCCTCAAGCGGTAACGTTTGGGATCGTCAAAATTATGCCCAATATTAAGAACACTTCGGCTAACACACAGATTAACCTTGTATCGCTGTCAACGAAGCTCATCGTCTGGGTGCCGGAAAGTATTGACTAGGGTAAAAGCAACAAGATGAAGATAAAAAATGCCTGTTACAAGTCGCCTGCCTAATGATTCGCGTTTCTGACATTCCCGAAGGCCAGATTGAATTTTCGGCGATCCGTGCCAGCGGTCCGGGTGGCCAGAACGTCAACAAGGTATCTTCCGCGATTCATTTAAGATTCGACGTCAAGTCCTCTAGCTTACCGGAAGCCGTTAAGTTGAAGCTTCTCAGGATGCGCGATGCCAGGATCAGTTCTGAGGGTGTGATCATCATCAAAGCGCAAAAGTTCAGGAGCCAAGAAAAAAACAGATTAGAGAGCCTCGAGCGACTCGATGACATGCTTAAGAAATGTCAGTTTGTCGATAAACCCAGAAGGAAAACTCGCCCCTCAAAGTCAGCAATCCGCAAGCGCCTTGATAGCAAGAAGAAGCAGGGTTCTATTAAGAAAAATCGCGGCAAAGTCGACGACTACTGAGGACTACGGCCAGACTGGCTTAAGCTCCAATTTTTGCCCTAAGCGTGCAGGTGACAAGCGACTGAGGTAAGTACCCGTGAAGCTAAAAACTATTGCCGAGGCGCTCCTTGATGAAGCTAGCTCAGTCGCGCAGCTGCGAGCAGCCCTAAACGCTTTTTCTCAGCTATGCAGTGACGTTGGCGGCGTCGTACCCAACCCCAGCTTTAGCGCCTGGGCAGATGACTCCTTGTTAAAAGACGGCGTCGCTATTAGCCCAGAAGCCGCCGCCCATTGCGTAAACGACTCTCAGCGCACTGTTGTTTTTATTCGCGCAGCCTACGCAGCTATAACTGCGGCCAAACAGCGCTTTGCCAATGGTCCAATCGAGGTCCTGTATGCGGGCTGCGGGCCCTTCGCCACATTACTACTGCCACTACTGGCAAACTTTAGGCCCGGTGAGTTAGTGGTGCATCTCCTAGACATTCATCAACGATCGCTCGATAGCGTCGCGTTACTCATCAGACATTTTGATCTGGAGGGTCACCGCATCAGCTATGTAAAAGACGATGCCTGCCACTATCAACATTCGAGTAATCCCCATGTGATCATCGCCGAAACCATGCAAAAATCCTTGGAGCAGGAGCCGCAGTTTGCCGTTACTGCTAACCTCGCACCGCAGTTGCATGCGAGGGGAATCTTTATTCCTCAAAAGATCGAGGTTTCGCTGTGCCTTGCCAAACTGGAAGACGAGAGATCCGCATTGCAACAGGGCGACGCACTAGACCCAAACGCCCTGCAGACGGCTGGCGAACGGCATGCACTGGCCACTGTACTCTCCCTAACACCAGAGCACGCTGTGACTCTGAGACAGCAGGCCCTTCAAAACAGCCATGGCTCCCTTGAACTCAACCCAATACACGTAACCCTTCCCGCCATAACCAACCTCAATACATTTGATGCGGTTTTGTTTACTCGCATTCAGGCTTTTGAACAGCACCGGCTGCTCGATTATGAATCGGAAATAACCCTGCCCTTGCGCTGCAATGAATTTACCCCGTTGAAAGCAGGCGAGCAGTACAGGGTTGGTTTACAAATTGGAAGTTATCCCAAGTTTTCCGTCACTCAAGTGCGTGATAGCTCACTGTTCAAGACCGATCAATAACGCATAAAGCTAGACAGCCTTTCAACGAGTATCCCGACAACTTTTATCGGCACTAACGGTTCAACTAGCCCGTAGGGTGCGACCGCCCCCGAAGGCCCCTAGGAAAGCGAACGTAGTACTTCTCTCGGCCTTCACATAAACCCATGCGGTCGCCCCTTGTGAGCGATAGCGCCTTGCAATCCCTGCTTGCGCCAACGCGGCGCCCAACTTGAGGAGCAGCCCCCCAAGGTCTTATGACAAGTAATTCTGGAACAATGAAAGAATGTCGCTTTTTGAACATTCGGGTCAAATACAACCCGCTACCGAGCTGCCACCAAGAGACAGGGTTAGATAAGCCAACAAAAACAACACTTTAGCTGCCTATACATTCATCTGGCACGTTTCGCGGGGAGATAGCCGTTAGCCATCGGCAAACGACCAGCGTGCGTTTGAGTCAGTGAAAAAGGCTACGATCAACGACTACCAACCTCGTGTCCTGCAGCGTAAAATTTCCGGGCTAAGCCACACTAACTCCATCAAAATAGAGACCCATACATTGACGAATTTCAAAGCACTTATCAGGCGCATCGTGAGTATTGTTGTAATCGCTGAGCTTGCGTACCTGCTCATTATCAATACCGCGCTGCACCTCTCAATTACCCAAGATCTGGTGAACAAAATTAAGCCCGAGAAGTTTCAGGTCTCTTGGGAACGCGCCTGGAGCTTTTATCCACTTCGCGTCCATGCTGAGGGAATCACCGCCAATGGCCAAAGTCGAACTCAGCAATGGGAGGTCCTTGCAACATCGGGGTCGGGCTCGATTTCTTTACTGCCCTTGGTGTTAAAACAGGTGTATATCTCCGACATCGAAGCAACAGACGTCGACTACCGGCAGCGCCCGCGACTGAAGCCCGAGCGCGACTACAGTACGTTACTCGCATTTTTCCCGCCGATTACCGGCAGAGAAGTCGTCCCCGTCGAAACAACACCGCTCAAAAGTAAACGACCATGGAAAATCCATCTGAGCGGGCTGCAAGCTCAGGGCAATCACAAGTTTTGGGTGTTCAATATTCAGGGAACAGCTAGCGGCTCAGCAACCGGTGACATGTATATGGAAACCCGCCGTGGTAAATTTTGGCTGGATATTGCTAACGCCGATCTCAACCTTGGACCCGCGTATCTCAACGGAACTGCACAAGCTTATGAAGGCGGTACATTGCAGGGCTCGCTTGGGTTCACGCCAATGATTCGTAGCGAACATCGAGGAAAACGCATGCTGCGTTTTGGTTACACCGATGTACTGCTCGATGTTGGTATGGAGAATTTCAACTTCATCAACATTTTCACAACCGGACTCGGCGATCTTGATATTAAGGGCGCAGGCCAAGTAGAGGGTCGTTTAGTACTGCGTGATGGATACGTGCGTGCGGGCACTAAGCTCACGGCCTCTGCGAATAACCTCGGCGTGACGATCCGTGATGTCGATATCTCTGGTCAAGGCACCGTGCTGATTCAAACCCCAGCCGATGCTGACAGTCCGCTCGGGCTCAGTGTTGCTTACGAAGCGTTGCAGGCCGCAAATATAGACGCGAGCGAACCCTTCCTCAAGGGTAATGCTTTACGACTAGATTACAGTGGCTCCAATTATATTTACCCGGACCCCGACAAGAGCTTTCAAGAACTGTGGGATGACGACGACGCCCGTAAACGCCGTGCAATGAATACCTTTAACTTATTAGTCGATGACGCAACGGTCATTGATATGGCAACCTTCAATGCGTACTTACCTCCAGAAAGCCCTTACACCTTTGCTGGTGGCACAACTCGCCTAGATGCTGACATAGCCTTTGGCGAAGATAGTATGAAAGGTTCAATTCAGCTCGACTCTACCGCGGTAAAAATACAAGTCGACGAGCAAAGCTTTGAGGCTGATATCGACGCCGATATCGCAATCCCTAGCGGCATACCCCGTGAATTTAAAGCGAACTTAAGTGGCTCTACGCTGCGGGTGTTTAATGTGCGCGTTGACGGCAATGAAGAAAATTTTGACGGCGATTATTGGTCCGCGGCGCTTGAGCTGACATCCGCAGAAGGTACCGTGCAACAACCCTTAGCGTTAGATGCAAAAGCAACGCTCAGCGTTAGCGATACGCGGCCATTGGTAGCATTCGTTGACAATAAAAGTAACCCCCCTAAATTTTTATCCAACTTGATGGCCGTTAAAGATTTAAGCGGCGAAGCGGAACTCAAGATGTTTGAAGGTAAAACCACCATTCCTCTAGCTTATGTTAATAGTGAAAAAGCAGAAGTTGCGGTGAAGGCAACGTTTTACGATGGCGAAAGAGATGGCGTTGTTTATGCGCGGTTTAAAAAATTGGATGCGCTGCTAAAACGTGAAAACGGCAAACGCAAAGTGGTGGTCACCAAATCTCGGGAGAAGTTCGATCAATACCAGATTTCTGAACGATAACAGCGCTCTCAAACTTATCAATCGTCCCAGATGCCGCCGCCGTGCTTATCGTAATCCTGCACTGAAAGCAGGAATGAGCACATCGGCGATCTACACTACTGAGGAGTGGAGTACACAAGGTGTCGACGGAAGAGCGGTACGCTAAGCTAAGCCGCGAACTCTGCCGTGATGCATTGTTTGCTTTCTCTTTGACACTCACTGAATTTAGGGCCGCTTTATACGCTGCAGCCCGGCGGTTAAGCTTTGAATTGCCACTCTAGGGAATGATGGCTATTAAACATGCAGGTAGCTCGAGACTGCATCAAAGACCACGCCACAAAAAATATGGCAACTCTATGCTTTTAAATCCAAGATCAGTTCGCAACATTTTTACCTCTGCAATACTCATGGTGTTGGCGGGCTGCGTGACGACGGTCAAAACACCCTTTGAAGTACCGGAGGCGGATTTTGCTTTAACAGCTGCACCTGCGGGGCCACTTGCTACGCTTGAAGGGACCGTTGATGCGCGCAGCCGCACCGCAACGGCCATACAGGACAAACCTTCTGACCAATACACTGCAGATGCAGACGCTGAAATTTCTGGATTTAAATTACTCAATCGCAGTGAAGACGCGCTCACTTGGCGGCTAGCCCTAATTGACTCAGCCACCCAAAGTATTGACACCCAATACTACCTGTACCATGGCGATAGCACTGGCATGCTCATTACTAGCAGACTCATTGATGCCGCCGATCGCGGTGTAAAAGTTCGAGTTATTATTGATGACATGGGCACCTTGGCGTCGGGTAAGCAGCAAGGAAAGACCCGCGATGCCATTGGCACACTGATGGTCGGTCACCCCAACATAACGTTGCGCTTATTCAATAGCGCCGATAATCGGAAGTCGGTGGGGTGGGGACTGGAGTTTGCAACCCACTTTTCCCAGCTCAACCACCGTATGCACAACAAGTCCCTCATTGTGGATAACCGAGCTGTGATTCTTGGAGGGAGAAATATTGGCGATGAGTACATGGGGCTTAGCGAAGCGCTGAATTTTCGCGACATCGATGTTCTAGGTGTCGGTGTAATAGCCCGCCAGACCAGCGCTATATTCGACCTCTTCTGGAATAGCGGCTGGGTAATTTCCGCTAATAAAGACCAGAGGCTACGAGCCGAAAAAGACTTCAACAGCGTCCGCAATTCGGTCACAGAAGCGCTGGCTAACTCACCTCAGCTTAAGCAATTTTCTGTCACGCCCATAGACTGGCGGTCTTCCTTAGAGACCCTCGCGCCCTCTTTGCATTTGGGAACCAGTGAGGTACTCACTGATATCCCGCAATCTGATGGGATTAGCGCTGACCTTTTGGAGGCTGTTTTTGACATAGTGCCGAAAACCCAGCATGAATTGCTGGTTACCAATGCCTATTTCATCCCGGATGAGCCAGGTGTTGCAATGCTTCAGCAGCTAAATGAGCGGGGTGTTGACGTAAAAGTGCATACCAATTCTCTCGCTTCTCAAGACGTGCCCGCAGTGAACAGCCACTACAAGGCATGGCGGGGTCCCATGCTCGACGCGGGTGTAGCACTTTACGAGGCCCGTCATGATGCGGCCATTAAGGAGACCGTGGTTGATACAGCGCCTATTAATGCCAAGGCTATGGGCCTACATTCGAAATCTATGGTCATCGATCGCCGTTTCTCTATCGTGGGTTCTGCAAATTTTGACCCGCGCTCAGCGCTTATTAACTCGGAGATGTTCGCGGTGATCGACAGCGAGAGCCTCGCAAATGCGTTGGCTGAAGCCATAGAGCAAGATATAGCTCCGGCAAACAGTTGGCGGGTTGAGCGTGACCCCGATAGCCGTTTAACTTGGCGTAACAGCGACGAAACGCGCACTAGTCAGCCGTCCCGAAGCGGTTGGCAGCGAGTTCAAGATTGGTTTTTTAGGCTCTTTCCAAAAAGCCTCTACTAATCTCACCGCACGCACAGAAATACCTCCAACTAACATTCATGCATTAGGCATACGGCGATAGTTGCTCTCGGCAGAATCTTTGGGAAGCACCCACAATGGCATCAAGCCGCGGGGCCAGCCCGTAATAGATGACCGGACATTTACTGTTAAGAAACGCGCATTTACACCGTTTTTTTTTATTTTTACAGGTCGAGAGCTGTGCGAAGCTCCTCACCCTGTCCTAGACAGTGACATGACGTTAAATCGGCAATCAAGGAAGATGGCCAAGACATGCTTAATACTGCGAGCACTACCGATCATAGCCTGAACGCCACAGCCGTGGGTATAAAGGCGTACACCCGCGAAAAATTAACGGCTACCACACCGTGAACTGTGTAGCGGCGGTGCCACGCCATGACACCATTAACATCATACTGACCAAGTTCATCATAGTCGTGCTGTTGTCTGTTTCGGGGGCCGGTGTCGAATGGCTACGTGCCGATTTCTACTACGCCAGCGCGCCCTACGTGTACCCCGTATTTTATATTTTTGCCGCTGTTTTTATGGGGTTGGGGTGGGGGTTAATAACCGCGATTTTAACCCTGTCACTGGTTTTAATATGGGCTGAACCGCAAGATTTTTTAGGTCCAATTACTATCTGCATACATGCTCTTCAGGCAATTTGGCTGGGAGTGAAGGCCCAAAGGCAAGCTAATCTCCAGGTCTTTAATGAGGGTCTGAAATTTTGGCTTTGGTGCGGCGCGCCTCTTTTATGCATTGCCTCATACCCCTATTTTTCTGAGTTTTCATGGAGTGGGACGACCATCGTCCTGCAAGAAATCTCAACGAATATCTTATCACTGCTGATATTTTCGATTGTTTTTCATTCATCTAGAGTAAGAAAGCGTCTTATTTTTCTGACCCCATCGCCGGTCATCGCTAACGAGCACGGCATTCGCTACACCTTGGAGGTCGCAGTTGCCGCACTTATCGTCATACCAGCCCAGCTATTTTTAATTATGGAATACGTGATACGGGACGATGCAAGCAACTACGAATTTATACAGTTATCTAGGACGACATCCGGTCTATACAGCGAATTTCTCCACGCTCGTTCCGAGGTCCTCTATCTCAGTGCCAACGCACTGACATCTCGAGCTGAAGATAGCCCTACTTTTGTTGCCAAAAAACTCGCCGAATCATTGAAGGGCTTTGATGCACTGTGTGGCGCCTTTATGATTACCGCAACAGCAGCGCCTATAGTGGCTAAAAATGACTGTGAAGGCCTTGATCTAGCTAATCTTCCACGGTCGTTGAGTCAATTTCATCAGGCAAGCTCCGTAGTGTTATCAGATATCACATCGAAGACCTTGACACATGGCGTCCGTGGCAGTGACTTCGAATTAGTCATACTTATGGAACATCGAGTCGTTAACCAACTCGCACGACAACTAGCGGGTGTCGACGGGCAAACAGCACCTCTGTATGACGTAACACTCGAGAACAGAAAAGCACCTTGGAGCTCGTCATATTCTGAGGCGGTTATCGAAACACCGACGACTAAGCGCCACTTTTTTTCTAAACGGCTCAATGAGCGCTTTGTTTATGAATTCCCAGCGATATCAAATTCCACCTGGGCCGCCACAGGACTTCGCATAGAGTTCAATGCGCGAGCATTTGCAGAATCCAAGCTCCGTGACACCGGAATTTTCCTCTCAATAATGATTTCTATTTTGTTCGGCATCATGATTTTTATACGATTTTTAATAAAGCATGAGGTTGAAGGTGTACAGCAACTGGCAAATTTTCTTCAAGATTACTCCCCTAACTCTGATATAGAGGTGGCACTTAATAGATTTGAAATTGCCGAATTTAGCAACCTAAAAACTGCAGTCATCAAGCTCACAAACAACTTGAACGTTTTACAAAAAGAGCAGAATAAATCGGTAGTCGAGCTACAAAACCGAGCAGCCCAGCTTCATGGCATGGTGGAACAAAGTAAGGCTTTTTTATTATTGATAAATGCCGGTGGATCCATCGTAAATCAAAACAAAATCGCTAGAGCAAAAGAATACGCTTTCATCAAAAAGTCATTTGTCGCAGCGATTAAGACATACTCCTCAAACGCGAGCGCCGACCCCTCCGGTGATATCATTTATCACAGTGCGCTGGAATGGCTTCGCAGTGGCAAAACCCAGTACTTTCAGGAAGTGAAAATATGTTTTGGCGACGCTGACGATATTCGACCTCTGACCTTGCAATTTGGTCATTACGGCACGACCAACGTCACCTACTTTGCTCGCATTGAAGACATATCAGAATTCGTAGCCACCAAGGAAAAATTGGCTCACACCTCTAGGCTTGCAGAACTTGGAGAGCTTGCCACCGGCGTCGCCCACGAACTCAGCCAACCACTTAATGCGATCACCATGAGCTCATCAAACATCGCCGCAAAGCTTAACAGGGACGGCCTCACCGATAGTTACCTGCGAGCCAAGCTCATGCGAATACAAGAACAAGTTGCGCGATCTGGAAAAATTATCAGTGACCTGAAATCGTTTGCTCGCGCAAAAAATTTGGATAAAGAGCTCACAAATACCGCCTCAGTCATTACTAAATCGATTGAAATGGTGAGATCACAATACGAGCTCGACAGCATCACTGTTCACACCAATTATTGTAATGACGACCTCAAAGTTTCTGTGAATGCTCAGCAGATAGAGCAGGTTTTAATCAACCTCTTCAATAACGCAAGGCATGTCATGGCAAAGCAAGGGGGTGGCCGGTTGACCATCACCGAAAGCCGCAAGGATGACAAAGCCAGCATCATTGTTCGCGACAGTGGGCCAGGTATTGATCAGAAGCTAAGAGATAAAATTTTCACGCCGTTTTACACAACCAAAATTAGCGAGGGTGGAACCGGCTTAGGACTTTCAATCAGTCACAAGATCATGCAAGACCATCAGGGCAGCCTCATGCTGCTTGAGTCAGCAAGCGGAGCGAGCTTCGAACTACTCATTCCTCTTGCCATGACTGACTGAAAACTTCCGATTGCAGCCACAATCTCTGTACAGCACCCAGACGACA
>OCVR010002967.1_pt1 | contig 12344 bp, 30 predicted proteins | sample 1539091 | NCBI WGS metagenome assembly OCVR01 (sample SAMEA3355530, study PRJEB22509) | marine metagenome | biome: marine; feature: coastal ocean; material: water | place: USA | collected 2010-08-07 | depth 16 m | reverse complement strand
TCGCCATTATCGGGCTTGCATTGCTCACTGTTCAATCTGTGAACAACTCAACCCACAACCTCACCGTATTGAATCTGATTTCAATCGGTGGATTTTTAACCAACTATCTATAGGCTAATACTATGATTAATTATATATTTGATCTCGACCATACCGTCATTGACTCAAGTCACAGACAACACACACTCGCGGACGGCTCGCTCGATCTTGATAATTGGCGCGAAAACTGCACCCGAGAAAAGATCATGGCTGACAAGATTTTGCCTCTCGCTGATCTCATGCGCTCTGCATGGAATAAGGGCGACAAGGTGATAATCTGCACGGCTCGCGTTCTATCTCTCTGGGATCATGTTTTTCTAGCAGATAACGATCTTCGCGCTCATGCGATACTGTCACGGGCTGAAGGCGATACTCGGAAAGATGACGAAATGAAACGCGCACTATTGCTGAAGCACTTCAAAGATATGGGCGTACCCTTTGCCCGATGGACTCGCAATGCTGTATTTTATGACGATAATCAAAACGTCCTGAAGATGGCTAAAAAACTGGGTATAATAGCCCGTGATGCTGTAAAACTTAACGCACAAATGGGAGCGTAAACAATGACTATTTCAAAAAACATTTTCATGGTACTTGATACAGAAACTTGTGATTTGCAGGGGTCGGTCTATGATGTTGGCTACACCATTTGCGATAAGCATGGCACGGTTCTAAAAAGCTATAACGCTTTAGCGCGTGAAGTTTTTACCGATGCATCACGCATGATGGGTGCGTTTTACGCTAAAAAGATGTTTACTCATTATGCACCCATGCTCGACGATTCTTTGATTCGTTTAGAGAACTGGCAAACTATCGTCGATCAAATGCGCTCAGATATTGCGGAATTTAATGTTACGACGATTGCGGCTTATAATGCAGGTTTTGATCTTCGCGTTATGAGAACGACAAACGCGCAATTCGGTGACGGCTCGCCAATTTGCCCCAAGGGATTAAAAATTCTTGATATTTGGCAATTCGCTTGCGAAACAAAACTATCGCAAAAAGCCTATAAAAAACTAGCTCGGTCTAATGGTTGGGTGAGTCCTGCGGGCAATATCAAAACTGGTGCAGAATTTTGCTACCGCTATACCTCGCAGAATCCCGATTTTATTGAAGATCATACCGCGCTATCTGATGCGATTATCGAGACTCAGATTTTGGCCGCTTGCTTTGCGATGAAAAAGCGCATCCCTTACGGTAAAATAAACGCTCAACCGTGGCGACTGGTTCAAGATACTGCGGTAGAGAATGACTCAAAAATCCACGGCTCGGAGGTAGCTTAAAATGACTAAGAAAATGCACGCGAAATATACTTCGCTAAAAATAAAGATGGAATTAATACGCACTGTGTGCCCCATCATTATGATCTTGATTCAGCTTTTTATAATTGTGAAAATCTACTAGGGCAAAAGCCAAATGAGAATGACTCTCATTTGGCCGCACCGATTTTGTACACACATTTGCATAGATATTTATACACGTACGCATAGGCGCTGGGTTTGACATTTCCTCAAAATCGGCGCGGCCGCGCCCAAGTAGTATGTCAACGACTATTTTCTGTGTTGCTCGGAAATGTGTGACCAATTTGGACCAAATCGTCATAGTCTTTTTTTTCAGCGCCGGCAAGTAGTAATTAAATGATGTTTTTTTGGTGGGCGCGCCGATTATACCACAGTGCGAGAACGATGTCAAGTCTTTTTTGTGACTCCCACCAATTAAATGAAGTTTCCTGAGGTCTTGCGCCGAAGTGCAAAAATGAAGTGGTAAAACAGCGCCGATTATACCACACCCCTGGCGTGTTTGTCAAGTACTTTTTGTAAATTGGTGAAAATTCTGATAGATCGGTCTAGTCTGGGCAAACCTGGGCGGGTGCGCTAAAATTTTGGTAGATTCGAGCAAATTAGACTTGACACGCCCTGGCCATGTGCGGCCCCCGGGAATTAAATTGCGTTTCCTCCCCCATTTTCCCCAAAATTCATTTGACAGCATGGTGAAGTGGGCGTATAATAGTTTCATAAATTAAGAAAACAACCAATCGAGGGGGCAATAAAATGAGAAAAGACAAAATAGTTCTTGACAGAACCCCTAAAACCACGTATAATAACTTTATTAAATCGGCATTCACCAAATTTTTCGGGAGAAAAAATATGACAGAAGTAACACGCACCCCCAACTACACAGACGAGATGGTAGACTCTATGGTAGCAGACTACACAGGAAACCCTACCAAAGAGACAGTAGCAACCCTAGCAAAAGAGTTCAACAAAAGTACTCGATCTATCGTTGCTAAATTAGTACGAGAAGGTGTATATGTTGCACAGGTTCGTGTCACTAAGACTGGAGCTCCAGTAGTACGAAAGGCGGAGATTGTAGCCCAGATTCAAGATGCATTAGGTGCAGAATTCACCACTCTTGAGAAGGCTTCTAAAGCTGACCTAGAGAAACTATTGGCGATGGTGGCGTAATGTCCTATCAAGCAAAGAGACAACTCAGCACTCTAGTATGGTTTATAGCAGTGCTGTTTACACCCCCAATAGTATTATTACTCACCAGTTGAAAAATAATTCTTGACGAAGTGGTTAAATGTTAGTATAATAGTATTTCAAAGATTGAGAAGAGCACGGTAAATCGCGACCAGTATTGCCTGGATATATTCCTAAGTGTCAGAGAACACGTTTCGTAACTGACAGCCCCTCTTCCTTTGCTTTGAGTCAGTCCTAAGCTGTTGAGCATCAGTGATACGCAGGGACTATAAATAAGTGCTACCAACTGCTCTAGCCAGTGCCGATGATGAGTGATCTAGCCGTTAAGCATTTGATCTCACGAGAGGTGAACACTGGGACAGCCTACCTCGCAGGGCTGTATAAAGCGTATGGTGCAGGAGCTTTTGGATCTTTGAGCTGATCAAAGGGAGGTTTGTGGGTCGTAGACTCTGTTAATATCCTTACATAAAAAGCAAGAGTCGAGGTGCTCCTATCATTGGGCTTAAAAAACCGGAGCAGGTGGATTGAAGGGATGGTATCTCCACCAACTTATTTATTGAGAGTAGTCGCTCAAACCCTTTATACCCTCCTTGTGAGGGTATTTTTTTGCATGTTCTAAAAATATTTCTTGACATTTTTCCCCAGAACCAGTATAATAGTGGTACAAATTTATAAAAGCTATGGGAGAAAAACCGATGTTACTAGACTTTCCAACGAAAGGTGTAAGAGTAGACGTATTACGCAATCAACTGCTTCAGAGAATTGACGTAATAAAAGAGCATTACAAGTGCATAGACGATATTCATGAACAATTAAATACGCTAGAAATGGAGCTATCGAAGCTGGAAAAAGAAGTAAGTACTCTAGAGCAGAGCTACGATGTAGTTTTATCCGAGTACGTACCTTTAGTTGAAGATAGACTTGAAGTACAGTTCCTATCTTATTCTCCTACTGCTATTCTGGATGCGGACGCAGACAATGGAATTACCTTGAGATTTGGAGAAAACGGCATTCCTATTCAAATGGACACATTCGAGGATGAATAATAAATGCAATTCTATGATGCTAGAAACCCTGAATGGAGGGACAACATGAAGCTAAAACAAGATATAATTGAACAATTTGAAAAAGGAGCCACTGTGTGGGAAATTGCCAGAAGGTATAACACTACAGTGAAAGCAGTACTAGATCTATTGGGTACTGAGCGTAGTCCTTTGGCTGCTGATGCAGTGCAGTGGTGGCTAGAGCAAGAGGATGCGAAACATGAATTATAATGAAGAACAAACGAAGTATATAGTAGAAAGATACACAGATCTACCACGTACAGAAACAGTAGAACATCTAGCAGAAGAGCTAGGAAAGAGTACAAAGTCAATCATTGGCAAGTTATCAAGAGAGGGGGTATATCAACGTGCAACTTACAAAAACAAAACTGGGGAGTTACCTATTACAAAAGTGGAACTCGTTAACAATATTGCTGAGAATCTGGGAATTGAAGTTGAGAATCTACTTGGTCTCGAAAAAGCTCCAAAAGCCACATTAAAGTATCTTGACCTCGCTACGGGGACAGAGAGTACAGTAGCGGATTGGAGAAAGGGAACAATCTGGGAGAGAGATAGTGAACAGCTGGATTAACTCAGACTTTACGGTGGTGTGTAGTAGAGGAGATATTGTCTGGGAAGTAATACAAGCAGATAGCCTAGAACATGCTAGAGCTATAGCAGTAGCGTGGGATTTGGGAAGAATTAATAGTGCAATGGGGAAGTGGTTAGTTTGACCCCGCTACGGGTGCGGAGAGAGCCTTAGCTAGAAATAGTTGAGGCTTTTTTATATCTAGGAAAACAAGGACAAGTACTAGGACGAAAGGAAGAATCATACACAATCTTTATAAATTTTGGTGAATAAATACGGTCTTTTACGACCAATCGCGAATTGGGCAAAATTTTCATAAGTAACATAAGAGTAGTAAAAAGGGATTTTTAGTAAAATTGATTAAAGACCAAATGAGTTTGAACGAGTGTTCTTGGTCTTGTTTGATTATTCATAGTCATCAACAAGTGATCATAGGTATCTCATAGTTGATACACAGTATATGTATGATTTATAATAATTAGTTTAATCAGATACCCCACAGTAGAGGCGTTACATATTCTATTCCACGCCTCCTGTAACGCAGTATCCATTAAAACAATTATTATCTAGTAGAGAAGAAGTATTGATTTGATCTTGTTGTTGATCATAGTCATGAAATTATCATTTATTATATCACACAATTTGAAATCTGTAAAGGTCTAATTTTTGCTTAGGTTATATGGTTTTGATTGGTTGAGAAAGTAGGAAAATGAAGCTCGCATACAAAAACTATTTTTCCACTCCCATTTTCTACCTTGGTTAAATAGCATCTTCACCCACTATATCACATAGTTTCTTCACTTCCTTGATCTTCCAATCTCCATCAATCCATCGACGATTATCTCCCCATGCTAACCAGAATTCATCAAGTAGATACTCGTCATACTTTTCTAGATATTCTTCCTTCTTCAGTAGTTTTTCTCCGTAAGCATCTCGCTCACTACAATTCATCACCCACATCTTGTGACAAAAAGCATCAAATAAGTGTAGTGTTTCACTTGTCATGCGTTATTTTCCTCTTAGTATTTGTGGAATTAAAAGTAGTACACCTGTAACAAGTAGTCCAATTAGGAACCCTGCAAACCCGTCCTGCACAGTTGCATCATACAGTACCTTCGGGGTCATAATAAGTATATAAAGGTACCACATCGCTTCAAGTATCCAGTAAGGTTGCTTATCCATTGTCGAGACCTAGCACGAGTGCTAGCTGGGGTTCGAAATACCCAGGTCCCTTCATGACTTTCCCATCTTCTCGGTAGATGGCTTTTCCATCTTCGCCTAGCTTGGACATATTACTCTCATGTACTTCTAGGAAACATGCATCCAAATCAATCCCAAAACTAAGCCCAGCTCCATATACGACATATAAAATATCCGTAAGGGCATCCGCGACTTCAACCACATCATTCTTGCTAAGTGCTTCACGTAACTCATCTACTTCTTCCTCAATTAATGCGAGCCTTAGCTCAGTTATAGCACGATCAGGTATGATAGGTTCTATCTCTACCTTCTGACCAAATGCCACCATAAAATCTTCTACTAACTCTAAATTTGTACCGTCCATAATTCCTTCCTGTTTCGTTGACCCCGCTACGGGGTTGAAAATATTGTCCCAATTCTTTGAAATCGCTTCACGATCTTCTTTTCGTCTGCTGCTGCCCTTTCCCATCTTATGCCTCTAATAACTCTATCATTTTATCGTTCCATAGTTTTTTAAATTCTATATTATTTGCCTTATCTCTAGCAACGAGTAGCTTATTGACCTTATCCCAATCTAACTCAAGCATATTAAATTCGGAAGAGGAGAAATACTCTCCATCGCCATACGTTCCATCAGGTAACTTCTCTTCTAGTAAGTACGTCATTTCATCATCATCCTCGACATCAATATGTGTAATTTCACATACTTTATCCAGCTTAGGAACGTATACTTCCTTATTTACATAAGTTTCCCATTGCCATTCAAATAGGGCAATCCACCGAGCAAGTTCTCGATCCTCTGATAGAATCTCCTCTATCTGGTCTTGCGTAAACCTACTCATACCCAGTTATGGACGATGTTCGCCATGATAAAAATTGCACAAGTGCAGTTAAGTAGTATGATTACGGTGCGAATGAAAGCAATCTTGTCTGCCTCTCGGTTCTCCTTCGAAGCCTTTTCACCCATTGCTTTTGCCCACAACCTCCAATATTTTTTAAATCTCATACTCATCCTAAATATCCTTGAATTTAACATTACCAACTCCTTATAATACTGTACATAAATAAGTATGCACAGGCTAGGTTTGATAGAACTATAAACGTACGAATAATAGAGATAGCATTCTCATTCTCCGCATCGTACCCATCTTCTTCATCGAACGACCCTAGGGCGTGTTTCCATATTTTCCACCACTCAGTCATCTTCTCCACCATCAATGTATCGTAGTTCTATGTTGCCCTCTTCGTTTAAGACAGCTTTGAATATGTCTCCAACTTCGATAGACTCATTAATAGGCTGATTGACTTCGGGATAACCAGGATGCGGTGTTTCAAACGCAATTCCTTTATCCGTCACGCTAAATATGTAGCCAGTATATTTCATTTCTTATTCCTTCTTTCCATTCGCCAGAAGGTATGTAATACCTAAGCCTACAGCAATCAGTGGCTCCGCATTTATATAATTTAATACAGGGCCTAATGCGTCAAAGCCTAGTAATACACTTGTTGCTAAAACAAGCAAGAATAGTGCTCCTGCTAGTTCAAATAAATTTGTTATTGTCTGTGCTACTGTTTTCATTTTTTATTCCTTCTTTCCCATTCAGTTTGTTTGTCTCGGTATACTAAGTACGATCCTACAAGAGTAACCATACAAAAACTAAGTACCATACCTGCTATAATATATTCCATCATACATTTCCCCATAGTAAGTCTGTGAGTATGTGTTCATAGGCGTAAGCTTCAACCTCCCACGGGGTCTCAGCGTAGTCGAGTTTCTCACAGTTGATTGTTTCGTGGTTATGTTTCCACACGTGATCTACCATATTGATTTGATCTCTATGAAACTGCTTTGCATGAACAAGTTCATGTGCTATGCTGCCTGCAATTTCATGAGGCTGGTAAGCAACTTCTTCTCCGTCCTCGAACATCCAATGAGTGGCAATATCTATCGCGCAGTCGTCAGTATCCCCCATGCAAAAACCTGCGTGTGAACCGTCCTTGTCTACGTATTTTTTAAAGCAGATGTTGATGTCGTACTGAGCATCGCTTGGGAACAAAGCCATGATACAGTTATCAATAAACGTATCATACTCTGGTAAGGATTTGCCTTCGGTGCTTACATTTATCATATAAAATTCTCCAATTAAGTAAAACTATTATACCCTCTTTTTAGCACTTTGTCAAGTATTAAAACAGCCTCTCCTTTATATCGGAGCCTTGTCTTTTCCTTTCTCTGTTTTTTGCGGCAGCCATCTTGCGTTGCTTTTTGGTTGAGTTCTTCTCATGAAACTGCTTTTCTTTGTACTGAAACAGCTTTCCACTGTCTGTAACTTTTCTACGAAAGAGCCTTAGTGCTCCTTCGACATTATTGCCTCTTACTGTGACTTTCATTCACTATCCTCTTTGTCTAGGCAAATCCAGAAAGCCAGCAATGCTGCAATAACTGTCCACTCTACTAATCCCACTAAATAAACCTGTATCCTCGCTTACGTAAGTAAGCTACTTGGTTGCGAATAGCCTGTTCAGATCTATCAGGTAGTAGCCCACACATCTCATTTATAGACGCATGAAAATAAAACTGAGAGAGTGTTTTACGTTCTTTATCTGACCAAGGCTTTCTTTTATATTTTTTCATGAAGGTATTATATCTAAATACAGACATATTGTCAAGAACAATTTTTTAACAGCCTTTTTAACCCTACAAAAATATATCTTGACAAATTAGTATTTTTACAGTATAATGCCCAGATGAAGTTTAGAAATTATTACGGGATTTTAAAGAAAGTTCTTGACAACTTCCTTAATTGTGCGTATAATTGTCCCATAAAGTGAAGAAACCAGGAAAGCAGACGGAGAAATATATGTTAGAATATGCAGTGTTTTGCTTCTGTTGTATAGGTTGTGGGCTAGTATGTCACAGGCTGGGCAAACAGGAAGGCATCGAGGAAACTATAGAACATTTAGTAGATAGAGGGATACTGACTCTTGAGGACTAATATACGCATAACAACTTACAAGGATAGTGAGGGCACAGTAATATATAAAGTATATGAATACGGGACTGGAACTGTCTATATGGTCACCAAAAATAAACTCTTAGCCGAAGAATTAAAATCAATGTTAAATAAGGAAGAAGAAAATGCCAGCAAAGTTCAAAGAATCATCTAAAGTATTAGTAAACCGTGAAGCAAAGAAATACAGAGTAGTACACTACTACTTGAAGAATACTTCTACAGAAGAGTTATTGGAAGCTATTGAGAAAAGCCACACAAAGCCGAAGCACAAGCAAAAGTACAGAAACGAGTTAGTGCGTCGTAATGCTCTATGAGAACAGAAATAGAAAAAATAACGCACAGTAGTGATGGTATTGTTTATTTATTTGACTGTTATCGACAGTTTTATAACAAAGAAGGAGACTACTGGGGTACTAAGCGATATGTTGATGCACAACTACTTCGTGGTACAACAACAATTCTTGTAGTTAAAGCACGATCAGGTATGCTAGGTTTTATTCAATTTGGCCACAGGCATTGTAGTTGCGCAGGAAAGGTTCTTTTATTGAATGACCTTTTCGTAGAACCTGGTAGCCGAAACATGGGCATAGGTAGGGAGCTTATGGAGGCAGCACTAGATTATGGAAAAGCCGAGGGAGCCTCAGTCGTAGAGCTTGAAACTGAAATAGATAATAAAGCCGGACAGCACTTGTATGAGTCCCTAGGATATAAACGCGACAGGCGATACGTAACATACACCCGAGGCATGGAATGAAAATAAAAATTTATAGTAAACCTAACTGTGTCTTCTGTGAAAAGGCAATAGAAGCGGCCAACGAACAAGCCGCTAAACATTCGAGTATCGAAGTGATAGTATTAAAACTACATGATGACTTCGACACTCCAACAATGCGTATTATCTTCCCAGAAGCTAAGACGTATCCTCAAATCATAGTAGACGATATGCACGTCGGAGGATATGAAGAGTTTATCGAAGAGATTCGCATAAGTAATTAGGCAATCGTTGAAGCCAAGATCCGGTGCGAGTCCGGTGAAGAGACGTAATTTAACAATAAGAAAGTGTCGAAAGACGAAGGAAAATCGTAATGAAAATGTTAGAAACCAGAGCTGTTTGTTATTTATGTGAAGCAGTTACAGGCCTAGCTTGTTTTGCCTTACCATTCGTGGTAATGGCCGCCAGCTAAAGAAAGAAGGAGTGATACATGAACAGAGATAGAGTACAAGAACAATTAGCAATAGACGAAGGCGTGGTATACGAGGTATACTTAGACCACTTAGGATACCCCACTTTTGGTATAGGACACCTCATTTTAGATGAGGACCCAGAAAAGGGTTTTGCCGTAGGGCATTCTGTCGACCCAGAGAGAGTAACCGAAGCGTTCCAACGCGACCTAGATATTGCAATTACTGAGTGCGCTATGCTTTATGACTTGTGGAACACCTACCCAGGGGAAGTCCAAGAGATACTCGTCAATATGATGTTTAATCTTGGACGGCCTCGACTTAGTGGTTTTAAAAACTTCAAGAAAGCTGTAGACGCAGGAGACTGGGTAACAGCAGGCATAGAAGGAAGAGACTCTAAGTGGTATAGACAGGTAGGAGCCAGAGCAGAAAGACTCATGGTGAGAATGGAAAATGTCTAAAATATTATTAGGAATTATAGCAGCAATGGGAATAGGGGGTTATCTCTACTACCAAGCTGCCGTAGTACCGATGCAAAATAAAATAGAAGAACAAACAGGAGTTATCCTAGCCCAAGACCTGCGGGATAAGGAGCAACAAGCTACAATAGCCGCAATCAAGGATAATTTAGAGAGAACAGGCAAAGCATTGTCAGGTTTACAGACAAAAAACCAACAATACGAACAGCAGATGAGTGAGTACATGGATGTTTTTCGTAGACATAACATAGCAAAAGCAGCAAGTGCAAGGCCTGGAATGATACAAAAACGTGCTAATAATGCAACGAAGGAGGTATTCAATGCAATTCAAAATGACAGCATTAGGATTAGTGCTCTTAACGATTAGTGGATGTAGTCTGTGGCCGAAAGCTCAACCACCTCGTGAAGTAAAGATAATAACAAAGCCAGTACAAATTGAAATTGTTCAGCCAGTACTGCCACGACCTTTAAAACTAAAAGAGCCCAAGTGGTATGTAGTATCAGATGCAAAAATCATCGAAGAATGTATAAAGAATGCAGAAGGCAAGCGAGATTGTAAGTTAGGAAAAGAAGATTTATACCCAGAAGGGTATACTTATTTCGATAAGTTTATAGAGGACATCAAAAAGAAGCATGGTGGAGACCTAGTATTTATCGCAATGAGTATAGCAGACTATGAGTTAATGGCTTTCAATACTCAAGAAATCAAACGATATATTAACCAGCTAGGAGAAGTAATTGTATACTACAGAGATGTGACAATTAACGATGAACCTGCAGGAGCCGTTGAAGTAGAGGTAAAAGGAGAAACTAATGAGCAAGAAGAACCCAGTAGCTAAGTTTCAGCGTAGATATAATAAAGCAAAAGTATTCAAAGATCGCAAACGTGCAGAAAAAAGAAAACCACAGTATAATTTAGAAGAGTTGATTAATGAAGATAAAGAAAAAACAGTGGGATAAGGATAAACACGGTTTAGTGTGGGAAATATCGGACGTTTTTAGGCCTCACGAACTAGAGTATATTCAGAGTCAAATACCAAAAAAAGAAATAGTTTTGCCTGAGGGGATACAGACCTCCTATAATGTTAACCGGCTCCCTTTAATAGAGGAATCGTATAAGCCTATACTTAAACATCTCTACCCTAAACTTTTAGAGGAATGTATAAGAGAGAGTACTATATTTAGTCCTATATCGAGATCCTCCAGTGCTTGGACTCCTACAGACTATGCAAATATAGAATGCGAAGCACGGTTACAAGGCACTGCACAAGGATTAAACTATAGGATACATCCAGATATGAGTGCAAAAATATTAACTTTCCTAGTTTATATACATCCAGAAGTGCAGGAACCAACCTACTTTCATGCCTATAAGAGAGGCATAGAGAATAAGAAAAAAGAAGAAGACCCAGACCCTTTAAAATATATACCTTGGAAAGTAAACACAGGATACATATTTTTACCAAATGAAAAGTCAATGCATAGTTATGCAAATACAATACATGGTACAGATAGATATGTTGTATTAGGTAACTTGCTTTTTAACGGAAAATAGATATGGCATACAGCAGCAAAGTACTAGAACACTACGAGCACCCACGCAATGTGGGTATACTTGATGAAAAATCAAAAAATGTAGGTACTGGAATGGTTGGTGCACCAGCGTGCGGGGACGTAATGCGTCTCCAAATAGAAGTAGATAATGAAGGTATAATTACTGATGCAAAGTTCAAGACCTACGGGTGCGGCTCAGCCATAGCATCCAGTTCACTTTTAACGGAGTGGGTAAAGGGTAAGCATATAGATATTGCAGAAAATATAAAAAATACAGAAATCGCCCAGGAGCTAGCCCTGCCACCAGTAAAGATACATTGCTCAGTACTAGCAGAGGACGCGATCAAAACCGCAGTTAAAGACTTACGCGCAAAGCGCAAATAATGATAGAGGTCACTAATGAAGCTAACCGAAAGGCAGTTCAAAAGCTATCGCTCAAAGGCAGAGAAGCTCTGTACCTTGGGATGGTATCTTCTGGGTGTGCTGGGTATAGTTATATCCTGCACTACTCTAGCGGGGCTAATCTTCGTACTCATACGAAACTTAGCTTTGGGAACTTAACCATATACATAGACAATAAATCAATTCCTTTATTGAAGGGAATGACACTTGACTATGTGTATGAAGGTCTAAATGAAGGCTTCAAATTTATAAATCCTAATCTTCCTACCGAATGTGGGTGCGGTCAATCAGTAAATGTATAAATAGTTCTTGACAATATTACCCAACTCTAGTATAATAATACCCATATTACGACAAAA
>OCVR010002966.1_pt1 | contig 12347 bp, 10 predicted proteins | sample 1539091 | NCBI WGS metagenome assembly OCVR01 (sample SAMEA3355530, study PRJEB22509) | marine metagenome | biome: marine; feature: coastal ocean; material: water | place: USA | collected 2010-08-07 | depth 16 m | reverse complement strand
TTACCGTTAGGCGCTTTGTTTTTTTTTGCTTCAGCAATGTTTTTTGCGTGGAACAAAATAAATAAGTCTTAAAAGTATTTAAGATCCAATTATTTTAAATCAAAAAACCGTATTATGAAACATATTTTTTTTCTTTTTTTATCACTATGTTTTTTTTCTTGCAATACAAAACTAAAAATCGATAAACCTAATGTGATTTTAATAATGGCTGACGATATTGGGTTTGAAGCATTAGGATTTAATGGAGCTATTAATTATAAAACACCTGTTTTAGATTCTTTAGCTAGAAACGGTATCAATTTCACTAACGCCTATTCTCAACCCCTATGCAGTCCTACAAGGGTTAAAATCATGACTGGTAAACCAAATTATGTTAATTATGAATATTTCACATATTTAAACCCTAGTCAAAAAACTTTTGGAAATTTATTTCAAGAAAACGGTTATAAAACTTCAATTGTAGGTAAATGGCAATTAAATGGAGTTCAATTTGATTTAGAAAATAACCAAAACTTAGATAGACCTTATGATGCCGGATTTGATGAGTATTGTCTATGGTGGTTAACTGAAAGAGGTGATAGGTTTGCCAATCCAAATATTTTTCAAAATGGAAAAAAAATAGAAACCACTATTGATGATTATGGACCCAATATCTTTTCAAATTTTATAGTAGATTACATTGAACGAAATAAGAACACTCCTTTTTTTGTTTATTATCCAATGGCATTAGTTCATGATCCTTTTCGTCCTACGCCTGATTCTGAAGATTGGAATGACCTAAGCAAAAGAAATATTGGCAATAATCCAAAATATTTTTCAGAAATGGTTACGTACATGGACAAGGTTATTGGAGAAATTTCAGACGCATTAACAAAAAACAATTTAGATAAAAATACAATTTTGATTTTTTTGGGAGATAACGGAACAGACACAAAAGTGACAACCTTAAATAACGGATATCAGATACAAGGTTCTAAAGGAAGAACAATTAAACATGCTTCAAACGTTCCTTTGATAATTAATTGGAATACTAAAATTAACGATTACAGAGTTAGCGATGCATTAATAGATCTCACGGATTTTTATGCAACTTTTGAAGACATTCTTAATGTTAAAAATCATGAATCTTATGGAAAAAGTTTAATTCCACTTTTGTTAGATGATAGTTATTTGGAAAGAGACGTTTTAGTAACTTATTATAATCCAATGTGGTCAACAAGAGGACTCGATAGAGGAATTTTTGCTCAAAGTAAGGATTATAAGCTGTACAAGAAAGGTGAATTTTTTAAATATTCCGAGGATATTTATGAAAAGAGACCTATTTCGACTATTAATTTAACTGAAAAAGAAAATGAAGTATTTAATTTATTAAAAAAATCATTAGACACTATTCCAGATTTGCCTAAAGAAAACTATAATCAATGGAAAGAAAGGTTGAGAAAGGTTAGAAATAGTAATTAAATTAATTTATAAATGTATAACCTATGAAAAAGTACTATTAATCATTCTTTTTATCTCCATCTTCTTTTTTGTCACCTTTACATATCTTCCATAAAGCTTTTAAATCTTCAAGAGATAAAATATCTTTAGTCAAAACTTGTTTATTATCGTCCAGCGTTAAAATTTGTATAGGAAAGTTTAAACTAGGTTTATTTTCTTTTGTTTTACCATTTATTTCAAAATAGATTTTTATCTGATTGTGAATTTCTTTTCTGTTATCTCCCGTAATCACAGAGTTATCCCCCATTGTATATGATATTGGGTATACAAATTTAAAGCAAGGCCCTCTTTTTTTCTTACTATCTTTATTTTTTTTGTCACCCCAACTGTCTTTGTTTTCTTTATTAGATTCTAATTCTCTTCCCTCAGTTGTAAAATATTTATTATCATTTCTTTCATAATCTAACTCAAAATCAAAAAATTCCCAACTTTTCATTTCAATTTCAAACCCTAGCTCTGGTGCTAGTTCTGCATAACGAATCACATCATTATCCATTTTAAAGTTCAGAGTAGATATTGCTGTTTTTGGAAGATCATTTTTTGTTACTGAGATTCGATTTTCTGAACTAATAATAGCTTGAATTAATTCGTCATCAGACATTTCTTGATCCATATTTTCACAAGAACCCAATAATGCTATTAAAAAGAAAGGCAATATATATTTATAAAATTTCATATCACTAATATTTTATTACATAACTAAAGTAATAAAAAGTTATCTAAATTGTACTTTAGCTTTTTTAACAAACATTATTTAAATATATTTTATGTACAACAAATTACTTTCGTTTTTTTTTATTTGCTTTTTTTCTTTTCTGCAATCTCAAGAAAATAATCCAGTTGTTAAAGAATATCCTGTATTTCCAATATGTAAATTAGTTCCCGTAAAGAATCAAAGTATTTGTTTTAATGAAACTATAGCTGAGCATATTGAAAAATATTTTATTTTTCCCGAAACAGCTAAAGAATTAGGTTTACAATCTGTTGTTAATGTTTTTTTTGAGATAGATGTTAATGGGAAAGTTGATAAACTGTTTGCTAAATCTTCAATAGTTGGTGTTGAATTTAATGACGCTGATGCTTTAAATACAGCTAATTCGATATTTGAACAAGCAGCAATGAAAATATTTAATGAACTTCCTGTCTTTAGACCAGGAAAAGTTGATGGAGTTGTTAAGCCTTTTCCAATAAGAATCCCGGTTACCTACAGAAATGAAACACAAAATTTTGATCCTAATGATGTGTTTAGTTTAGAGAATATAGATTGGGCTCCATTATTTCCTAAAGCTAAAGATGTTACACCAGAAACTTCTATTACCCTTTTTAAAGAAAACATGCAGTTTTATGTGAAAAAACATTTAAAGTATCCGAAAACTCATAATGATGGTAGTAATCAGGTAATTGTTTTTTTAGATCTGATTATTGAAAATGACGGAAATATTTTTGAAATAAACTCTTTTGGTCCTGAAGATTATAGAGTTCAAGCTGAAAAGGTGATTAAAAAAATACCTTCTTTAGAACCTGCTTTAAAAAATGATTACCCTGTAGCGATTCGTTATTCGTTCCCAGTTGTATTTAATAAAAAATAAGTATTGTTTATGATTTAAAGAAGATTAACTTCATAGCAATTACAGCAGCAATAAATACAATAATTTTAAATACAATATCAATCCAAAATCTAATCATTTTTTCTTTTCGCTTCATATTACGAATATAAAAAATAAACCAAATGCTATTTTTAAAATGTAACGATTTCAAAATTCAGTTTAATTAATAAGCTAAATATAAATTTTAATTTATAAATTTAGCACCTCAATAGGGTCATTAACTCAGTTGGTTCAGAGTGTTACCTTGACAGGGTAGAAGTCACTGGTTCGAATCCAGTATGACCCACTATTTATGAAAAAAATTGTGGTATTTGGAGCAAGCTCCTCAAAAAAATCGATTAATAAGCAATTCTCTATATACGCATCCACTCAATTTAATAATACTGAAATAATTATTTTAGATTTAAATGATTTTGAGATGCCAATATTTAGTGAGGACAAAGAATTAAACTTTGGAATACCTGAAAAAGCAACAAAGTTTTATGAAATATTAAATTGTTCAGATGCAATAATAATTTCATTCGCTGAGCATAATGGATCATATACAGCTGCTTTTAAAAATATATTTGACTGGATTTCTAGAATTGGCAAAATAGTTTGGTGGGATAAACCTATGTTGCTTTTATCTACATCTGATGGTGAAAGAGGTGCACTCTCTGTTTTAGAAACTGCTCACAGTCGTATTTCATTTAATCATAAGTTCGATGTTCCTATGTTTTCCCTTCCAAATTTTTCTTCAAATTTTAATTCCAACAAAGGAATATTAAATAATGACCTAAATGAATCGTTTTTAAATGCTTGTAAAAAATTTCAATCTAATTTAAACCTACTATAATTTTATGAAAAAGTATTTGTCTCTTTTATTACTGTTTGTTTCTTTTTTTTCTTTTTCTCAAAAATTTGATAAAAAAATCTCTGATCTAATCTCCAGCTATGAAAACCAAGTTATTGAACTGAGACACTGGTTTCATGAAAATGCAGAGCTCAGTAACAGAGAATTTAAAACATCTGAAAGGATAGCTGAAGAATTAAGAAAAATTGGTCTTAATCCACAAACGGGCATAGCTAAAACGGGTGTAGTAGCGTTACTTAAGGGAGGAAAACCAGGTCCAGTTGTTGCATTAAGAGCAGATATCGATGGATTACCAGTCAAAGAAAGAGCTGATTTAACTTGGGCTTCAAAAATGACAGGAGAATATAACGGAGATACTGTTCCAGTAATGCATGCATGTGGTCACGATACTCATACTGCAATATTATTAGGTGTGGCAAAAGTTCTTTATGAAATAAAAGATCAAATCCCTGGTTCTGTGAAATTTATTTTTCAACCTGCTGAAGAAGGAGCTCCGGCTGGGGAGGAAGGGGGAGCTGAGTTAATGGTTAAGGAGGGTGTTTTAAAAAATCCTGATGTTGATGCAATCTTTGGTCTTCATATTTGGTCTCAAATTAGCGCTGGACAGGTTTACGTTAGACCTAAAGGTATAATGGCTGCAGTAAATGAATTTAGAATAGATATTGAAGGTGTTCAAACTCATGGGTCAACACCTTGGACAGGAGTAGATCCAATTGTTACTGCATCTCAAATGATAAACTCCATACAAACTATTGTAAGTAGAAACATGCCTTTAACTGAAGCTGCTGCCGTTGTTACCATTGGAAGTATTCATGGAGGAGTAAGAAGCAATATTATTCCCGAAAGTTTGTATATGTTAGGAACTATAAGAACACTTGATAATAAAATGAAGGAAGTTTTATTACAAAGGCTTGAAGAAATTGTTAAAAATATTGCTGAAGCTAATAATGCTAAAGCAAAAATAACATATCAAGTTACTTATCCTATAACATATAATGATCCAGATTTGTATGAACAAATGTTACCATCCCTTAAAAGAATAAATGGCTCTGAAAATGTTAATTCAATGAATGCTATTACTGGTGCAGAAGATTTTTCTTTTTTTCAAGAAAAAATTCCGGGAATTTATTTCTTTATTGGTGGAGCTAAAAAAGGTACAGATCCTCTTAAGGCGGCTCCTCATCATACACCTGATTTTTATGTTGACGATTCAGCTATGATTACAGGATTAAAATCAATGACAACTCTAGCATTAGATTATTTAAAAAACAACAAATAAAAATAAATATTAGTTACTTTCATAATACTGTTTTAGTAATCTAAAAGTTTCTAGAATTTAATAGTTACTTAAAGGTAACAAGTTAATTTATACAACCAATTTTAGTAATATTGTAGATGTAAAAAAATTTAATATGTCAGTTTTAATTTTTAGTAAGCAAGACCAGGCTTCAGGAAATTTTAATAATGGTGAGATTTTGGAAAAAAAACCCATTGGATTCCCTCAAGATGGTGGAGAATTAAAGCCATATTCAAATTTATTTTATTGGGCAGATGCATGGACTCCCTCATTTAGAAGCACAATAGGTTTACATCCTCATCAAGGATTTGAGATATGTAGTTTTGTTATTGAGGGAAGTATAAAACATTTTGATTCACAACAGAACAAATGGATTGAATTAAAAAAAGGAGATGCTCAGATTATTAGATCTGGAAATGGAATATCTCATGCAGAAGAAATTTTAGATAATTCTCGAATGTTTCAAATTTGGTTTGACCCAAATATTTCCAAAACAATTACACAACCTGCAACTTATAGTGATTATAAACATGCTTCTTTTCCTGTATTAAAAAAAGAAAAAATAAGTATTACAACTATCAAAGGGAATGATTCTCCTTTTCAAATGGATTCAGAAGGAATAGAAATTTATGAAATTAAATATGATGATGGGCTTCATGAAATTAATTTAGATTCTAAGAAGATTTATTCTTTTTTTATAAAACAAGGAAATCTTTTGCATGAAAATAAAAACCTAAATGAGGGTACTTTTATTAAAATTGAAAAAGAATCTAAATTTAATTTTAAGGCTAGTTCTGATTTAGAATTATTTGAAATTAGATCTCCTTTGAAACTCAGCTATTCTACTTATTATCAGAGATTTAATTAAAATGGCTTAACTCTTAATCTGGTTTCTTTTTCAAAAGCATATCCGATCTGTAAAAGTTTGTTTTCAGTATAAGATTTTGAAATAAATGTTAAGTTAAAAGGTTTACCATTTTTATTATAACCCATTGGAATAGTAAGGCAGGGATAATAGGCTCCGGCGGCGTAACCTGCGTGGTAATTATTTATAGAAATAATAGCATCCAATTTATGTTTTTTAATTGCTGTATTAAAATATTTCTTTCCCTCGGTTTTAATTCTGGTTTTGATTGAGGATATTTCATTAAATTTAGTAGAATCACTAATAATAGATTTAAAAATTCCTTGTCCGTATGGTGCTCTATTCAATGAGTCTTTTTTATTAAATTCAACAATATCTTTTATACTTTTAAAAGAAATATTATTGTTTTTAAAATATATGGGAAGATCATTTTTCATGTCATAGTCAAGAATCTTCCTAAAACCATTAAAATTAATTTGGGGCGGATTGAATTTTATAATTATTCCACCTAGTTTTTCAATTTTGTTAATTGCATTCGAATAAAGGGAATCATTTAAAAACTCATTGAATACTCCAAATCGTTTTCCTTTCAAAGAGGAATCCAATATGGATTCTAAATCAATGTCTTTACTATTTACTGACATAGAATCATTTTGATCATAGCTTGAAATAGCTTTTAAAACTATAGCATTGTCAATTACGTTTTTTGTCATAGGACCAGACGTATCTAGCGTGGAAGATATTGGTACTATTCCTGACCGACTTACAATACCAACAGTTGGTTTTAGACCTACAATTGAACTTGCTGATGATGGAGATAGTATAGACCCTGAAGTTTCAGAACCTAGTGAAACACTAGAAAAATTTGCAGAAATAGCAACTCCGCTTCCTGAACTTGATCCGCCAGAATCAAATATCTTTCTACCGTAAGGATTTAGAGTTTGTCCACCTAAAGCACTGTAACCCGAAGGACAGTTATTACAGAAATAGTATGCCCATTCACTAAGGTTAGTTTTACCAAGTATTAGAGCTCCATTTTCTTTCAATTTGTCTACAACAAAAGCATTTTTAGATGTATTGTTATTTAAAGCATATGATCCTGCTGTAGTTGCTAAACCTTCAAAATTTATATTGTCCTTTAAAAGAACCGGAATACCATGTAGCGAGTAAATGGATTCAGGTTTTCTTTTATCTTTTTCTCTAGCCTCTTTTACTATATTCTGATTAATACTTATGATTGAATTTAAATACTGATTTTTATCATACTCAATAGATTTTATTCTGTATAAATAGAACAATACCAATTTTTCATATGTAAGTTTTCCATCTAATATACTTGTTTGAATTTCAGGAATACTTTTTTCAATTACCAATGGTTTAAGAAAATTGTATTCTTTTTCACTAAACTGATTTAACTCTTTATTTATGTTCTTAAACCAATCATTTTTAAATTCATATTTAGATTGAATTAGTTTGAATTGCATTCTTTTGTTGGAATGACTTTTGCTTTTCTCAATTTCAATAGATTCATCATAATTTTTCCACGGAACTGGGTTATTACACCCTATGAGTACAGAAATAAAAAAAAATAAAATTGTTTTCTTCATTATTATCAAATATAATTTACTAAGTCTTCCATTTTCATTCCTCTTGAGCCTTTAATAAGAACATATTTTGAAGTAATTGGAAACTTTTTAATATGATTATTTAATTCATCCTTAGTTTTATAAAAAAAAGGAATTTGAAATTTGTCTTTTTGTTTAAAAAATTCATTTCCTATTAGAAAAATATTTTCAAAATTATTTTTTACGCAAAAATCAATCAAATCATGGTGTTCTTTTTCAGATTGATTTCCTAGTTCAAACATATCTCCTAAAATAATTGATTTCTTTCCCTGTTTTTTAATTAAAGAATTTAGAGCAGAAATCATACTACTAGGATTAGCGTTATAAGCGTCAAGTATGATTGATTTATTGTTTTTTTCTATTATTTGAGACCTGTTGTTTGAAGGTGTATAATTAGATATTGCTTCTTTTATTTTTTCTATTGAAATATTGAAATAAAGTCCTATCGATGTAGCAAATGCTATATTGAGGTAATTATAATTTCCTGTAAGTTTTGAATCTACTACAAAGTTTTTATAATTGAGACCAGCATAATCAGTTTCTTTAACTTCTTTGAATATGTAATTTGATTTACCTTCACTACTAAAACTTATTTTATTGCCAACAAATTGATTTTGTACGGGATCATCATTATTTATAAATGCTTTTTTATTGTTGTTAATTAGAAAATCAAATAACTCGCTTTTCCCTTTTATTACTCCTTCAATACTACCAAATCCTTCTAAATGGGCTTTGCCAAAATTAGTTATTAATCCAAAATCTGGATTTATTAACTCTGTTAGAAATTTAATTTCGTTGAGATGATTTGCTCCCATTTCAACAATAGCAATTTCTGTATCAGACTTAATTCTTAATAATGTTAGCGGAACTCCAATGTGGTTGTTTAAATTTCCAATTGTTGAAATGATTCTGTATTTCTTTTTTAATACTTCACTTATTAATTCTTTGGTAGTGGTTTTACCATTACTTCCTGTTAGAGCAATTATTTTAGTTTTTAAAAATTTAGATCTGTGAAAGTTAGATAAATCCTGTAAAGATTTTAATGCATTTTTGACTTTAATAAATTTTGGATTGTTTAATGAGTGATCATCAATAATAGCATAACTTGCTCCGTTATTGATTGCTTCTTCAGCAAATTTGTTTCCATCGAAATTTTCTCCTTTTAAAGCAAAAAAGATTGAACCTTTTTTAATTAATCTAGTGTCAGTAGAAACTGAACTTGATTCTTTAAAATATTTATAAAGTTCTGACGTAAGCATCAGTTAAATATAATAAAATACAAAAGAAAAGGTATGAGTATTTATTTTATCTTTTTCTTGATTTTTTAGTATTTCTTACTTCACCTAAATATGACATTGCACATCTAAATCCAATAAAGTTTGAAGTCATAGATTCTAGCTGATATCTTCTTTGTGCAGGATCAAGGTAATAAGCTCTGTCCAACCAAGAACCACCTTTGTAAACTCTTGCTTTATCACTAATTAGCGTTGTACTTTCGCTGTTAGGATCATTTAAATCAGGAGAATTATACATTTGGGATATTCCTGATGAACTAAGAAACTCTCTTGTTGATTTTAAGTCACCATCATTAAAATTTCTTAAATCAACTGAATTAGAATCTCCATATTGTATCGATCCAGGTAAATTTTGTGTAGAGATTGAATCTGTATTTTTTGTAATTAATACTTTCCCATCTTCTCCAATACTTGGATTAAAATATTGATTTCCTCTGTAATAACTAATGTCATTCATTTCTTCGTCAATTATAGGTCTATATACGTCAGCAACCCATTCTGCAACATTTCCAGCCATCCCATAAATTCCAAAATCATTTGCAGGATATGATTTAACTGATGATGTGATTCCAGAACCTGATTCGGACCAACCTGCAATACCTCCGTAATCACCGTCTGATAATTTAAAATTTGCTAGTTGATCACCTTGATTTTTTCTCTTACCAGATCTAGTATACTCTCCACTCCATGGAAATTTCTTTTTTCCTCGGTATAAATTCATTTCTGAAATTTCACTTAAAGCGAGGGCAGCATATTCCCACTCTGTTTCGGTTGGAAGTCTATACTCAGGAAGTAATAATCCACTTTCTCTTTTGACATTATTATAAACTGTTTCTCCATTTTCATTGGTTTCAGTCTGTTTACTGTCAGCCATTTCATATATTTTTCCTCCAAAAGATTCCCCAGGGTTTAAAAAATAAGCTTTGGTATTAAAAGAATATCCATTAGCTAAACTATCAGGATGTATTGATTCAGGTCTTAGATAGCCATTTTCAACTAAAATTCTTTCATTAACTCTATCTGTTCTCCATTTAGCAAAATTAGTAGCTTGTTTCCAACTTACACCAACTACAGGATGATTTTCAAATGCTGGATGTCTTAAATAATTATTTACCATATCTTCATTGAAACCAAGTGGATTTCTCCATACTAAGGTGTCCGGAAGAGCAGCTTTATATATATTAGGGTAATCTTTTGCAAAAACTTTATTCATCCAAAATAAATATTCAACATACATTGAATTTGTAACTTCAGTTTCATCAATAAAAAAGGATCTTACATATTGTTGAGTTGGACTATTGTTCCAATCGTGCATTACGTTGTCTTTTACATTACCTTTTGTAAATGTTCCTCCTTCAACAAAAACTAATCCAGGGCCAGTTTGCTGACCTTTAAATGATTTATTGTTTTTGTATCCACCGTCTTTAGTGCTGATTTTCCATCCAGTTGCGTTAGAGATATTTCTGTTATTTTTAAAAGGATTGTTATTACAACCTATTATTGAAATAAGAATAAAAAGTAAAAAAGATTTTAAGACTATGTTAAATTTCATATGATATACTTTTTTGTGCAAGATAGTAAATTGTTTAAAAAAATAATTATTCATTAATAATCATTATTTATATTTGTATTGTATGCACAATTTCAAGGGTTACAGTATTTTTATTTTAGTAATTTTATTTAATTCAAACCTGTACTCACAGGATAGAAGGGTTATTACAACAGCCGTGCCATTCTTGATGATTTCTGCCGATGCAAGAGCTTCAGGACTTGGTGAACAAGGTGTCGCAACATCTCCTGATGCTTTTTCTCAGCATTGGAATCCTGCTAAATATGTTTTTTTAGATAATAAGTCTGGGGTCGGGGTTAGTTACACACCTTACTTAAGTAAATTAGTTAGTGATGTTTTTTTAGCAAATATTAACTACTACAATATCATTGACGATAGAAGTTCTTGGTCAACTAGTTTTAAATATTTTAGTTTAGGAGATATTGATATTCTTCAAAACCCTCAGGATATTCCTTATTTAGAAAATCCAAATGAGTTTACTTTAGATGCTTCATATATATTAAAATTGAGTGACTATTTTTCAATGGGTGTAACTGGAAGGTTTTTAATGTCAGACGTAAAATTACAAAGCGTCAGCTCAGATTCAAGCTCTGCAAACTCATTTGCAGTTGATATTTCAGGATTTTATCAATCTGAAGAAAGAGCTTATGAAAATTTTAATGGATTATGGAGATTTGGATTTAACATTTCCAATTTAGGGCCCAAAATGAAATATGAAGAACTCGGTAAGGAAAATTTTATTCCTACAAATTTAAAGCTAGGTTCTGCATTTGATTTTATTTTTGATTCGTCTAATAAACTTTCAATAAATCTTGAGTTTAATAAACTTTTAGTCCCTTCTCCTAGTATCCCAATATTAAACTCCAATAATCAAATAATTGGTTACAATCAGGCCGATGTAAATTTTTTATCCGGTTTATTTAAATCATTTGGAGATGCGCCAGATGGTTTTAGCGAAGAATTAAAGGAAATAACTCTTGCTTTGGGTCTTGAATACACTTATGATGATTCTTTTGCTCTTAGAATTGGTTATTTTGGAGAAAATGAAAACAAGGGGGCTAGAAAGTATGTAACGTTTGGAACTGGTTTTAAATTAGAGGATATTAATTTAGATTTATCTTATCTTTTGTCTACCTCTAATGTGATAAGTCCGTTAGAAAACACGCTGAGATTCTCTTTTACATATAATTTTAAGTAAATCAATATTTTTAATTTTATTTATAATCTATTAATTAGATACATTAACTTTACAAAAAAATAAATAATTCGAAGTATAAGTAAGAATTATAAAATAGAATTTATTAAATGAAAGAAATAACGAAGGAAACTTATTTGAAATGGTATGAGGACATGCTGTTTTGGAGAAAGTTTGAAGATAAATTAGCTGCTGTTTACATTCAGCAAAAAGTCAGAGGATTTCTACATCTATACAACGGGCAAGAGGCAGTCTTAGCAGGAGCTTTACATGTAATTGATCATGAAAAAGACAGAATGATTACTGCTTACAGAAATCATGTAATGCCAATTGGAATGGGAGTTGATCCAAAACGAGTTATGGCAGAGTTGTATGGGAAATCAACAGGAACCTCTATGGGTTTAGGAGGATCTATGCATATTTTCTCGAAAGAACATAGATTTCACGGAGGTCATGGAATTGTAGGAGGTCAAATTCCACTTGGAGCTGGTATGGCTTTTGGAGATAAATATTTTAATAGAGGAGCTGTCACTTTATGTT
>OCVR010002947.1_pt1 | contig 12391 bp, 7 predicted proteins | sample 1539091 | NCBI WGS metagenome assembly OCVR01 (sample SAMEA3355530, study PRJEB22509) | marine metagenome | biome: marine; feature: coastal ocean; material: water | place: USA | collected 2010-08-07 | depth 16 m | reverse complement strand
AGATGATGATTCTTCAATATAATGGAGCGAAAAGCTATTATAATTATTCTTAAGGGTATCTAATTGTCAGTTAAATAGGTAATAATACTAGAACTACAATAATAGTATTGATTGACGGTACATATTACATTTAATATTCTTGTATTAATGGTTGATCTTATATGCTTTAAGTGTACATTTGGAACTGAAATGACAGAAAAAATATTGAGCTATGACTGACATTCAATTGGTATATAGCATATATACTTAGGTTTTTTATACGATTAATTATACTTAGATGTTTAGACTTATTTCCCTTTGGATAACATTTGTTTTAGTTTCTACTACTAGTTCAGCTCAGTATTATGAATTTGGAATTGGACTCGGATCTACTCTTTATAATGGCGATCTTAATGCTCCGCATCTTAGTACTAATCTGAGTAATGCCGAATTTGGTGGACAGCTTATTCTAAAATATATAGCCAAGAAGAATGTAGTAATCAGGGCCAACTTGACTTTAGGTAAGTTATCTGGTGATGACCGAAAATCAGAGTTAGAATTTCAAAAAATAAGAAACCTGAGATTTACTTCTTTTATGGCAGAAGGAGCTCTTTTAGGCGAGTATTACATTTTTGGGTATGATGCCAAAGCCAGTTCTCAGATATTTTCGCCCTATTTTTCTGCAGGATTTGGATTTTTATACTTTAACCCAAAGTCGGACCTAAATGGAGAAACATATGAGCTCCAACCCTTAGCTACCGAAGGACAAGGATTACCTGGACAGGAGAGTAAATATAGTAAAATGGCACTCGCCATACCATTTGGTGTTGGAATAAAGATAAAGATTAATGACAAGTACAATTTTGGTATTGAGTTACTAGCTCGCAGGTCATTTACGGATTATATTGACGATGTGAGTACTGTATATGCTAATACCGAAGATTTGTTTGCTTATTATGGAGCAATAAGTGCTGCTTTTGCAGATAGAAGAGGAGAAGCGCTTGGAGTACCTCAACTCAATACTCCAGGATCTATGCGTGGTGGCTCAAGCAACGATGACTACTACTTTTCATTTATGTTCAATTTAACAGCGAATCTAGAAAGCATGTTTGGTTTAGGTCAAGGAAGTGGGAGCATTGACTGTCCTAGGTTTTAAATAAGACTGGCACTTTTCTTTAAATTATTATGTGAATGAGTTGCACAGCATTCTTTAGAGGTATTTTCTACTTTCTAATTCTATTTGCTTTAGTCTAAATTAGAATTTGTTTACTATACAAACATCCTAAATTCTGCCTATTTGCATCGCCAATACTTGACTAATCTTCCAAAGGTCTATTCCAATATTGAGCACTGATTCCTGGAGAATTGCCTAGCTGGTTATTATTGAAACTGAAGGCGGCGACTAAAGTAATTTTATTTTTGACTAAATATTTAAACCCAAAGTGAAATGATTTAATCTCTAGATTGGCTCCGGCCATAAGGTCTAAATTATCTAGAACAGCATATTCTGCACCTAATTTAATTTGAACACTTCTATCGATTATTTTCTCTATTTCTGTGAAAAAGTCTACTTTATTTGAAGGTATGTACCTCACACCAATTTTGATTCTACTGTCTAATTCTTCTTCATCACTGAGCTTACTACTTGTTGGGTTGAATATATGAGCCGCTAAGTGTACTTGATCGCTTAGCTTACTGTATAGTCCTACCTCCACAGTATATGAGTAGTTGTTTCCAAATCCATCAATTTTGAAGCCGAGCACATCAAACTGTCCGCTTATAGCTAGATAAGAGGTGAGTAATCGAGCATAACTCAATCCTATTTTTTGCTCCGAATATGCATCGAATCCATATTGACCTACTAAAATTCCTACTGTACCGAAGTTGAGCGAGGTAGCTGCAGCAAAAGAGAATGTTGTCAATTCCTCTAAGTTGAATCTGCGATCTACACTTACATCTACAGCCCATCCTTCAAGAAAAGCAGTGCCGGCTTGATTGGTGTACATAGCAGATATATTATCTAGCGTAACTCCTGCATGTGCAATACTATTAGTAGTGGCTCCACCAAGGTTCTGAATGCCATTTTGCGCAGATGAGCTTTTTTGTATTAAAAATATAAATAATACTATATGTATAAAATACTGAATCATACTTTTTTATGTGTGTAATTGTCTGAATGTTAGTTCACTTTTGACTTGAAATTGAAAAGTCCGTAATACTTCTCAAGGTAGGAATAATTAGAGACTATTGTGGGGGATCTATGAAGCGAAATATCTCATTTAAAAAAACTTGTACAGATAACATTTTTATATACTCAAATGGGCATTTAATATGGCTATTTTACTTATCTTCGCCTACTCAAAATGTTGTTTTAAAAAAATATATAAATGTCTAACGATCAGAGAATTATACCTATCAATCTAGAAGATGAAATGAAGTCTTCCTATATAGATTATTCTATGTCAGTGATAGTTGCAAGAGCATTACCAGATGTGAGGGACGGACTCAAGCCTGTGCACAGAAGAGTATTGTACGGAATGCATGATTTGGGGCTCAGTTATAACAAGTCGCACAAGAAGTCTGCAAGAATAGTAGGAGAGGTATTAGGTAAGTATCACCCACACGGAGATACATCAGTTTATGATGCAATGGTGCGTATGGCGCAGGATTGGTCATTGAGATATCCGCTTGTTGATGGTCAAGGTAACTTCGGGTCTATGGATGGTGATAGTCCAGCAGCCATGAGATATACTGAGGCACGTCAGTCACGTATAACAGACGAGATTCTGCATGATATACAGAAAGATACAGTCGACTTTAGACTCAATTTTGATGATACTCTAGAAGAGCCAACAGTACTTCCGTCTAGAATACCAACACTTCTGATTAATGGTGCGTCAGGTATCGCAGTAGGTATGGCGACTAATATGCTACCGCATAACTTATCGGAGGTGGTCGATGGTTGTGTAGCAATGGTTGATAATCCAGATATCACAATAGATGAGCTGATAACGTTTATCAAAGCGCCTGATTTCCCAACAGGTGGTACTATCTTAGGATACAATGGTGTAAAAGAAGCATTTCACACAGGTAGAGGCAAAATAGTACTCAGAGGCAAGGCTAACATCGAGACTAATGATAAGACTGGAAAGGAGACAATTATCATCAATGAGATACCTTACCAAGTCAATAAAGCAAATCTAGTAAGTAAGATAGCAGAACTTGTAAATACAGACAAAATATCTGGTATTAGTGATCTGAGAGATGAATCGGATCGTAATGGATTGCGTATCGTAGTAGAGGTGAAGCGTGACGCAATGGCAAGCGTTGTATTAAGTAAGCTATATAAGTACTCATATTTACAGACTTCATATGGTGTCAACAACATCGCATTGGTGAATGGTAGACCACAGCAGCTGAATGTAAAGCAGATGCTAACTGAGTTTATTAAGTTCCGTCTAGAGGTAATTGTAAGACGCACCAAATATGATCTGAAGAAAGCTGAAGAAAGAGCACACATCCTAGAAGGGCTTCTTATAGCACTTGCTAATATCGACCAGGTAATCGCAATCATACGTGCAAGTAAGACTGTAGAAGCTGCAAAAGAGGGACTGATCGCTGCATTTGAGTTATCTGACATACAAGCTAAGGCTATCCTCGAGATGCGTCTGCAAAAGCTTGTAAGTTTAGAAGTAGATAAGATCAAAAAAGAGCATGCGGAATTAATGTTGAAGATCGCTAATTATAAAGAGATCATCGCAAGTGAATATTTACAGCGAGGAATCATCAAAGATGAGATGGCTGAACTCAAAGAAAAATATGGCGATGAGCGTCGAACTGATATTACCTACGCAGAGGACGAGATTAAAATCGAAGATCTAATTGCCAATGAAGAAATGGTAGTAACGATCTCTAGTCTTGGATATATTAAACGAACTAAGACATCAGAATATCGTCAACAAAGTAGAGGAGGAAAAGGTAGTAAAGGCAGTAAGACCAGAGATAAAGATTTCGTAGAGCATATGTTCGTGGTCAATAATCATGATTACTTATTATTGTTTACTGAGATGGGTAGGTGCTTCTGGATACGTGGGTACGAGATCCCAGAGGGAAGTAAGACAGGTACTGGTAGAGTTATGCAGAACCTTATACGTATGCCAAAAGAAGATAAGGTGAAAGCTTATATCCGTATAGAGGATCTAACAGATGAGGAATATATCAATAACAATTATATAATATTCTGTACGAGAAAAGGTGTGATTAAGAAGACTCTTGTAGAGCAATTTTCTAGAATCAGAACTAATGGTATCAATGCGATCACAATCAATGAAGGTGATATGCTAATGGAAGTGAAACTCACAAATGGTGAAAACGAAATTGTTATCGCGAATAGAAATGGTAGAGCGATAAGATTTCCCGAAGCTAAAGTAAGGTCTATGGGTAGATCTGCTGCGGGAGTTAGAGGTATCAAATTGGATGACGAAAATGATTTTGCGGTTGGTATGCTAAGCGTTAAAGAAGATTCTGAGAAAACAATATTCGTAGTATCAGAAAATGGATATGGTAAGAGATCGGAAATAGGAGAGTACCGAACTACCAATAGAGGTGGTAAAGGTGTAAAGACTATGAGTGTGACGGAGAAGACAGGTAAAGTAGCAGCGATCAAAGCAGTGAGTGAATACGATGATATGATGATTACTACTAAAGATGGAATAATGATCAGGTTAGCCGTGACAGATGTAAGAATCATGGGTAGAGCTGCTCAAGGAGTGAAATGTATCAATCTTGGTAAAAAGAGTGCGATCTCAGATGTTGCAGTTATCCGTAGAACAGAAGAAGAGAAAAGAGCAGAGGAAGAAGAGTAGATTTAATGATTCTAATAAGTTGAAAGTTTTTTTTAACAATATCTAAACACTCTATAAAGAGTGTTTTTGTCTTAGTAATGATTGTAATAGTTGAGATCATCATTGAATACTCGAATGACAATTTTAGGGAACACTTTAATATTAAAATAATAAACATGAAAAAATTACTTATCGCTTTAATGAGCATCTTCCTTTTAGTAGGAACAATTAGTGCTCAAGATAGTCCTAAGAAAATGCTTAAGAAAGCATCAAAAAATCTCAGTAAATATTACCAAAATCCGGCTGAGAATGAAGCCAAACTGACAGAGGCATTAGAATTAGTGAAAGCAGCATTCGAATCTGATGAGGCCAAAGCGAATCCTGATGCTTGGAATACTAAGGGTAAGATATATAATGAATTAGCCAATGCTGAAGTGAAGGCATCATTACTCAATCCAGAGTATTTAATTAAGTATCCAGATGCGGCGCAGACTGCGTACCAATCTTTCACTAAAGGATTAGAATTAGGAACTAAGAAAGGGCATAAAAAAGATGCCCTCAAAGGACTAGAAGAAACGATTGGACACTTAATTAATTCAGCAATTACTACTTATAACGTAAAAGATTATGCTAGTGCATTTAACGGTTATAAGAATACCTTAGAACTACACGATCTATTGAAAGCTAATGATGCTAAAAGCCCTATCGTTGATGATGCTCAAAGACAAGAGTATATGTTCTATGGTGCAGTCGCTGGATATTATGGCGATATGAAAACAGAAGCTACACCTTTGTTTGTTGAGTTAGCAGATGCAGGTTACGATCATGCATTAATATATGAAGCATTATTTAGTATCAAGTCTGAGGCTAGAGCTGAAGAAGCACTGAAATACTTAGAAATGGGTAGAACAAAGTACCCTGACGATACTGGACTTCTTTTCGCCGAGATAAATTACTATCTCAAGGCAGGTCAATTAGAGATACTTACTGACAAACTAAAGATAGCTATAGAAAAAGAGCCAAATAACGTAACTGTACGTAATACTCTAGGTAACGTATATGATCAACTATACCAATCAGAGGATAAAGCTGGAAACACAGCTAAGTCAATAGAATATTTTGATCTCGCATATGATTATTATAATCAAGCACTAGTTATTGATGACAAAAATTTTGATGCTACATATAGTTTAGGAGCATTATACTACAATAAAGCAGCTAGTTATACAGATAAGATCAATGAACTATCTAATGATTTTTCTGCAGCTGGCACTAAGAAGTACGATGCTATGAAGGCTGAAATGGATAACCAATTCGCGAAAGCTAGGCCTTACTTTATCTCTGCTGAACAACTAAATCCAGCAGATGGAAACCCATTAATTGCATTGAAAGAAATCTATGCAAGAGCTAATGAGTTTGAAAAAGTAGCTGAGTACAAAGCAAAAATTGAAGCGCTAGGAAAATAATTCTAGCGTACATAAAGTTCAATCTGTTAAGCCGAATTCACTCAGTGAATTCGGCTTTTTATTTGTAGTAGATTTCAGTCATAAATATTAATCGTTGATTAGCATATATACCTAATATGAGATTAATTGTTACTGAAATAATTGAAGTTGTTATTCTAATAGTATAACGTTAAGCAATTAGGCTGACTCTATCAATTTATTACTTTTAGATATATTAATATTGTAAAAAGTAAAAGTTAATCTTGTCTTTTTGGCATTTATTACAGTGAATCTATTTCCACTCCTCCCTCAATAACCCATAACTCACAGAATCGTAATACTGATCTCTAACTATCCTTGCATTAAGATAGCATGCTTCTTGGCGCATGCCAAGCTTGGCAGCAAGTTTCATCATTCCATGATTTCCCGACCAAGTACTAAATCCTATTCTTACAATAGCAATATGTTTTTTGAATAGTTCTGTGATCCATAATTTGAGTGCTTGAGCTCCCAATCCTCTGCCCCAATAACTTTCATCAAAAATAATAATACCAATCTCCATCCAGTTCGTTTCTATTGATCTCCACGTATAACTCACTTCTCCGATGAGATTGTTATTTGGATCAACAATCATTTTTCTAGATGGCAATGCATTACCGCCATTTTGTAGTTTATCTTTGAGATCATTGATGTATACCGATACTTCATCAGTTGACTTCTTGTTGTAATATGGCCCATTGAACTCATGATAAGCGTGTATCGGTTGACTCCAATGTTCATAGGCCTTTAAGTCACCTAAAGTTATCGATCTTATGCTTATCATTTTGGTTCTAAAATTTTAATGTTATACCTCCGTGAACGTGTAATCCAATATCATCATACCCATAATATTCAGCATAGTTATTTGACAATAGATTTTTACCATCTACAAATAATCCAAAGTTATCACCGATAGTATAGTTAATACTCGCGTTGAATGATAGCATAGTATTTAGTTTGTCCACGTCACCAATTCCATTGATATACTTTACTTTATCTGTAAAGGCTAGGGTAGGTCGGATCGTAAGTTTGTCATTCATTAAATGGATGACGGTATATGTATTGTATCTCATGGTTGGTAAATGAAAGGCGACTACATCATCTTTTAAGTCAAAGATGTTTTGCTGAAACCCGCATCCAATCGTGAATATATCATTAAGCGAATAGCTTGCCGTAGCTTCGATGAATATACTATTCATATCGATATAGTTAAGCTCGAATTTTCTGACGTCCGCAGTATTAAGTAGGATAGATTGATTTAATATTTCTCTATAACCTATTTTCCCTCTGTAAGATAACTTGGCCCAATCCCCTTGTGCACCTCCATAATATGATTTAGTAATGGTAGTTCCATAGTCACCAGATTCAGTTTGATAATATGGATTATAGCTTATTACATTTCCGATACTATTATGTATATATTCTTGATCTACGCCAATAATTATCTGTAGTTTATCTGAAATAACATCTACTAATAATTCTGCTATAGGGAAAATATAAGTCTCATCATTTGCTAAGATCGTACTCGCTCCTGCGCTGATGTTGAATCTATCATTTGACCAAAACAGAGATGGTGTTGCCGCTAACGTCAAGAACGAACTATCTACAGACTCCGATACTTTTGAATAATCCACTTCTGTTTCTAAAGACAAACCGAGTGACTTGCCAGCATATGATATTATTCCTTTTACATTAGTATTGAACTCGTTGGTGTCATCGTTAGTGATAGCCATGTAGTTGGCATCTACAACTAGTTTATATTGTAGTGCATATTCAGAGCTGTTTTGGATGCCCACGTTAGCTCCGTAAGTATTGAGATTTCTGACAGCAGCTTCTTCTCCATATAGTCTAGATTCATTGGCTGGTATGTGAAAGAAAAATCTTTTGTCTATGGAAGTATAAATACCTGTTAGTAATTCTAAATTGTCAGTAAGCTTAATATTGGCATGTGCGTTCACATCTACGTCTGACATCTTTTGGTAAGCATTCTCGTCAGAGTTATCTAGAGATAGATAGTTGGCAAGTATTCCATATTCTACTTTTTCCGTCGTATTGTGATAAGACAGATCAGCTAAGGGAGACATGAAGTTCCCAAACCCCAATTTAGTATACCCCTTATGATAATTCTTTTTAGAATCAGGTTTCATTGCGAAAGGTTTGATGGTAGGCTCCGCATAGTCAATTTTATAGGTTACTATACTAATGCGATAGTTATAATCTCGATTTACTGGTGGTGAGGTCTTTATCGTAGGATTTATATTTAGTGAAGATACGGTTGCTAGTTTCGCTTTGAATGCCTTGACTACCTCTAGTTCTTCGTCATCCATATGTGATTGTACTTCAGTCGGTGTTTCATTTATTATACCATTAGTATCACCTTGTGCAAATGATACCGCATGTGAATAATAAACGATGGCTATAACTGATATATATTTTAGAGTATTCATCTTTTTTATTTTGTATACTTGTTTGGATATAAGAAGTAATTTTAAATTAATTCTTTAATCGTTTCTGTTAGTTCCAGTAGTATCTAGTTCTAGTTGATCAGGATTACTCTTTGTCTTGATTCTACTTTGATTTTTTTCTAAAGTTTTTATTTTACTCAGCTTTTGATTCGCTTCTGATAGTAAGTCTTTATCGCTGCTAAAGTTTTCTACAACTGCTTCGGTGGCTGCTCTAGCATTAAAGAGGTCACCATTTTTGATGTAGATGTCAGATAATAGTAAGAGCCCTTTGGCTACCCAATTGGCATAAGCACTATTCTTTTCGTTGGCATTGTTGATGGCCACTTCGGCAAGTTCCATTTCATTGTTATCATAGAATATCTTGGCAGTCATATACCTCGATTCTGCACCTTGGTTATTGGTTGCATTCCTGCCTACTTCATCGAATGCTATCAATGCTTGATCTTTCATTCCTTTTTTATAAGATACTTTAGCGACATAGTATCTAGCTGATAGTTTCTCATCGTTAGTATTATAAGGACTACCATATACTTGAGTGCCATAGGTTAGCACTGCATCATCTTTTTGTGTTCGGAATGCACTTCTCAATGCACCGAGTTGAGCTTCATAAGTGATCTCTGGAGATTGGCTTACTGTCGATAGGATATCGTAATATTTATACGACTGTTTGAAATCTTGTATATGATTGTAGTTAATAATCGCAGCTTTACGCAATGCAGATTCATAATAATTGCTAAATCCTTCTTTGATTACAGCTTCATAATCCGCATTGGCGGCTCCATATCTATTCAGGATACTTAGTGACTCTCCTCTAATATAGTGCGCGTCTAATTTGTGTGTACCTGTTGCAAATTTATTTAAGTAAGAAGTAAATCCATCAACGGCTCCTTCGTAGTTAGAGTTACTAAATTGATTTTCTGCGATTATATAACTCAATGAATCTTTCTTGAAATCAGTAATTTTATATTCAGGGATAGACTCTAGAAAAGCAAAGTAGTCATCGCCTTTCTTGAGGTCATCGATATATATTTCTTCGATAGCTAGTAAAGCTGCTTGTGATTCTTTGGGTGCAGGATTATTCACAAAGATTCGTTTGTAAAATTTAAGCGCCTCTGACATATCTCCTTTATTATAACTAATCAGTCCTTTTTTGAGAAATGCCGCATTTACTAAAGGTGACCTACCATAATGCGTTTCTATGAGATCAGTGAATGTACTCGATGCAGAATTCGTATTACCTATACTTAGATAAACATCACCTAATTGGAATAAGGCATCATCGACATATTCAGATTCTGGAACATCTTCTAATATTTCTTCTAGTGTAATGATTTTTTCATATGGTCTACCCGACAATCCTTCTATGAGTGCTTTTTGATATAACGAGTAATCATATCCTGGCTGTTTTCGATCTATAGCTTGGTCATAATAGCTTTGGGCATCATCATATTTATTGGCAGTGAATGCACAATCACCAGCTCTTACAAGTGCATCTGTTAGCACTCTCGTTGTAATGTATTCATCTTTGATCCGTTCGCGATTAGAATTGATACCTACTATTGCATTTTTAAAATGATATTCAGCTTGTCCATAATCATCTTGCTGAAGATAGTTATAGCCTTGATTATAGTGAGCGATATATTCTGAGGATGCAGTTGGCATTGATAAGCCATTAGATAAATCAAAATATTTTTCATATGCTTGTAGACTAGGCGTATATTCATTTTGCTCGTGTAGCATAGTCGCTAACCAAAATTGTCCTCTAGCGCTTGACGCTCTATTGACATCTATAGCCATAGATTTGTCGAACATGGCCTTGGCAGCTCCCTTATCATTTTCATTATAGAGCTGTAGACCTTTATTAAGCGTGATCGCTTGATACGTCACCTTTAGTTCTGGCGTTAAAGTAGGAATTCCTTCTATGATATTGATCGCGTTGGAGTAATCTTCCGTATTGACAAGAATATCATTAATGATCGGCTTACTCGCTTCGTAATGGGGAGATGTTTCTTCCACTTTGATAAGTGTATTGATCGCTTCTCTATCGTGACCCAACTCAGCAGATAGTTTACCGTAGTTGAATAATGCTTCTTCTTGCATACTTACTTCAAAAGGCATTTGACTTACTTTTTTGAACGCCGTTCTCGCACTATTCAAGTCATTAGTCTTTACATAGCAATCCGCCAAGTAGTAATTCACCAATTGTCCTTGTTTATCGTTCAGGTTGGTCAATTCTTTAAAGTTCTCTTTCGCATCTGCATATTGACCTAGTTGATATTGCGTAAATGCCAATTGATAAAATTCATCATTCGTTAGCTTCTCTGTATTCTTTTCGTAATATTTGAGATGAGGCAGCGCTTTTGAGTAGTTGGCTTGTTGGAAGTAAGCTTGACCCAATAAGAGTCTAATTTCTTTTATCTTTTTTGTTTCTGGCTTTACGATGACTTTTTCGCCATATGATACTAGTTCGGTCATCTTATCTTGCGCGAAGTAGATCTGTGCAATATAGTAAGGTATATGAGCTTTGTACTGACTAGAGCTAGATACACGTTCGTAGCTTTTGATCGCAGCATCGTAGTCTCTTTTATAGTACTTCGTCATACCATAGTAGTAGTTGGCAGGGTAGTAGTAGATATCTCTAATATCTTTAATCTGTAGCAGTTTGTTTTCTGCAGCGTTAAAATCCTTAGTAACAAAGTAGGAGTACGCTTGCTTAAAAGTAGCTTCGGTAAATTGCTTATCCGTTAGTTGTAATTCATTGACTTGATCGAAGTAATGTATAGCTGAGTCATATTCCTTTTCATTATAGAAGTAATTTCCTAATACAAAAAACGCCTTATCTGTCAGATGATCAGGGTTGATAGATAGTGCATAATTCTCCAATTCTAGAGAAGCGCCGTCACGCTCTAGATGCACTGCCGATATCCGACTTATGATATTGACGAGTGTTTCCGATGTAGGGGTATGATCTTGGTTGAGCTGCCTTCCTTGAGCAAGGTAATCATTGGCCAAATCAATAGCCCTTCCGTAAAGTGCATTGTCATATGCTTCTGTTATTTGATGGAAGAGCGGCTCTTTAGATTGGTCTAGATATGTCTCTTGTGCCAGCAAATTCATGCTGTAGAGATTCATGCTGATTATGAGTAATAGGTATCTCATGTTCATTAGTTCTTTTTAGTTACAATCATCAGCTTTATATATGTACATTGTTCTATAATAATAGCTTAGACGTAAAGATATCAATACAATACGTATATGGGCTTTTAATATATAAGTATTTTCTAATATTATACTTGGATTAAGGCTATAAACCTAATTTGTAGATAGGTATACCTCTTTGAATATATGTGTTGGGAATGAAATTGAATAACGAAGTGATTTCTTTGATTCGAATATGTATTCGAATGATATGTTGTGGGATAAATATGTAGGTAGTTGTCCGTTTAGGACATTGGGACCTCTGCATTTTTTCTTTATCTAATCATAGAATAATAAAGCAACGAAAGTTGTAGTGCGATTTGGTCTGTGCTATAAATGCAGTGGATTAATAAATTATATTTTAAATAATTAAATAGATTGTTCTGGCTATTGATGTCATTTAGAATGATATATTTATAAT
>OCVR010002942.1_pt1 | contig 12423 bp, 6 predicted proteins | sample 1539091 | NCBI WGS metagenome assembly OCVR01 (sample SAMEA3355530, study PRJEB22509) | marine metagenome | biome: marine; feature: coastal ocean; material: water | place: USA | collected 2010-08-07 | depth 16 m | reverse complement strand
CTTGGGATGATGTAATAGAAGCAATAGATATTGGTCTCAAAAAGTATGTGGCTACCCCGTCTGATCCACTAAACAAAGGAGACAAGAGAAAAATTATGATTAGAGATATCACAACCGATGATATCGTTAAGTTGACAGAGATCAAAATCAAGAGAATATCTAAGTATAACTCCTTCAAAGCAGATGAGTTAATCTCTAAAATAGAAGAAGACGTTAAGGAAGTAAAACATCATATTGCACACCTTACAAAATATACAATAGCATACTTCGACAGATTATTAGAAAAGTATGGCAAAGGAAAAGAGCGTCGCACTATCATCTCATCTTTCGAGACGATCAAAATGCGTAAAGTAGTTATGAACAATGCTAAGCTCTATGTTGATTACAAAGAAGGGTTCGTAGGAACTGGGATGAAGAAAAATGAATTCATCTCTGAGTGCTCTGACATAGATGACGTGATCGCATTTATGAAAGATGGTACATTCAAAGTGGTTCGCATTTCTGATAAAGTGTTTGTAGGTAAAAATATAATTCATGCCGCAGTATGGAAAAAAGGTGATGAGCGGACTACTTACAATCTTATATATGTAGATGCACAGACTGGTAGATCTATGGCAAAAAGATTTAACGTCAAATCTATCACTCGAGAGAAAGAATACAATCTCACTAAGGGTGCTAAAGGATCTAAAGTGTTATACTTTACTGTCAATCCAAATGGTGAAGGCGAGATAGTAAATGTTCAACTATCGCAAAGCTCCACAGCAAAGAAGAAAAACTTCGATATTGACCTTGGTGAGATAGGAATCAAGGGCCGTGCTTCTGGAGGAAATATAGTCACAAAGTATCCAGTGAAGAAAGTTACACAAGTTTCTGTAGGTAGCTCATCATTAGCTGCAGTAGATGTATGGGTAGACGATATAAGCGGAAGGGTAAATACTGAAGAGCGAGGACGTTACTTAGGTGCCTTCGAAGATGGCGATCAGCTCATAGCCATACATAAAGATGGAAGTTATGAATTATCCGATCTACTCGTGGATAAAAAGTACGATCACAATAGTGTGTTGAAAGTATTTAGATATCGAAAAGGAGATATTATATCTGCGCTTCATTTCGATGCTGAAAAAGGTCGTACGATGGTAAAAAGGTTTAGCATCGAAACTTCAAAATTAGATACTAAGTATCCATTTATATCGGAGGCAGACGGCGCCAAATTATACTTTGCTAGTGTTCATCCAAATCCTAAAATCAAATACAGCTATAAGACAGGAGGAGAAAAGCATGAAGCTACTCTTGACTTTGTAGAATTTATTGATGTCAAAGGTTGGAAAGCACTTGGCAATAGACTAATTGATCATAAAGTACTCAAAGTTACAAAGTTACATGATGACATAAAAGTAAATGCCAAAGAAGAAGTCTCTACAAAAAACGAAGAGAAGGATAATAACGCAATTTCTACAGGCGATACTATTGAATTGGATTTATAGACCTTATAGGTTAGTTAAAAATAAAAATAGCGATGGGTATAAATCCATCGCTATTTTTATATCCCAATACTTAGAACAATAATACATAATAATTGCACTAATATTGCAATTTTTATCGTGTGCTATACTACCCTTCCGAAAGCATAAACCACTCTTCTTCTTTTTCTACTATTTGTGATTTTACTTCTGCTATTTCTTTAGACATTTCTGATATCTGATCTGGGGTGATCTCAGCATCTGCAAATTTGAGTGTTATCGTTTTCTTTCTTTCTTCTAACTTTTCGATTGCCTTTTCTAATCTCTTGATAGCTTTTCGCTCTTCGTGACTAAGTTGTTTAGCAGCCTGCTCCACTAGATTCACTTTAACTTCTTTTACTTTACGTTTTTCTCTATCTACTCGTTGTTGCTCTCGTATTTCTATTAGCCTGTCAGCACGATACTTAGAATAATTGCCGTTATAATCTTTTACTCCTCCTTCACCATCTAAAATAAACAAGTGCTGGACCAACTTATCAGTAAAATACCTATCGTGTGATACAATAATCAAACACCCAGGAAAGTCCATCAAGAAATTCTCTAATACATTTAACGTAAGAACATCAAGATCATTGGTCGGCTCATCGAGTATTAGAAAGTTAGGATTCGACATCAAAATAGTGAGTAGATACAATCTTCTACGCTCCCCACCACTTAGCTGTGAAACATATACTCTTTGTTGTGCTCTTGGAAATAAAAATTTCTCCAATAAAGATTCTGCAGTTAGTTTCTGTCCTTTCTCAAGAGGTATATATTCGGCAATATCGCGAACTACTTCTATCACACGTTTATCATCTTTCAAATTCATTCCTGATTGCGTATAGTAGCCAAATACTATAGTGTCCCCTACTACTACTTTACCGCCATCTGGCTTAAGTTCTCCTGTAAGTAGTTTGAGCACAGTGGACTTACCTGCGCCATTAGGTCCAACGATTCCAACTCTCTCACCTTTTTTAAATTTATAATTGAATAACTTGATGATATGTTTATCTCCAAAAGATTTTGTGAGTCCATGAGCTTCCAATATCTTAGAACCCATACGCGATGATTTGATATGGATTGTCATTTCATCATCATCCAATTTTTGATGCGCTCTTTGCTTAATGTCTTGGAAATCATCCACCCTGGATTTCGCTTTGGTACTTCTAGCTTTAGGCTGACGACGTATCCATTGCAGTTCCTTTTTAAATAGCTTCTGAGTCTTGTCCAGCACCACAGATTCATTAGCCATACGAGCATCTTTTTTCTCCAGATAGTTGGAGTAATTTCCTTTATACGGATATACATTACCTCTATCAAGCTCTATGATTGTATTACATACTCGCTCTAAAAAATACCTATCGTGAGTCACCATGAAAATTGTAAGTTGACTCGATTCTAGATAATTCTCAAGCCATTCTATCATATCTATATCCAAGTGATTAGTTGGCTCATCGAGTATCAAGAAGTCAGGATTTCTAAGTATTATTTTCGCCAATGCGATACGCTTCTTTTGACCACCAGAGAGCTGGCCTACTTTCTGTTTTAGATCAGTGATATTTAGCTTTGAAAGTATTTCTCTCATTCTATGCTCGACATCCCATGCTTTAAGGTCTTCAATCTTTACTATAGCCTCCTCTAATGCAGCATTATCTCCTGTCTGCAACGCTTCCTCATAGACACGAATTGCATGAATTGATGGGTGGTCTGACTCGAGTACTGCATCTAACACACTGGCATCAGGATGGAAGTAAGGTTCTTGTTCTAAATATGCTATCTCGATACCTTTGGCTGTTTGTATCGTGGCATTTTCTCCTTCTATGCCTTCTGTTCCAGCAATAACCTTTAAAAGAGTGGTCTTTCCACTTCCATTCTTAGCTATCAGTGCAATCTTATCTCCTTTGGTTATAGAAAGATTAATATCATCAAATAGCACCTTTTCACCGAATGATTTATTAATATTTTCAAGTAATAGATATTGCATACTTTAAGATTTGATATTGAACGAGCGAAAATAAACTTAATAAAACTAAAAGAGCCGACCCATATAAATGAGTCAGCTCTTATTTTCGTATTACCTATGATTAGCTTTTAGCAGCTAATTCAATTTGTAATCCTATTTCATCGTTTATAAACTTATCTTTTAAGTTGTCAAATATTGACTTACTCCCATATGTAACCTTCCATTGTGTTCTGTCTATAGTAAACTTTGGAGCTGACACTTTTAACATCTTACCATCAGTCGCAATGTTAGCTTTAAAACTTACTTGCTTTGTTTGATCTTTCATAGTAAGATTACCATAGACTATAGAGTTGGCATCTGGATTCCCCGCTAAATCAGTTACTTTAGTAATCTCAAATTTAGCAGTTGGATACTTCTTCACATTGAAGAAGTGATCATCTTTTTCTGCCTCAGCCGTCCCTTTAAGGTGACCTTCTAATCCAGCTTTACTATCTCCTTCTAAATCTAGGCATGTGATAGAATTCATATCTAAAGTAAAATTACCTCCAGTTACTTTTCCATCTTTTACAGATACAGATCCACCACCTACGTTTACTGTTCCATTATGCGATCCTGTAGGCTTGGTACCTTCCCACATAACTTTGCTATTGTCAAGGTCTACTCCCATAGTTACTCCTGTAGCTACTGCAACTGCGCCTTTATTAGATATCTCTGCTTTTGCTCCTTCTGAATCTTTACAAGATGTCATAGATCCTACCAATAAGATCATAGAAAACATCATCAGTGTATTGATTAATTTATTCATAGTTTTTTTTGTAAAAAATTAAATAATAAAATTTATAAATAGACCCGCAAATATCGTTACAATAAAGTTTAATGCATAACCCTATTAGTAACAAAATAATTTAGTCTAATTATTAAATTTGGTAGTGATTCTATCAATAAGCTGCTTGATCTCCTCCAAACTATTAAGTTGTAAAAGTCTCTTGTGCGATATTACCTTATTTGCAACGATCTGATACCCTGATATAACTATTTTGCTATGGTTGGAGTACTTAAGTAGGTCATCGAGATAACCTTGCAAAGTTCCATGACCATGGCTATCATTGATCATCGTAAATATATAGTCAGGCTTCTTAATGTTGCAGGAGTCTACAACATCTATCAGTGGTACACTTAGACCTAAATTAATAACTTCCACCCCTTGCTTCTTCAATAAATAATGTACGTAGAGTAGACTTAACTCATGCGTTTCTTTTTCTGCAAGATATAATACAAAGCTAGGACCTTTGTCATAATGACTATGTTTGATATTGTCTATTGCAGCAATGCACTTCCGACGTATGAAGTATATAACGAAACTCTCATGTGCTGATTTTATCGAACCTACCATCAACATCATACCCAGCTTTTCTAAAAAAGGGTATATGACTTCCTCCATCGTATGGGTGAATCCATTTTGATCTATATAATGATCTAGAATCTTATTGAATTTGAATTCATTGAGCTCAAACATGGCCATAGATAAAGCATCGATATGATCTTCAAATGCCACATCTACCTCTGATAGTTCTGCAGTAAGTCTTACTATGTCAGGTTCACTAAGTTCCGCGATTTTTGAAATTTTATAACCTTTCTTGCGAAGCAAGGCTATATTAAGTACCTTCTGTAAATCTTTATCCTCGTAATATCTAATATTAGTATTAGTGCGTTTGGGCATTATTACACTATATCTCTTCTCCCATATTCTGAGAGTGTGAGCCTTTATGCCAGAAAGTTTCTCTAGATCTTTAATTGAGTATACGACCATGTATTTAAGATTGCTGTTGCTACCAATATTAATCAATATAACGATTAATAACCAATTCTGTTTAACAATTTAGCAAATACATTAAACGCCAAAAATAATAAAGCAATCAACTACGGCCCTCTTAGGAGTAATATTTTAGTGAATTATCAGTGTTTTAGCACTTCTGATAAAGACATTTTAATTGCTTCGATTCAATCAGTATATACCTATATTGACATACATTAGACTAAAAAATATAAGAGCGACAACTGACCAGTCGTCGCTCTTATATTTTTTAGTCAAAAGACTTATTATTTTCTAATAAGATTAATCTAATGTCTGCTTAATTTCTATGATTTCGTATGCTTCGATCATATCACCTACCTTGATATCATTGAAATTCTTGATATTAAGACCACACTCGAAACCAAATTTCACTTCTTTCATGTCATCCTTAAATCGCTTTAGAGAAGCTAGCTCCCCTACGATCCCTTCTTTAGATGGATATACTACGATTCCATCTCTAATAATTCGAATGTGTGAATTTCGGTTGATAGTACCCTCAGTAACGTAACACCCAGCGATAGTACCTACCTTGGAGATTTTGTATGTCTCACGCACCTCTACCATGGCAGTCATACGCTCTTCTTTAGTAGGCTCAAGCATACCTTCGATAGCCGCTTTGATCTCATCGATCGCTTCGTATATGATAGAGTATGTTTTGATCTGTACACCTTCTCTTTCTGCTAGAGTCCGCGCACCTGAAGAGGGTCTTACTTGGAATCCAATCACGATTGCATCTGATGCAGATGCCAATAAGATATCTGATTCTACGATCTGGCCAACAGCCTTGTGTATTACATTTACTTGTACAGTCTCATGAGATTGCTTGATGAGTGAATCTGCTAATGCTTCCACAGATCCATCTACGTCACCTTTGATGATGATATTTAGCTCTTTGAACGTACCAAGAGCTAAACGTCTTCCAATTTCGTCTAGTGAGATACGTTTGCTTGCTCTGTTTGATTGTTCTCTTTCGATCTGAGCTCTCTTAGTTGCTATCTGTCTAGCTTCCTGCTCAGTCTCCATTACTTTAAACTTCTCACCTGCTTGAGGTGCTCCACTTAGACCTAGTACAAGTACTGGTGTTGATGGACCCGCTAATTTGACACGCTTCCCTTTCTCATTAAACATCGCTTTCACCTTACCAGAGTGGCCTCCAGCTACCAAAGGATCACCTACTTTAAGTGTCCCTGTTTGCACAAGTAATTTAGTTACATATCCACGTCCCTTATCCAGAGATGCCTCTATTACTGTACCTATTGCTAATCTGTCTGGATTTGCTTTTAACTCTAACATCTCTGCTTGGAGAAGAAGCTTTTCTAAAAGATCATCAATATGTAGACCTTTCTTGGCAGATATGTCTTGAGATTGGTATTCTCCGCCCCAAGCTTCTACCAATAAATTCATAGATGCTAACTCCTGTTTGATACGCTCTGGATCTGCACCATCTTTATCGATCTTATTAATCGCGAATACCATAGGTACTCCAGCTGCTTGTGCGTGAGAGATAGCTTCTTTAGTCTGAGGCATGATACGATCATCAGCAGATATAATAATGATAGCAATATCTGTCACTTTAGCACCTCTAGCTCTCATGGCCGTAAAGGCTTCGTGACCAGGAGTATCTAAGAATGTAATTCTCTTTTTTTCTGGTCCAATAGCTACCTCATATGCACCAATGTGCTGAGTGATACCCCCTGCCTCGCCATCCGCTACACTTGCATTACGAATGTAATCCAGTAGTGACGTCTTACCGTGATCTACATGACCCATTACAGTTACGATAGGTGCTCTATCTTGCAGATCAGTTGGATCATCTACGATCTCTTCAATGAGATCATCTTGATCATCAGCATTAATGAATTCTACCTCATGACCAAACTCCTCAGCTACCAATTCGATAATTTCAGCATCTAATCTTTGATTGATGGATACGATCACTCCAAGATTCATGCATGTAGTGATGACATCACCTACACCTACTTCCATGATGGATGCCAGCTCAGAAACAGAAATAAACTCCGTAAGTTTCAGCGTAGTTTCTACATTACTAAGTTCTTCTTGCTCTTGCTTCTCCCTCTTGTCTTCTCTGTTGTCTCTTCTGATCTTCTGACGCTTCTTTTTTCCTCCACCAGAGAGACGCGCCAAAGTTGCTTTGATCTTATCGTCAATTTCTTTTTTAGACACTTCTTTTACTTCATCTCGCCTACTTTTACCAGCGCTCTTGCCAGTGCTCTTGCCAGTGCTCTTGCCAGTGTTCCTACCAGAATTTCTTTCTTGGCCTCCTCTATTAACTCCTTGTACATTCGCAGCTCTTACCTTAGTACGAGTACGTTTCCTCTTCTCTTTTTTCTCAGCAGGAGTTTCCTTCTTTGGGTTTTCAAACTTCTTAGTATCGATCTTACCCATGATTTTGAGACCCTTCAACTGAGGGGTTGCAGCTCTCACCATATTATCTTCAGGGTTTGTAGTAGCATCAGACTTAGAAGTTTCCTTTGGCTTGTCAGTCACTTGCCCAATGGCAGGTTCTGCTTTCTTAGGTTCCACTTTTAACTCTTCTTTTTTTGCTACAGACGCTGATTTTAGCTCTTCCTTCTTCTTTTTCTTAGGAGTGAGGTCTACCTTACCCATAACTTTTAGACCAGGCGCACTTGCCTTAGCCTCTATTACATCACCTTTTGGTTTTGTTACTTTGAGTGAAGAAGCCGATGGATCAGAAGTTACTTCCTCCACTTTAGGCTGCTCTACCAATGGCTGCTTTAGTACCTCGACTGGCTTGATTATTTCTGCTGGTGGCGGTGGTACTAATTCCTGCTTCGGCTCTTCCTTTCGGTTACCAATTACAAGTTGATCTGCCTTCTCTTTTACTGCCATAGAGTTACTAAACTCCTTCAAGAGTGCATCGTGCATCCCATCAGAGATCTTAGAAGTTGGCTTATTCTCTATCTCGAATCCGCTTTCTACTAAAAAGTCAACGATGGTGGCTGTACCAACATTTAATTCCTTCGCAATTTTTACTAATCTCACTGCCATATGGGCTGTTAGTTTCTTTTAATGTTTTATTATATCCCTCAGCATTGAGGGACCTTTCAAGATCTAGGAACTCATAACTCTTAATCTTGGTCAAATTCTGATGCTAATATCTTTAGTACTTCTTCTACCGTCTCATCCTCTAGGTCCGTTCTTCTGATTAACTCATCTTTGCTTAGGTTAAGTACACTTCTCGCAGTATCACATCCGATTCCTTTAAGTGTATCTATTACCCACTCTTCAATCTCATCATTAAACTCGGTTAGAGCTACATCCTCAACTTCTAATTCTGCATCTTCTCTATAGACATCGATTTCATATCCTGTTAGCTTACCGGCTAATTTAATATTACTACCTCCCTTACCAATCGCTAGAGATACTTGGTCTGCTGGCAAAAACACCGATGCTCTCATTTTTTCGTCATCCAGTGATATGCTAGATACTTTAGCAGGAGTCAAAGACCTCTGTATGTATAGATTGATATTAGTCGTATAATTTACGATATCAATATTTTCATTTTTAAGCTCACGTACGATACCATGGATTCTTGATCCTTTCATACCTACACATGCTCCTACTGGATCAACACGCTCATCATAAGACTCTACAGCAACTTTCGCCCTTTCGCCTGGTATACGTACTATTTTCTTCACGGTAATGAGTCCATCTTCAATCTCTGGCACTTCTTGTTCTAAGAGCTTTTCTAAGAAAGTACTGTCTGTACGCGATACGACGATAACAGGATTATTGTTCTTCATTTCAACTCTGCGAATAACACCACGAACCATATCTCCCTTACGGAAATAGTCGCCACGGATCATCTCGTTACGAGGGATAACTAGTTCGTTACCTGTTACATCATCAAGTATAAGTACCTCACGCTTCATGATCTGACTAACTTCACCTAGTACGATTTCACCTACACGATCCATATATTTCTTATAGATCTCATCTTTCTCAAGATCCATGATACGAGATATCAAGGTCTGACGCGCTGCCATGATCGCTCTACGACCAAACTCTATGAGAGTCAACTGCTCATAACACTCTTCACCGATCTCATAATCATCATCGATAGCTTGCGCCTCAGAGAATGATATTTGCTTATCTTGTTCAGTTACCTCTCCATCTGGCACGATTAGCCGCACCCTCCACATCTCGAGGTCACCATTCTGTGTATTGACGATCACATCAAAGTTTTCATCAGAACCATATTTTTTACGTATCAAAGTACGAAATACATCTTCCAATACGCGGACCATGGTAGGTCTGTCGATGTTTTTCCCAGCTTTAAATTCCGAAAACGAGTCTACTAAATTCATTTATTATTTATTATTTATTATCCCAAATACAATTACATTCGAGTTAAAAACTTGCTTTTATCTTTGCTTCTTCTATCTCCACCCAAATTATTGGGTGGTCTTTTTGTACTTTTTTTTTCTTTTTTTTATTCTGTCCTACGAGCTCTGTAACTTCGTATGTCAGCACAATTCCTTCATCACTTACTTCTTTCAATTCTCCTTTTACTTTCTCACCTTCATTGGTCTTGACGACCATCTGTCTGCCTATATTTTTGGGATATTGCCTTTGGTTTACTAATGGTCGACCAATACCTGCAGATGACACTTCTAGAGTATACTTGCCTTCCCACCATTTTTTTTCATCTATGACAGCCTCTACTTCTCTACTTACTTTTCTACATTTAAGAAAGCTAATCCCTTCATCACTATCGAGGAAGATCTCTACTTTATTCCCATTTACTTGCACCTCTGTGACAAAGCAATCACCGTATTCCAAAGTTTCAATACCTTTTCTTGCGAATTTTTTGATATGCTTAGCTTCCATAGGTTTTATCTATAATTTCAAGATATAGGCTTTGTTTCGGATATTTATGATAGTGTTTTTTATCTCAACCATATACATCTTAAAATATCATAAACATATTATTTCCTCCAGACTTACTGAAATTAAAAGAGGGAACTCATCGTTCCCTCTTTTAATAATACCTTAATTATACGCAAATATAAAACTTTTAAGCGAGGATAACAAGGACTTGAGACATATTATCTAATTCAATAATATGTCTCAAGTTTCATGCATTTATAACCGCCAAGATCAATCTTAACATTCATGTTCTGAGCAATAGGTTAGTAAAACTGATATTTGAATATGGCTTCACATTAGCATTTATCATGATAGTTTTTGATCAAGGCTCTTTATAACTATTCACTTAATGCCCAATCATAAACGATTTGTCTATTTTTACATTTATTTTAAACTGATTTCAAACAACTATTTGAACCCATGAATTTTATTAAAAAAATAAAGACTCTAGCAATACTATTGGTCGCCACTACTATGTCTGCACAAACAGACGATACTGTACTGATGACGGTTGCAGACAAAGATGTTACAGTAGGAGAATTCCGATACATATATGAAAAGAATAATGGCGATGGGGCTAACTATTCTCCTAAGAGTCTTAATGAGTACATCGACCTCTATATCAAGTTTAAACTTAAGGTAGCTGAAGCGAAGGCTATGGGCCTAGATACAATTTCTGTTCTAAATAAAGAATTAGATGGTTATCGAAAGCAACTTACAGATAGCTATATCATGGACAAAGAGGTCATAAAAGCACTAACTAAAGAGCTATATGATCGAAAGAAAGAAGATATCAGACTAAGTCATATTCTTATATCAATCTCTAAAAGAGCTAACGCTGGTGAAATCGAAAGCAAGCGTAAAGCCGCTTTAGATATATTTAATAGAATCAAACTTGGTGAAGATTTCGCTACTCTGGCTAAAAAATACTCTGATGATAAATCATCGGCTAAGATGGGTGGAGATTTTGGTTGGTTGACAGCTAAATTGCCATCTGGATTTTATGCTTTTGAAAATGCTATGTATACCCTCAAAAAAGGTGAAGTATCAGAACTGCTGCGTACTCCACTTGGGTGGCACATTATAAAAGTAATGGATAAGAGGCATGCAAGAGGTAAGATAAAAGTAGCTCATATCCTCAAGAGAACAGATAAAGCTAATCCAACTATAGCTAAAAAAGAGATAGATAGAATATTTGCAGAATTGGCCAATGGTGCGGATTTCGCAGATCTAGCAGCGAAGAACTCTGACGATGATAAAACCGCGAAGAAAGGAGGAGAATTAGCTCCATTTGGTATCAAAGTATACGAAGGATCTTTTGAAGAAGCCGCATTCGCATTAGCAAAAAATGGTGATAACAGCCGTCCAATCAAAACTAAGATTGGATATCATATCATCAAAAGGATAGAGAAAATCGGTTTAGAAGATTATCCACAGTTTGAAGCTAAATCCTTAGCTTCCCTTAAAAAAGATAGTAGATATGAAACTCAAAAAGAACGTGTAGTAGAAGAAATCAAATTAAACGCAAGATACAAGCTTAACAAAAATACTTTTGACAAGTTCGTAAAAAAACAGACTCCTGAAATCTATACATATAAGTGGAAAGTTACCAATATAACGGATGATGTATTATTCACTTATGGTGGTAAAAAAGAATACATGCTGAGCGACTTTACGACATACCTCAGATCCAACACACGAATGAGACTGAGATATGACAAGAAAGATCCGATTGCCGAATCTGTAGAAAAAATGCTTAATGAATATGTGAAAGAGACTACGCTCAAGTACGAACAATCTAATCTAGAAGAGAGACACCCAGAGTACAAATCACTCATGAGAGAGTATGAAGAGGGTATCTTACTATTCGAAGCGTCTAAACAAGAGGTATGGGACAAAGCAGCAAAAGATACGCTAGGACTATATCTATTCTACGAAGAAAATAAGACTGACTACATGTGGTTGCCCAGGGCAGATGTGGCGAAATATACAGTTGAAACAGAAAGTGCAAAGAAAGCTAAAGATGTATATAAGTGTGCAAAGAAGAAAAACGATAAGAAACTTCTAAAGAAATTTAACAAGAAAGATACAATACTAACCTCTGAAATAGTTAAAATTGAAAGAGCGAGTAAAGCTCAAGCTGGAATGGAATGGATAGAAGGTGCTAGATCAGAGTTTTCTTACGACGAAAAGAA
>OCVR010002940.1_pt1 | contig 12428 bp, 9 predicted proteins | sample 1539091 | NCBI WGS metagenome assembly OCVR01 (sample SAMEA3355530, study PRJEB22509) | marine metagenome | biome: marine; feature: coastal ocean; material: water | place: USA | collected 2010-08-07 | depth 16 m | reverse complement strand
ATGTGAAATCATATATCTCTTCAGCAGGTGGGTTTACACAGGAATCGCTGTTTATGCAGGAAGTGTTAGAATAAACCTAGGATACGGCGGCGGCTGAGTGACCAAATGAAGTTCATTGCTACAGATATTGAAGATTCCCCAAGCCGGCTAGATGCTAATGTTGCGTCACAGAAATCCCGGCCGGGGTTCGCCATCGATAACTACTTCCATCGTTCCCACGTCACCTACGCGAGGGAACTGGATCGTATCTTTTACAAAAGCTGGCTTTATGCGGGCCACGTCAGCCAGATTCCCAACGAAGGTGATTTCTTTCTTTACGAAATAGGTGAAGAGTCGATTATTGTGAGTCGCAGCGTCGGTGGAGCCATCCACGCGTCCATGAATATTTGTCGACATCGGGGTGCCCGAGTTTGCGAAGAGTTAACAGGCAATCGCAAGACTTTTGTCTGTCCATACCACGGCTGGGTTTACGACCTGGATGGGTCATTGCGGGCCGCGAGGCAAATGGAAGCGAAGGCCGACTTCCGCATCGGGGACTACGGGCTAAAATCGGTCAATTTGATCGAGTATCAGGGGCTGCTATTTATTAATTTTGACCCGGAAGCCCCTGACTTCATCCCAGCACTTGATCGTATCAAAGTCACACTTGAACCCTACGACCTTGCCAACTCAAAAGTAGCGCATAGTCAGGTTTATCGAGTAGATGCCAACTGGAAATTGGTACTGGAAAATTACCTGGAGTGCTATCACTGTGCCACCTCCCATCGCGCATATGCAAAGTTGCACACCTTGCAGGCGATGGATGAGAAAGCCAGTAAAGTGAACCAGGCCATGATGGACAGGTCTGAAGCGCAAACGGGTATCAAGAATATCTCGTTTGAACTGTACGAAGCCTATGCCTCCGAGAGAGCTTTTGGAACCAGTTGTACGACGACTCGATATGCGTTGTACGATGGATTCCTCTCCGGCAGTGAAGGCGGCCAACCTGTCGCACCGCTGATGGGGAAATTCAACGACTACGATGGTGGCTGCGGCGATTTTCAGTTCGGCATTATGACTTTCATGCTCAACTACCCAGATCACTGTGTTCTGTATCGATTCACACCCCGGGGCTTAACCGCCACCGATATGGAGATCGTCTGGTTCGTTCGCGGTGATGCCAAAGAAGGTGTCGATTACGACAAGGACAAGCTGACCTGGTTATGGCACCACACCACACTGGAAGATGAATACATCATCAGGCGGAATAGTGAGGGTGTGAACTCACGCTTCTTTGAGCCCGGTCCCTACCATCCGGATTTCGAGTTTTTATGCATTGAATTCGTGGAATGGTATCTGGACACAATGGGTGACTGATCGGCAGCTGCCTGCCTAGCCTGCCTCAGCCAGCCTCAGCCAGCCCCTCATCCGGCTCGCGCCGCTTCATGTACAACGACACCCCGAAATAGATGACCAGTGCAACAAGCGACATACTACCGCTTACAACAAACATAATCGGATAACCCAGCCCGGCACCGACAATCGATGCGGCGATATTGGGCCCGACGAATTGTCCGAACCCCTGGACGCTGGGCAGCAATGCTACCAGCGTTCCACTTCGGTCCATATGCGCAACCATCGCTGATTGGTAGACATCTACGAAGGTCCATAGCGTCATAAACCCAAACAGGCTCACTGCAAGATTTATATCGTTTATCCCCAGAGCAAGCATGGCAACAATGACTGCCATGGTGATCAATGACCAGAATAATGGTTTAAAGAGCCCAAAGCGTGTACAAACGTAAGCGATCGCACAACCCGCTATCCCCAGGAACGAGGACCAGGTCAGAACGGATCCCGACCATTCCTGAGACACGCCATCAGCAAGGGCGGCCAGTTCAATATAGGTAAAATACCCACCGATATTGATATAGGTAAAACAGACGGCGATCAGGCAAAGCAAGGGCATAACTTTCGGTACACGCCAGTTCCCTTGAATTGTCTGATGTTTGGCCTGCTCAGCCAGTTGTTCCTTATTCAGCGGCCTTGCTGGAATCCAAAAAACCAGCACGGCACAAAGACAGCTTAGGAGCATAAAAAACAGATAAATCTCGTTCATGGTTAGCTGCGGCAAGTAATTCATCTCCAATGCCGTAGAGAAAGCGAACCCTATAAGCTCCAGGTTATAGGCAGTCGTTGGATTCGTCGTGCCGCCCAATGTCACCACCGCAACCGCAGTGAAAATACCACTGCCTGTTCCCGCCAGGACACGCAGAGCCAGCACCACGTCATAATCGGTAAAGAACAGACACAACGCGTTGCCAACGAGAGACAACCCCACACCAATAAAGACCAGGTATCGACGATTCATTCGAGCAACCAACATCGCAGTAATAACAGCGCCAAGCGACAAGCCACCCAGATCAGCACCCCATATGCGCCCGACCTGCTCCTCGGTGAATCCTACTTTTTGCACCAGCGCAGTACTGAGTACCGGCACACTAACCATCACGGTATATCCAACCAGTGCCACAAATATAGCGACACTGATTGATCGCCAGTCATCGAACGGATTGACAAAGTCCTTGATTACAGCTGCGTTGGTCATGTTGGATCCTCTTCAGAGTATTCTTATTATGTTGTGCTGATCATGGACCGGGAACGTTTTCTTTAGCTAATCACTATATCGGCTGAGTCTGTGGCACCGGCGTATTCCGTTGGGTATGCATAAGCATTTAAACCGCATTTTTCCCAGATTGCCAAAGTATCTTGATTAGTTTGCTACATCAGAAAGTCAGATGGAGGATTTTAGAAAGCGACCAGTCAAGGGCTGACTGGCCAATGTTCGCGCTCGGATCTCTTTACCGGGATCAGCTGGTAAGACGTTTTTAAACTCTGACTAACTCGATGTGGATCTCATTGCTAAGGTGACGCAAGGCACTGCTCTAGTTGTAGACCTGCCGAGCCAATATGGACCGTCCCCGCTACTACTTGCGCCCATATTCCATGTGACAGCGCTTTCAATCCTGTCTTTCACAATCGTCATGAGCCTGTTGAGTTCCTTCAGCCTGATGCTGATCTATATTACGATGCAGCGCCTGGTCACTAACCCCGTTGTGTTGTTACTTGGATTTTCAGCATTTAACAATGACCATCTTGCAACCATGTTCTAACAGACAGATGTAGACGACCTGGCGGTGGCTTTGACCAACCGCTGGCTGTCACCAAAGACGGAACGTTTTCTTACTGGTCGGTTCCACATTGAAGTTCAACCGCCCGTTCGCCGGCGCTACTGAAAACACTATTTGAAACGTCTATTCACCTCTGGACCCAAAATTGGTGAGGTGCCGGAATTCGATTAAGACTTCTTGTTTTCTTGCCTAAAACACGCAGGCGTCTTTCCACAGGACCGCTTGAAAGCGGAGTAAAATGCGGAATTTGAATTAAACCCCACCTCGAAAGCGACCGTTAAAATAGCCGGTTGCGGATCGGTATTGTCGGTAAGCAAGCGTTTGGCTTCGTCAATGCGATAACGATTCAAATAATCGAAGAAGCTCATGCCAAACCCTGCGTTAATGACCTGTGAAAGATGGTTGATCGGACACCTTACCATCGATGATAATTTTGGCAGGGTCAGGCTGGGATTCAGATAGGCTCGTTCATTCTCCATCAACTCTGTCAGTTCTACCTTATAGCTTTCAAGTAGTTCCTCATTCAGGCCGGACTTCGCATATTTGTCAGCCTCTGATCTGCTCTTCAGTTCAATTGACTGCTTGTAATAATCCGCAATCCGAACCGCGTGATCACCTTCAAGTGTCACGAATTCAGCACCGAGCGAGGGGGGCTCACTCAACTCTTCAACTTCAGCATCTACCCTGTATTGAAACGCAATTGTGTTTTCACCACTTACCACTTCACCCACCAGCGAGTACTGATGCTGGTCACGGCTGAAAAAATCAGAAAGGTACTTTACCAGTTCAGGTTTGGGATGAAGCTGATCACCGGGTACATCGTAGTAGGTACCATCCTTGGTCAGGTGGTCTGCGATACATTGCGCATCATGATGATTCCATGCCTCTATGTAGCTTGCTACAAAATCGCTGGCTCTCACTCCGTATCCCCCGGCTCGTCCTTGGGGAAATACTAACCCAGATTGATATCTGCTGCTACGGAGGCTCAGTAATCCCGCGGAGGCGTTACTTTGGCGTAGTCTGGCGCCCAGAATGGCTCTTCCTTGACGCTGCATCTGGCTATTTTACTGTAGTGCCTCAACTCTTTCTCATAGTTGATCTCCGCCCAGAGCTCGCCTTTGAGGTACGGTGTCTCAATCATGGCCAGCGCAATATTTGCTTTCACCACCGGAGACCACATACCTGAGGTCACATAGCCAATATGCCGCGAGCAATCCTGACTATCGTAAATGAAGGCACCTTCCGCCGGTTTGTTGCCTTCGATATCCAATTTCGTCAGTGTATATCGTGGGCCCCGACGTGACTCCTCCAGTAACGCTGCGCGGCCGTTGAAATGCGGTTTCTTGAAATCCACCATCCAGTCAAGATTCAACTCAAAGGGCGTCTGGTCATGTTCAAAATGAACGGTCTTAAGCGCTTCGTTGAATTCATATCCGGGCATGATAAACCCTGCTTCGAGGCGAGCCATGTTTGTCGCCTGCTCACCGAACGGGTGAATACCGTAATCTGCACCCGCTTCATAGACCGCATCCCATAGTTCGAGCGCCAGCTCCGCCTTTATCCACAGCTCATAACCGAGGCCTCCAGTAAACCCTGTTCGCGAAACCATCAATGAGTCACCGAAAAAATCAAAGTGGTGAATGGTGAATGGTTTCGCCTGCTCAATACCTTTTAAACCCATGCGCTTTAACACGGCGCAGGAGGTCGGTCCCTGAAGAGAAAGCGCCGCCAGCTCATCGCTACGATCATTAATCGTTACGTTGTCGAATCCGAGGCTACTTTTTTTCAGCCAGGCCGTAGAAGGGCTGCCGCAGGTCAACAAGAACGAATCATCAGCGAGCCTGAAAATTGTACCGTCATCAATCAAACGGCCTTCATCGGTGCACCACAATACATAGCTGACTCGATTGTTACGCATCTTTGTCACATCACGAGTGACCATGCGATTAAGCATTTTTTCTGCATCCGGTCCGGAAATAAGATACTTCTGCATTGGACAGATATCATAGGTACCACAGGTATTGCGTATGCAAAAGTACTCATACTCGGCTTCGAAGTAATACTCTGCCAGCTTGTATCCATTCCAGGATGACCAGGCATCATGAATGTTTCTTTCATCCAGCCGAGGTTGAAAGTGGCTGGGTCGCGGTTTTTCAGTTGAGAAGTCGGCGTTAGTCATCGTAACAATCATCTTCCGGTACTGTGTTGGGACGACGCAGGTCCATCAGGATCTCCCTTGCGGCATTAGCACCACATGCGGACGAGACCCCGCCACCTGGGTGTGTTGAAGAACCGCACATATACATGTTCTTTACGGGCATTCGGTACTGGGCATAACCAGGAAACGGCCTGTTGAAAAGCAACTGATCAATCGTAAGCTCACCCTGGAAAATATTACCTTCGGTGAGCCCTACTTCCTGTTCAATTTCGAAGGGCGTTCTGACTTCCATGTGGACGATGAGATCCTTAAAGCCAGGGCTATATCGCTCGATCTTGTTAACCACGGTCTGTCCAAACTGGTCACGTTTTTCGGGAGTCCATGGACCATCTGCCAACTCTGCCGGGCAATACTGGATAAAATTAGACATCCAGTGTTGTCCAGGCGGCGCGACGGTTGGGTCCCATGCAGAAGGAATGACGGATTCAATAAAGGGATCATCCGACCAGGTTCCCCTTTTCCAGCAATCGTAAGCTCGCTCCATGGTTTCCATGCTGCCTGTAAATGCCTGACCACCTCGATTGGCGTAGGGGTTGTCAGGCACATTAGTAAATTTCGGCAGTCCGGAAAGAGCGATATTGACCTTGCCTGAAGAACCACGAATCTTGAAGTTCTCGGCCTTCTCGAAGATGCCCGGTGGCAGGTCATCCCTGTCCATGATTTTCGTAAAAGTACGCCGGGCATCGAGATTGGATACCACAATATTGGCGCTGATTTCTTCTCCTGAAGACAAGGCAACTCCAACCGCTCGACCACCTTTCACAATAATCTGATCGACACCCGCGTTGGTCCTGATCTCGCCACCATAGGACTTGCAGGCAGAGGCGAGTGCATTGGATATTGCTCCCATGCCACCTCGCGCGAGCCCCCAGGCACCAATACTGCCATCTATATCGCCCATTACGTGGTGCAGCAGTATGTAAGACGACCCAGGCGAATAAACACCGAGAGCGGTGCCAATAATACCGGCCGAGGCCATTGTGGCCTTGACAATATCAGTCTCAAAGTAATCATCCAGAAAATCTGCAGCACTCAGTGTGAAGAAGCGGATGTACTCGTAGAGTTCCTTTTGACCCAGCGCCCCAAACTGTTTAGCCAGGAACAATAGCTCCTGAATGTCGCGGATGCGAAAACTGGTCGGGTCGGGTGGCGTCCGCAATAGCGTTTTGCGAATGACCTGGGCATACCGGCCAAGATCCGCCTGAAGACGGAACATAGCATCTGCATCATGCCGCGAATGGCGTTTAAGTTCGTTATAGGCGGCGGCTTCGCCGTGATATGACACCAGCGTATTACCGTGGTCGTCGAAATTTACCGTTCCAAGATAAGGCACCAGCATCAGGCCATGGCGACTCAAATCAAGATCACGATGCAACGACTGCCGCATCATGCTGCAAACATAGGAACAGCTTGAGTACACCCAGCCTTCATGCAATTCACGGGAAACCGCTGCGCCACCAATGTAGTCATTCTTCTCAACGACCAGCACATCAAGTCCAGCCTTGGCGAGGTAAGCCGCGTTAGTCAGACCGTTGTGACCGGCACCGATAACAATCGCATCGTAGCGCTTCACGACAATATCTCCCGCGCGGCATTGTGACCAGGCATCCCCGTAATATCACCAGCGGGATGAGTACCAGCACCACAAAGATACAGTCCGGATATTGGCGTACTGTACTGGGCAGCACCATGGGTTGGGCGCATCATAAGCAGTTGATCCAGGGCAAAATCGCCGTGGTGCCAATGGCCCCCTGACGTATTGAATCTCGATTCCAGGTCGACAGGCGTCAGCAACTCTTGCCCGACAATCAAGGAACGGATACCCGGGGCATAGACTTCGATCGCATCGATAATCTTCGTAGTCAGTTCAGCGCGGGCCGACTCGTCCCACTCCGACTTGTGCTTACGGGGCGTGTACATCACATGGGCAGACAAAACGTGCTGCCCTTCGGGCGCCAACCCGGGGTTTTCGAGCGTAGGGATTGTGATTTCCATCACTGGATCAACAGGGCTCTCACCATACTTCGCATGGTCAAAGGCGATCTCAATCATTTCGAGATTGGGCGCAATAAAGAGTCGCCCCGCCGGTGATGACAAGCCCGAGAAGGATGGCTGGTCGTTCAACGCAAGGTGCAGTTTTGACACCAGACCATCATCACGGATCCTGGTAATTCTGTTGGTGAATTCGATTTCGAGATGTTCAGCACCCAGTAACTTGAGGAAAGTCATCTTCGGATCAGCTGACGACACGACCTGCTCCGCCGTGACGACTTCACCACTTTCAAGTCTGACACCAGTGGCCTTGACTGTCTCACTGTTCTGCTCGACCACTATGTCACAAACCCGGGAATTGGTACGGATATCGACACCACGAGAAACCGCAGCACGCTGCAATGCGTCTATCAATGTCGGCACATCGAGCGTGACGTGGCTGTCGCCGGCCATCCGATAAAGCAGCTGCAATACGGAATTGTTCGGTGACCTCGGCGCCTGTTTTGTTCCAATCAGCGCATCCCAACCCAGCAGTGACTTCAGTAAAGGGTGACTGAAATATTCATCCATAAGGTCATAGACAGGCAACGTAATCATCCTGAAGAATTCTCGCATGTCCTCTTTGCCTAGTAACCTGATCCTGAGCCCAAGCTCCGCGAAAGCCATCATCTCAGGTAACGAATTGTTACCGATTGGCGGAACGGTCTTGAGCCAGAATGGCGCCAGCATATCCGCGTAGCGTTTCATCAGACGGTGGTAACGCTTGTAGGCATCCACTTCATTGTCAGGAACACCACTAACCTTGTTACCCTGCAATATCACATGATCGCCATCTCTATTAAGCCCGATACAGGCCTTGTGATCGCCGGATAACGACAACCCATGCTCTGCCAAACGGAGGTCTCGAATAATTTTTTGCGGAAAATGGCTTGCCTGGTGTGCCACAGAAGCGTGAAAGCCGTCGTGAAATTCATGCCGCGCCCCCAGACCCCCACAAACTTCTGCCGCCTCAACAACAAGGACATTTTTCTTTTTTAAAGCAAGGTAATTTGCACAGACCAGACTGTTGTGGCCAGCGCCAATGATAATCGTATCGTAGTGAGCCACGCTAACGCTGCAGGGACATTATTTGGTTTGAGCCTATTGCGGCCACCAGCACAGGGCTTCTCAGCCTATACGCAACAAACCTCAGCAGAACAAATGGAGCATATCCATTCGTCCTGATTACAAGAAAAGGTATTAGAAAAGATGTCATAAAAGGCTTAGGCTGTCCTCATACCGTCAGCAAAAGGTGCTCTCGCTCCCAGGCAGTAACAACTTCTGAAAATGCATCCATTTCCCGCCGTTTCATATCGACATAAAGTTTGACAAAACGCTCTCCGAAAAGATCGACCAGGGGCTCACAGGACGACAGCATCTCAAGCGACTCCCGGAGCGTTCGAGGAATCGTATGGTCCAGATCCCACGCGCTCTCAGTGACAGGTTGGCCTGGTTTCAGTTCCTCCATCAGCCCAAGGTATCCGCAGGCCAGGCTTGCAGCAATGGCCATATATGAGTTGTTGTCTGACCCCGGAATTCTGTTTTCAATTCGGGTCGCCGGCACATCACTACGCGGAACCCGAAAACCTGTTGTTCTATTGTCTATACCCCACTCCACGTTTGTAGGACAGGATTCAGCGCTTTCGAATCGACGATACGAATTCACGTGCGGCGCAAGTAGCGCCATAATATGCGGGGTGTATTTTTGCAACCCGCCAAGATACGCATTAAAGCAGTCGCTAAACCCACCATCGCTATCCGCAAAAACATTCGTTCCCGTCTCTACATCAACCAGGCTCTGGTGAAGATGCATAGCACTACCGGGGGAACTGGTCATTGGTTTAGCCATGAAGGTCGCATGAAACCCACTATCCTGCGCAGCCTGTCGAGTCAGCCGTTTGAAATAGAACATCTCATCCGCTTTCCTCAGGGCATCGGCGTGCATAAAGTTGACTTCAATCTGGCCTTCTCCCATCTCCTGGATGGTGCCGGTCAGTTCAATTCCCTGCGCTGAAGCGTAATGATGCATGGTTTCAATGAACGGCGCATACTCGGCCATCGCTTCCATCTGAAAGGACCGGGGACTCTTGGGTATTCGACCAGAAACACCAGGCGCGACCCGGAGCGGGTAGACGGGATCAGGATTGTTTTGCACCAGGTAGAATTCGGCTTCCTGGGCGACGACAGGCCGCAGCCCAAGATCCTCGAATCTGCCGATGATCTGTTTAAGGATTGACCTGGGCGCCAGATCGAGAGTTTCGCCGTTTAGCAACTGGCAGTCGCAGATACATTGAGCCGTGCCGTCTGCCCATGGTTGAGTCACCAGGGTTGTCATATCTGGTACCAGGACCATATCGACATCAGCAATATCAATAAGATCATGGTCATCGCACCAATTTCCCAGTACATCCTGGCCGAAAATGGCCTCAGCTATCCGTATTTCACTTTGCTCGAATTCCTTACGGGAAACAGATTTTCCTTTAGCAGTACCATTAACATCAGGAACTATGCACTCGATAAACTTGTGATCGCCAATTTCTAACGATTCTTTAGTGCCTGACATGTTATTAGCCAATTAGTAATCCGTAACATCGACTCTGCCAGCAACGCATGTGGGTTGCAAATACTTGTTGCTGTTTTATTGAACGGAACTAATAATCTGGCTATTGTAACCGCCCCATTGCAGCAAGAGCATGTTGATGTGTACAACTACAACACTGACCAACTCCAAGAACTCGATTTAAAACACTACCTGCACCCGTTTACGGATTATAAAAAACTGGCTGACGAGGGTAGCCGGATCATCACTCGGGCAGAAGGCATCTACCTCTGGGACAGCGATGGCAATAGATACCTTGATGCGATGGCCGGCCTCTGGTGCGTTAATGTCGGCTATGGCAGACCCGAAATTGCCAATGCGGTCAGTGAGCAAATCCGCGAACTTCCGTTTTACAACAGCTTCTTCAAGACCGCTAACCCACCTGCGGTAGAGCTCTCAAGATTGGTCTGCTCGCTTGCGCCAGCACATATGAACCATGTGTTTTTCACCGGCTCTGGTTCTGAAGCAAATGATACTGTCGTTCGTATGGTTCGGCATTACTGGGCCAGCGAGGGACAACCGAACCGGAAAGTGATCATTTCTCGCGAAAACGCCTATCACGGTAGCACTGTCGCCGCGGCCAGTCTGGGCGGCATGAAGCCCATGCATGCTCAGGGCGGCCTACCCATTCCTGATATCGAGCATATCGGCCAACCCTACTGGTACCAGGAAGGTGGCGACCTGACGCTGGAGGCTTTTGGAGAAAAGATTGCCGATGAACTTGAAGCAAAAATACTCGCTCTGGGCGCGGATAAAGTGGCTGCATTCATCGGCGAACCCATCCAGGGTGCCGGTGGTGTCATCATCCCACCTTCAACTTACTGGCCCCGCATTCAGGAAATTTGCTCCAGGTATGACGTACTCATTGTCGCCGATGAAGTGATTTGTGGGTTTGGCAGAACCGGTAAATGGTTCGGCTGCGACTATTTTGATATCAAGGCTGACCTCATGCCGATTGCCAAAGGGCTCTCTTCGGGATACTTGCCCATAGGCGGAGTACTGGTAAGCGACAGAGTAGCTGAGGGCCTTATCGACAAGGGTGGTGAATTCAATCATGGGTTCACTTATTCAGGTCACCCTGTGGCTGCTGCAGCGGCAATAGCGAATCTCAATATTCTTCTGGACGAAGGCATTGTCGAGCGGGTTGAGAAGGATATCGGTCCTTATGCTGAGAAAAAATGGCGATCCCTGACCGAACACCCCCTGGTCGGCGAGGCCAGAATTATCGGCCTGATCGGCGCGATAGAATTGGTCAAGGACAAAGACTCTCGTGAATTCTTCGCTGATCGCGGTGACGTGGGGACAATCTGTCGTGATATCTGTATTGAAAACGGACTTGTCGTGCGCGCTGTCGCAGACACGATGATCATGTCGCCGCCGCTTTGTATTTCAGAAGGTGAAATCGATGAGCTAGTAGAACTACTGACTCGTTGTTTGGATTTAACAGCGGAAAGGGTGCTCTAAAAGAGACACGCCTTTCAGTTAGGAAGATAAAAACATGACGTCACGAGATGAATTACTGAAGCACCGCGAGAGTTCTATGACTTTCGCAGGAGAACTCAGTTTTCTGAGACGCAAGGTCACCCAGGATATCTCTAACGCCGATATCGTTGTCTCTGGGATACCCTTTGACAGCGCCACAACATTCAGGCCAGGCGCGCGACTGGGTCCACAGGCCATCCGCGCGGCATCTGTACAGTTGGCTGAACTGGCCGAACATGCCTTTCCTTCTGATGTTAACCTTTTCACAGACCTCGCAATTGCCGACTATGGCGACTGCGAACTGCCTTCCGCTTATCCAGCCCAGGTCGTCGAACGCATTTTCAACCACGCACAGAAGCTATTACTGCACGACGTGATGATGATTTCCCTGGGAGGGGATCACTTCGTCACCTACCCACTGCTACAGGCACACGCAGAAAAATATGGTCCGCTTTCCCTACTCCACTTCGATGCCCACGTTGATACCTGGCAAGATGATGGCGAACGACTGGACCACGGATCGATGTTTTTACGCGCCTTGAGAGAAGGCATCATCGTGCCTGAAAAGTCTGTGCAGGTCGGCATTCGTTCGCGCAGTGATGACGACTACGGCTTTACCGTACTTGATTCCCCATGGGTTCATGAACATGGCACAAACAATACCATCGCCCGTATCAAAGAAGTCATTGGTGATTCACCGACCTACCTGACCTTTGATATCGACTGCCTGGATCCCGCCTTTGCGCCCGGCACCGGGACACCGGTCGCTGGAGGCCTGACCAGCATGCAGGCGCTGACTATTATTCGGCAACTGGGTGGTTTGAATTTTATCGGCATGGACATGGTTGAAGTTGCACCGGCTTACGATCACGCCGAGATCACCGCCATCGCCGCCGCTACCATTGTGCATGACTTTATCGCCCTGCAG
>OCVR010002939.1_pt1 | contig 12429 bp, 13 predicted proteins | sample 1539091 | NCBI WGS metagenome assembly OCVR01 (sample SAMEA3355530, study PRJEB22509) | marine metagenome | biome: marine; feature: coastal ocean; material: water | place: USA | collected 2010-08-07 | depth 16 m | reverse complement strand
ATCCCACTTACGTGGATATGTTTGCCCACAAACCGCAATGGTATTTTTGAAACCCATGCGCTGCGTTATGTCATCATCGAGTTTTCGCACTTTTGCATGGTCGCCGTTAAACAACTGGAAAAACGAAGCTTGGGTACCCGTAGTGCCTTTCACACCGCGGAATGGCAAACGCTCGAGAGCATCTTCAACATTCTCGAGGTCAAGTAAAAAATCTTGGAGCCACAAGGAAGCGCGCTTACCCATAGTTGTCGGTTGCGCCGGTTGGAAGTGGGTGAATCCTAGGACAGGCAGTTCAGCTTGCTCTAAACAAAATTCACGAAGAGCGCGAATCACACCAAGCAAACGCGCGCGTACCAGACGTAATCCGCGTTGCATGCAAACTAGGTCGGCGCCATCGGCTACAAAACAAGAAGTGGCACCGAGGTGAATGATTGGCATAGCTTTGGTAGCCTTTTCACCATAAGCATGAACATGCGCCATGACGTCATGGCGTAATTCACGTTCTAGTTCAGCAACACGGTCGAAGTCGATGTCGTCGCGATGCTCTTTAAGGTCGGCTATCTGCTCTGCGCTTATATCTAAACCTAAATTAGCCGAAGACTCGGCAAGGGCTATCCATAAATCGCGCCACACTAGTGAGCGCCCGCGATATGAAAAAGTTTGTTGCATCGCCGGGCTTGCGTAACGCGTAGCCAACGGAGAAGAGTAAGTTTCGTGATTAGTCATCGGTAGTATTGAGAAGTAACGACATGTCGAGAGCAGGAACGGAATGAGTGAGCGCCCCCATCGACACGCGGTCGGCGCCAGCCTCAGATAAAGCAGGCAATGTTTCTAGAGTATAGCCACCACTCGCTTCGAGAATAGCTTTCGGGAATTCTTTGCGTAGTGCTGCAACAGCTGCAACCAAATGAACGCCTTGGAAATTGTCGAGCAACACGTAGCTCGCACGATTGGCAAGTGCCGCCCGCGCTTGGTCAATGGTTTCGGCTTCGATGCCTACCACCTTACCCTGCGCTTCGGCGACTGCTTTTTTTACTGTGGCCGCATAATCTAAGCCGGACAAGGCAAAATGGTTTTCTTTAAGCAGCAGCTCGTCGGATAAATTGCGACGTTGATTTTGGCCGCCACCAACACGCACTGCATATTTTTGTACCTCGCGCAAACCCGGAACAGTCTTCCGCGTGTCTAAAACAGTAACGCCGTTTGCCGCGGCAACGGCCAGCGCTGTCGCAGTCGCTACACCGGAAAGTTGTTGCAAAAAGTTAAGTGCAACGCGCTCAGCCCCAAGAATACCCCGCGCAGGACCACACGCAAACATAATGACTTCGTCGGCACCAACGCGCTCGCCGTCGTGGATGAGTACTTGAACAGTTACCTTAGAATCGCACTGCTTAAAGGCTTCGACTGCGAAATCGACACCGGCTACCACCCCATCGGCACGCGCCACCATTTGGGCTTGGCACTGGGCTGTTTCAGGCACCACCGCAAGAGATGTGGAATCTTGGTGCGCGAAATCTTCGGCCAGCGCAAGACTCACTAATCCGCTAATTTGCGCGGGGGTCGGTTTGTCGAGGCTCATGCTCATATTTTAGCGTATCGCCTCGACGTCTTTGCGCCCGATACCACATAGAAAGCTCTAGAGCGGTTGTCTCGCCAACCCCATCAATCAAGCCAACTCTCTCGGGGGTCAAGGCTATGCCTATCAAGTGCCGTCCTTCGACGATGCAACGCGCCCGCGTGAGCCCTAGGCTAGGCAGCAGTGCCAATTCACTTAAGGGTGCGGTAGCGAGATCTGGCAACAGCGCGCAATGCTCGCTTAACTGCTGGTACTGTAAGGCGCTATCGGGCGCGGACTTCAACTGTAAGGCGCGCCAACACAGCACCAACAAAACCACGCATACGGCTATTTGATGCTTTTCGTTCACCCAGAGGTGACGGACTCAGCAGCAAGAGGTTCACTATTAATTTGGCAGCGCATTAAATAATCGATGGCCGAGTCGACCACCTCATCGTTTTCAAGGCGTAAGCCAGCATTACCCTGCGAAGAATGCGGACGCGTGAAAGTCAAACCTTTAGCGTCAGCAAACAACGCGGCAATCGGCCCGCTTTGATTGACAAAAATAATCGGCCAATCATGCCCTTGCAATAATATCGAGGGCTGCAAAGCTTCGGCGCCGTTAATCAAACGCTCGACGCGCGCAAGTAAAGACACTGGCAACTGCTCAAGCAAGGAATGCGGCCCGCGGCGTGACACCGGATCTTCAAGGTGAAGATTTGGCGTGACTTCACCAGGCAAGGCATCCGATACCACATAAGTGCGTAACGGGAATGCTCCGGCAAGCAAGTCGAGTCGATGGCGTAACTCCGACGAAATTGCTGAAGTGATTAAGAAAATACGCGGCTCAGACGGCAAAGCAAATAGTGGGCGGAAACGCCGTCCTTCTGTTTGCAATCGCGAAACGACCTCGAGCATTTTTTCGGACACCGTCGAATCGAGCGTCGGGTGAATCATGCACAAGCATGGGCGCCCAAAAGGGTCGACTCCGTAAATAGGTACTGTTAAGCCAGGACTTAAATCGAGCACTTTGTCGTGTAACACCAGCCCTGGTTCGAGCGCATCAGGGTTAGCCACCAGCCAACTCTGTAGCTGGGCAAAATCGATTATGGCGGGGTCTGACATAGCTATTGGAAAGTAGAACCAAGTGGCAGTTTACCGCCACTTCCTGGTTTTTTACCATTATTTTTAGGCGAATTATTGGATGTTGCTTTTGCTGTGGCTAGCGACAAAAGGTAGCACAGCGCAATCGCAACAGCATCACTTTCGTCTTCGCTACTCGGCTTAAACTCGCTGCAGCCAAGGTGCTGCAAAGTCATTAAATAGACCTGCTCTTTGGTAGCGCGACCATTACCAGCAATGCGTCGCTTGACCGTAGCAGGCGGGATTTCATCTACCACCATGTCGAATTCGGCGGCCATCATCAGTACTACCCCACGCGCTTCGCCAATACGCAACGCCGATTGCGCGTTATCGCCGAAAAAGGCAGATTCAATGGCCAGTACATCAGGTCGATACTTCGCGATAACTTCGCGTAAATTAATGTGTAGCTGATGCAAACGCACGGCGATTGGCGTGTTGCTTTTGCCCAAAACTAAACAATCCGAATCAATGCGCTTAGGCAATGCGTTGGGGAATGCATCTACCACTGCCCATCCTGATTTTAAGGTGCCGGGGTCGATGCCAAGAACGCGAAGTCTATCCACCCGTATAGCCTAACAAAATGCTAACCTAATGACATGGTATCTGACACAGCCGCCGTCATCGTTGCAGCCGGCCAAGGACGTCGCATGGGAGGCACTAATAAAGCTCTAATGCGCCTCAATGGCCAAGCAATCTTGTCCTACTCGATTCGCGCCTTTCGCGCCTGTGACTCAATCAAGCGCATTGTGGTTGTAATGAATGACTACGATGTAAAGCGCATGCAAACGGAATGGTCGACTGACCCTGTCGAACTCGGCGCAGATTTAGTTGTTCCTGGTGGCGCCGAACGCTGGGTTTCGAGTCGCAATGGCTTCGATGCCGTCAGCGAAGAACACGATTATGTGCTGGTCCACGATGCAGCTCGCCCCTTAATTGGCAGCGGCGACATTGAAAACGTCATCCACAGTATGCGAGAACACGGATGCGCTCTTGCCGCCGAACCGCTTGCTGATACTCTGAAGGAATGTGGTGGCGATACGCGCGTCACGTCTACAGTCGATCGCCAACACATGTGGCTGGCACAAACTCCGCAAGGTGCCCGTTGCAAAATAATGCAGGAAGCTTTTGCGGCCTGGGACTGCGACGCCAATGGCCTCCCCACCGACGAAAGCATGATACTTGAAAACATTGGGCAACATCCGCAGTTAGTCGCCTGCTCGAATCCAAACTTTAAGTTAACCACTCCTACTGATTTGCATGTTGCCGAAGCGTTGCTGCAATGCGGCACGATTCAATGATGGAAGCTCCGCGCATCGGCTTGGGCTACGACTGCCACCGACTTGAGGTCGGAGGCGATTGTTATATCGGCGGCGTGTTATTCGACAGCGAGTTAGCTCCAGTCGGTCATTCCGATGCCGATGTTTTATTGCACGCAATATGCGACGCCATTCTCGGCGCAGCTGGGCTCGACGACTTGGGCACCGTGTTCAAAGACAACGACGAGCAATGGAGTGATTGCAGCAGCTCGGTGTTCGTTGAATATTGCATGAAGCAAATAACCGAAAAGCAGCTCGACTTAGCTTCCCTTGATTGTGTAGTCATTTGCGACAATCCAAAAATTTCGCCGATGCGCGGCGCAATTCGCCAACGCTTGTCTGAGTTGACGGGACTGCAGATGGATCGCATTAATGTAAAAGGCAAAACAACCGAAGGCGGCGACGCAATGGTCATTACAGCGCAAGCTGTAACACTATTAGTCCAGCCCGAGCTGTAGTTTCCACATATGCGAATAAGTGCCGCCTGCGGCCACCAATGCGTCGTGGCTGCCCTCTTCAACAATGCGGCCCGCTTCCATCACAATGATGCGATCAGCCGAGCGAATGGTGCCCAAACGGTGAGCAATCACAAACGATGTGCGGCCTTCCATTAAGTTATCTAAGGCCACCTGCACTTTGTGCTCGGATTGTGAATCTAATGCAGACGTCGCTTCATCGAGTAATAACACCTCTGAATTTTTCAGCAACGCACGCGCAATAGTAACACGCTGCGCCTGACCACCACTTAAGCGTGAACCGGAATCTCCAACTTGAGTTTCTAGACCGTCAGGAAGTTGCTCGATGGTGTCGCGCAAGTTAGCATCGTCGATCGCTTGTTGCAGCTGCTCGTCACTAGCATCAGGGCGCCCATACAAAATGTTTTCGCGTATGGATGCCTGGAATAAAAACGGCTGCTGCTGAACCACAGCTAATTGATTTAGCCAATCGTCTGGTTTGATATCGCGTAAGTCCATGCCGTCCACTTTTATTGAGCCGCTGTCAGCGTCGTAAAAACGTGCGACCAAGTCAAGCAAGGTTGTTTTTCCTGCGCCAGACAAGCCGACCAGTGCGATGCGTTCGCCACGCTTAACCGTTAGGCTTAAGTTATCAATGGCTTTATCCGGTGAACCCGGATAAGTGAAGTTGATTGCACTAAACTCTATTTGGTTCGTCACCTGATCAAGCGACTGCGCATTAGGGTTAAGCTTCATGTCGGCCTCTAAGTCAAACACTTCAAAGACACGGTCGAGCGAGCCCATTGAAGCGTAAATGCCCGTGAACGCGCGAGTCAGCCGGCGCACGTAGGCAAACAAAGTGCCAATCGCAATGAAGAAGGCAAACATGGTGCCTACATCATGGAAAATTTCTACCACAGTCAAGTGGACGATTACCAAAGCACCAATCACTAGCCCCACGCCTCCATTTGCAAAGAAAGCCGTAACAGCCAACGAAACTGCCTGCGCTCGCACCATGCCGCGTGTGTTCACGACAAATTCGTCGTTCGCTTTACGGTATTCTTGAGCCTCGCGCTCTTCCATGCGGAACGCTTTCACCACACGAATGCCCGACAGCATTTGAGTTAACAATTGGGTGGTATCACCCAAAGAATCTTGTGACTTGCGCGACCGGTTACGGATCTTCGGGCCAAGTTTTATTACGGGCAATGCCAGTATCGGCAAGAACACCAAGGTGCCGATTGTTGCCGTTGGTTCGGCGGCATAGGCTACCAGCAGCGAAGCGATGATGCTGAATGGCGATTGCACCATCTCTTCAATCATCATATTCAAAACGCGTAATGCCGTTGTTGCATCAGCGGTCATTCGAGAGACCAAATCACCAAGGCGGCGACCGGAGTGGTAGCCCATACCTAGGCTGGCAACATGACTAGCCATATCTTGACGCAAATCGGTAATCATATACACCGAGAGCATACGTGACATACGGATAAACAGGTATTGAATACCGGCAAAGAAGACCGCCAGACCAATCATTACCGCTACAAGGCAAATTGCTTGGCTTACTCCTGGTCCAAGACCCCAATCGCCGAATGTGGCTAACCATGGTTCGAGCACTTCAGTCGTGAACGTATCAAGCGCCGACGCCGCGGTGGGATTAACACTTGGCGAGTCACCTCCACTAAGGTGCAAGCGATCAATTAGCGGCTTAATAAAAACAATAGTAAATCGCGAGCCTAGTGCTGCGGCTGCTCCAAGGACCACCACTGCTACCGCTGAGCCTTTATATTTGCTCAGATACGGCATGACGCGTTGGTACGCGCTACGCAGTGATGTGCTTGATTTAGCCAATTGCTCTATTTGACCGCGTCACGCAAACCTTTCACGTAAGCGTGAAAATGCGTGGTCAGCATGTCGTCGTCAATGACGAATGCGTCACGCTCGTTCGCAGCGTAATCGATAACCTTCGAACCCTTAGATATTTTATTTATCCGATAAAAAGAGTAGCCAAGCGTAGTTCTGATTGGGCCGTATACCTTCCCCACCTCTGAGGCGAAGAATATTTGATTAGCCATGGAGTTCTGTAAAACGAAATCCGTATAATCGTTTTCCATTAAGAAGCCGCGCAAATCGTTGCGTGACTGCATTGGCAACTTACCACGCTGTGGTTGCGGCAAAGTTGATGACTGTGCACCACCAACCGTCTCTGGGTAGTCCGAATAGTCGAGCAGGATGCTATCCCAATCAGCACCCTCTTCAGAAAGGATCTCGGCAACTTCTGTAGCGCGCTCAAGACAAGCTATGTAAGGATCACCTTCAGTCGGAAAGCGCCCGGTCGTTTTACTGCGCACACCCAACAGGATTACATCCACTTGTATTTTATCAGCTGAGTAAAAACTGCCGCGTGTAGCGATACTCTCCTTAACAAGAGCAGCATATTCTTCACTGTCTTTTGCCGGCATGACCTTCTTATAGGAATGACGCGCGCGGAAATATTGGTAATACGTTTCCATGCTTGGGAAACCTAGAAATTGCAATATCATCATTTCGTGCGGGATGATGGTACCTTCGTACTCGGCGCGTTCAGCACTTAGCGCGGTCATATATGCCTCGTCACTCATCCAGTGGCCGTTGGCCTTAAGGTCATTGCTTGCAAGGTTCATCTTTACTACGAAAGATTCTGCCCAGTCGCGCTCGACAACCGTAATCATCGGTTCGATTATTTCGTAAACCTCGGCAGTAGAAATATCGCGACCATTAATACGCAGGCAAACGCCTTCTGGCAGACCGTCTGCTGGCGTCATGGTCATGCCCCCTTTCATTAAAGACATCCAGATTGTTGGCATCAAGAATTGATTCATCATCTGGTCGTTAAGAGGTTGTGATTCACCCTTAGCTTTCATATCAAGCAAAGTTTGGTGATCGTCTTTTAAGAAATCTGTCCAATGCTGGCCAAGTACTTCAGCAAGCTGCTCGACTGGCCACTCTGAGGGATCTTCAGGGAAAAACATGCGTTGTGCTTGAAGATTACGGCGCAATTCATCACGGAAAGTTGCTGTCGTAAATCCTTGTGCTTTAACCTGCTCCCAGAAGTCTAGGGTTGGGTCTTGGTTGAGCACCAAGTCAACGCGCTTTTGGATTTGAGCATCAATGTCTTCTTCAAGAATATCGACATCGCCAACGAAAATATTTGCTGCGCGTCGGCGAGCAATTTCATCGTTCAGTAATTCGCTTAAGGTTCTCTGCAATATGTAACGAGAGCCACAAGAATAAATCAAACCACGGGTCATCTGCTCTTCAATGCTGACATCGATGCTACGCACCACCACTGTAGGTGTTGCCGCTTCGTCTTTTTGGGCGGCGCCAGAAAATGGGTCTTGTGCGAATGAAGCAGGAGAAAGGGCTGCGAAAGTAAGTAGAAACGGTAAAATCATGGTTGTGATGTTGTTAAGGACGTTAACGAGGGCTAACTTGCCCTACATTTTAGCTCGGCTGAGCGCTTGCTGCCTATTAGTTGTCAGTTTTGTAGGCTGTGCACAACCTGACGAGTATCTTCAAGTTGGTGACACAATTATTTACGCGCATACTATCGACAACATAGCCGAAAAATTGCAGCATTCTTTCCCAGAATATGGAGAATCGACCTTACGCTCGCATATTTTAATGAATGGCCTGGCAGAAGCAGAAATCCTGCACCAATCACATGCAGAAGCAAGCGAGGAAGCATTCCAACGGCTGGCTGCAATCCTCAATAAGTATAGAAAATACAACCCTTCAGCATTGTTGGAGGCCGAATTAAAGGACTTGACGCACCAGAAGAAGACGGCTGCCCCAACTCCCAGCCAGCTTGGTACGGGTGTCGCCGCCGCCGTGGCCATTCTCGAGAATGGCGAATGGTCGCCACCTATCTATAATTCAACGGGTTGGTCGATCGTTTTTCTCAACACGCGCGAATATGGGCAACGCAGCACGGCGGGTGTCGATGTTGATGTCTTTCAAATAGAGATTGCCGACGCCACTATCTACAGCGCCAATCGCCAGCAATGGCAATACGCACCGCTGCTTGGCAGTGATAAGCTAATCTCGTGCTTACCGTACGAATTTCGCAATAAAACGTCTCGTGAATAAATCAATACTCCGTTTTCTCATTATGGCTATCGCATTGCTGTGCTTGCCGCAGCACATCTTCGGCCAAGAGCTCGATGCTCCTGCCAACGATCAAGTAGTGCAAAAAGTTAAGTTTGCGCGACTGAAATCAAAAGAGAATAAATCGATGATGACCGCTTTACGCTTAATTGAAAAAGGCGTCATCAATGAAGAAGACGACATAAACGAAGTTAGTGGTGGCGTTGAGCAGTTAATTGCCGTCGGCGAAGGAGCCATCCCTAAATGCTTGACCTCGTTTCAACGCATGGCAAAAACAGATCGCCAATTGTATTTAACAGTGGCGCTCGATTCTATTTTGCTGGATGACGATCTGCACATTGCCCTTGATTTGTGCAACAGGAAAACACCGACCGAAGTTTACATTTACCTTATGAGTCGCTGGGCAGACAGTGCGCGCGACGACAGTTCGGAGGTACTGCTTGCTCATCTAAAAAACGATAGCGAAGAAGTGCAGTATCACTGCGTGCGTGGTCTGATCAGGCGCGGTGATGATTCCGTTGTTGCAGCATGCATCCAAATCATCGATACGCGATGGAAAGACAGCAAGCAACAACTGCGCCGTGATTTTTCAGGAATGGCGCGAGGGATAATGTCGTCGATTATTGAAGAAAAGCTGACTACCCCTAACAAGAAATCACGTTTGCTTGGCTTACACCTCTTCGAACTTTTTGGGGTCAAAGAGAATGCCAACCTATTAGCTGACAATCTAAACAACAGCGATACGGCCTTACGCCTAGGCGCGATTAATGCTTGTCGGGTTGTCGTTGCCGGAGAAGAACCTTTACTCCGCCCGTCGATGACGGAACTTATAGAACTCGCTAACAGCTGGTCAGATAAAATATGATTTTATCTGCTGTAATCCTAGCACTATTCGGTGCGCAAGCCGCCGAATCAGAATGCACGATGTGTGCTAATAGCCCCGAGCGCATGCAGCAAGCGGGCGTTGTCGGCCATGGCCCTTATTTGTTCTTTACCACCGATAGCGAAGAAATAAGCAAACGCATTGACAACAAAAAATTGATGTGGGTAGAGACCAAGCACTTTCGTTTTGGCGCCGATATCAAGTCATGGAAAATACCCGTCAAAGACAAAAAAGTTTACCTCGCTGAGTTGACTGAATTTGCTAAAGCTTTTCCGCATATCACGCCCAAGAAAGTAAAAACGCTCGATCCATGGATGCGCATTCACTTAATGGCGTGGCGCGCCGAGAATGCCTATCGGGCCTTAATGAATATGTTTGGCTGGGAGGAAGACCCCTTTTCCCAATTGCCCGCTGAAGATGTTTTCATTGACGCTGTAGAAAATGGCTGGAGCGAAACGTTAAAACAACATTGGTTAGACAGCGAAAAACGCAAACCCGGTTTGCCACAATGGCTTGGCCTCGGACGCTACTTCGGAATGCCGATGAAACATGAAGTGCTGCTACTGATTAAAGAAAAAGAAATCGGCACCATGAAGCGCGACTACATCGGTTTACTCGATTCACATCCGCAACGCTGGCATAACGATTGGCGCCCCTTTGGAGAAAACCCTGTGTCACGCTCTATGTGGTTTGGCCTGGCTACAGAATCAGAAAAAATAAAGCACGATCGTCACTTACACAACGCAATGTTGCATAACGTGATTATCAATCTATTCGACGCCTATATGCTTTATTTGTACGAAGCGCCTGTCTGGATGCGCGTAGGCTTTGGGCACTACTTTACACAGATCAACGACCCTCGGTATAACATGTACGACCTCGATGAAGGCTCTACAGAATTCAGCGAAGACTCAAAAGAATGGGTTAAATCAATAAAATCAATTGTCGCTAAAAAAGAGGTCCTGGGTTTTGTCAGTCTCGGCAAGATGCGCAGTTATGGCGATATTACTTTCAATGCACACGTCGAATCATGGTCAAAGATGGTGTTCATGTACGAGCACAGCCATGATAAATTCGCCAAATGGATTCTCATTCTTAAAAACAACCCAAACGCGACCGCTAATCTAGATGCACAACGCAGCGCTCTTAAAGAGGCCTATGGCTGGTCGTTCATGCAAGCAGACGAACAATGGGCAACATGGGTTAATAAATTAGTTGTTCCAAAGAAATGACACCTCGCGAAGAACGACTTTACTTAATTCTGGCGGCCCTATTTACGGGGTCACTGGTTGTAGCCAACCTCATTGCCAATAAGTTTTTTCACATTGAATTATTCGGCAAAGAATTCATTTTGTCAGCGGGCGTCATCCCCTATCCATTAACTTTTTTAGTCACCGATCTTCTCAGCGAGCTATATGGCAAGGCCCGCGCCAACATGGTCGTGATCGGCGGACTCATCGCTTCGCTACTGGTCATTGCTACATTGGCGATTGCCGACATCATGCCCGCCATTGACGACTCGGTGGTTAACGATGACATTTTTCACACCGTTTTCGGCAACAGCTACCGAGTTATTGGTGCCTCAATGACTGCCTATTTAGTAGCGCAACTCATCGACATCAAAATTTTCCATTTCTGGAAAAAGCTAACCTCGGGCAAACATCTGTGGCTGCGTAATAACGGTTCAACCATTGTCTCGCAGCTAGTCGATTCAACATTAGTCGTGTGGGTACTGTTCGCCGGAATATGGACGCCAACCCAAATGTCGGTTGCCATTTTCGACTTGTGGTTATTTAAATCAATGATTGCGCTCATCGATACTCCACTGTTCTACCTCAGTGTAAATTATCTGCCAAAGTGGATTGGAAAGGAAAATAATCGTGCATAGCTCTTACGTGGTCTTTGATACTGAGACTACTGGCATGCCGCCCGGTGCGCGAATTATTGAGATCGGTGCCATCAAAGTTATCGACAACAAAATCGTGGACACCTTCGAGTTGCTACTGAACCCAGAATGCGATATCCCATTTCATGTGATTCGGGTGCATGGCATCGATAACTCGATGGTTGCAAACGAGCCGATTGCCGCTGCTGCATTGCCGGCCTTTATGGATTGGGTTGGCGACCTGCCACTCGTCGGGCATAACGTTAGTTTTGATGCGGCGATGCTGGCCAGCGAGTTATGGCGCGCCGACATGCGCATTAACAAAAACAACACCTACTGCACGCTATCAGCATCGCGCAAACTCTTAGAGCGTAAGTCGAATTCACTTAGCGATTTAACTCGCGATTTAAACTTGCCTAATCAAGTCTCACACCGCGCTTTAGCGGATGCCGAAAATACTTTTTATCTGCTGCAGCACATCGAGAAGGAGTACGGCGCAGAACTATGCTGGAGCAAAATGGGCAATGGCGCACCTTTGAGTGGCTTCAAGCCTAGCCAGGTGCACTTACCCAAACGCTTTCATGCTTTACGCGAAGCGGCTGAAAATCGTACTAGTCTGCACATCGACTATCGTTTAGCTAACGGGCGCAATGTTGCTATTAAAATACATCCTCGTCTTATTTACAACTCAGGGAAACGAACGATTATTGAAGCTAAATGCGATACTAGCGGGATTACGAAGACTTACTTGTTAGATTCAATCCTTAGTATCGATATATATCAATAGCTTAGCTATAATCGCCAACCTCAAAGGTGTGTTCAGCCTTTGATTTGTTCCGACCGATATATCGGCGGTGATTTTCACCCCCATAAACCCTTAAATAATTAGATAAATGTCTGACTCAGAAGTCAAAGAAAATAGCGGAGAAGAAGCAACTGTAGTTTCCGCAACTAAGCCTGCAGCTCCCGCTTCACCACCTGCCTCTTCGCTTAACTCGCACTTTGTATTGCAGCCGTCTATTGACGCTGCGACCATCGAACGCGAA
>OCVR010002935.1_pt1 | contig 12437 bp, 7 predicted proteins | sample 1539091 | NCBI WGS metagenome assembly OCVR01 (sample SAMEA3355530, study PRJEB22509) | marine metagenome | biome: marine; feature: coastal ocean; material: water | place: USA | collected 2010-08-07 | depth 16 m | reverse complement strand
AATTAATGGGCAGCGCATTACTTCAAACGGTTTTCTTGAATGTTTAGATGCTGTAGAAGAAGCTAGTGATTGGAAGAGCAAGCACAGGAAAATGGGATATGGCACTGGCATTGGCGTCGCTGGCTCCATGTATATCTCTGGCACTAACTATCCTGTTTACCCCAACAAGATGCCGCAAGCTGGTGTGCAACTAAAGGTTGATCGCAGTGGCTTAGTAACTGTGTTTACCGGTGGTAACGACATCGGCCAAGGGTCAAACTCAATGGTGGCTTATTGCGTGGCAGAAGAAATGGGCATTAACCCCGATTCGATAAAAGTTGTCGCCGCCGACACCGATTTGTGTCCTGTTGATTTGGGCGCTTATTCCTCACGGGTAACCTTTATGGTTGGCAACGCTGCCATCGATGCCGCACGCAAAATGCGCAACAAGATAGTCGAAGCCGTTGCCGAACATTGGAAGGTAGAAAAAGAATCCGTGCGCATTATTGATGGCACGGTTTATAACCTTGACAACGACGAAGAAACTTTAAGCCAGCGCGAAGCCTTCCATATCACCGAAGAAAAATTCGATACCTTGGGCTCAACGGGCTCATACAACACCCCAACTTTGGGCGGCGATTACCGCGGCGGAACGATCGGTTCGTCGCCCGCGTATTCGTTTACTAGCCACGTTGCCGAAGTTGACATCGACACCGAAACAGGAGAAATAGAAGTCAAAAAAATATGGGTGGCTCACGATTGCGGACGCGCTCTTAACCCTATATTGGTCAAAGGTCAAATCGAAGGTTCCACCTACATGGGTGCTGCCGAAGTGTCTTTAGAAAATTACGAAATGAATCGTTTCTCACTGCATGCTGGCCCATCGCTACTTGATTACCGCATACCGACGACACTCGATACCGCAGAGATCGAGGCATTGATTGTCGAAAGCATTGACCCCGAAGGACCATATGGCGCCAAAGAAGCAGGCGAAGGTCCGCTGCACTCTGCTATTCCGGCCGTGGCAAATGCTATCTATGATGCTGTCGGTATTCGTTTACGCGAATTGCCGTTTACCCCGGCTAAAGTCTTGGCCGCTCTTAAAGAGAAAGATGAGGTGACCGCTGATGCTTAGAATGCCTAAATTCAAGGTTCTGAATCCGACTACTGTCACCGAAGCTGTGGATGCTATCCAGCAAGTCGAAGGCTCGCGTTTTATTGCTGGAGGGACCGACATCAATCCCAATCTAAAGCACCGTTTGCTCGAGCCCGAATGTTTGGTCGCGCTTAATGGTGTCGAAGAAATTTTCGGTATTAGTCAGACGGAGTTCGGTTTGCGTATCGGAGCAATGGAATCACTGACCAATGTTGAAACCAACACATTGATTCAGCAACTAGCCCCCGGCCTAGCGTCGGCATCGCGACAGGTTAGTGGCCCGCAGTTACGCAACATGGGCACGATTGGCGGCAACGTCATGCTTGACACACGTTGTAAGTGGTATAACCAGACTTACTTCTGGCGCAAGTCACTTGGGTTTTGCTTAAAGAAAGATGGCGATGTTTGCCACGTAATAAAAGGTGGCTCTAAATGTGTGGCCGCTGCGTCAAACGATACTGCGGCTGCGCTTTCAACTCTGCAGGCCGAATTAGAATTTGCTAATGCACAGGGAAGCACACGCATTGCGATTGATAAACTTTGGCAAGCAGACGGCATCTGGAATAAAAAAGTCGGGCCGCACGATTTGTTAGTGGCTATTCATTTACCCGCTGCGCTGCTGAACCAAAAAGGTAGTTACAAAAAACTACGCGATCGCAACTCTATTGACTTCCCATTACTCGGAATTGCGGCGCGGCTCAAGATAAGCGATAACATCGTTGACGATTGCGCTTTATGTGTGGTGGCATTGCAAGCGCGCCCTTGGCCCCTTGACAAAGCGAGCGCTCTTTTGATTGGCACTACCGTTGGCAGCGACGCGTTCAACGAGGCTCTAAAGGCGTGTTGCGCAATAGCGGCGAAACAATGTCGACCAATGCCTAACATTCCTGGTGATCATGCATACCGCCATGCAATGGTCCCCGTCTTTATTCGCCGCGCAATTTTGTCATGTTTAGATTAAGTATCACTTTTCTTTTGCTATGCTCGGCTATTTCGTGCAGTAAGTCTACTCAACAAGCCTCGGCACCACTTGCTGAATTCACAGTAGAGCTTAATCGCAAGAACTTTAAGGAGTGGTTTGCTCAATGCTACCCATCGCATGACGAATTGAAATGGAGATTACTCGGGTGGGAACAGCACACTGCGCCCGGATTTAGGCTTGCTAAGGCTAGTCGTAAACCTTTAATGTTATGGCTTGAGGATGGCCACCCATTGGGAGGCACCTCTGACCATGGCCGCGAACTCCGCGACACTTTTGGCGACTTAGATTTGGTACCGGTCCTCGGCAAGTATGTGATTGCAGCAGATGATTTCAACCGCGCGCCTAAAATTATCGATTCGGCCCAGGGAGAGCTCATTGTGTTCACTCCAGGCGGGAAAATAATCGGGCGCACCTCTGCGACTGATGTACCGGCGGTCGTTGAATTTTTAACGACCGGCCTAGACAGCTTCGCAAGTATGAGCGCAGAAGAGTCGGGCGCAACAATTAGCGAAGATTTGTTGAGCGGTGCCTCCCGCACTGAAGATGACTTCCCTGACGAAGGCCTGTCCTTAGAAGTGTTTACCCGTGCGGCGAATTCACTTGATATAAACACCATCAAGCGCAACCCCTGGAATAAGGATTACATTTGGTTTAATAGCGACGAAATAAAACGCTTCGTTAAGCCAATAAAGATTAGTGGGAAAAAGAGTTTAGCCACTGACTTGCTTGGCAGAATAATCGATCACGGCCTACTGCCTCCCTACGTTGGCGCACCGAGTTCATGGGACCACGAAAACACTCTTGAATCAGAATTGATCTTTTCGTGTAACTCAATCATCAAAAGTCGTTCTACTTATTTGATTAGCGGCTCGGCGCATTACGAACAAGATGGCAAAGTGCTGAATGTGCAAATGCGGGGCACTGCCATGTATGACGATTCACGAGATCAATTTGGGCTACTTGAAATAATCGCGCTTGCCGAATATGTTGATGGCAACAATGCCCCACAATTATTCACGACCGCATTACGCAAAGTAACTTCGATAGATGGTTGGCACCGCGTGCCACCTAAAGCATTGTCTGATTACGCTGATGCTTATTACTCTGTAAGCGGCTCGGGCAATCCGAACAAGTAGCCCTGCGCGTAGTCGACTCCGAGCTCTTGCAAGACTTCAAAGTCTTCCTCTTCCTCGACACCCTCGGCGACAATGGTTGCATTCCATGGAGCGACCATCTGCATCAGATTAAAGAGCATGGTGCGCTGTTCTTGACGCTGTGATATTTTCGAGACAAGGGCGCGGTCGATTTTTACAACTTCGGGGCGCACCAACAATATCGTCTCCAGGCTAGAGAAGCCGTTGCCGACGTCATCTAAAGCAATTTTGAGGCCTGCCGCGCGAAGTTTTTGTAGCATCTCTGCAAAGAGTTGTGGCTTTTGCACGAGCTCTTTTTCGCTTAGCTCTAAGCAGACGTTCGACAAGCGCTCTCCCTGTGGCAGCATACGCAGAATTTCTTCGGCCATATGGTATTCAAGAGAGGACGGCAAAATATTGAGATGGCAAGCTTGACCCGGGCGCAGAGTTCGAGTCGCCCGCGTACATGCCTTAAAGGCATTCATATCCACTAAATTTACGATGCCCACGTCTTTGGCGAATTGCAGAAAATCTTCCGGGCTGTGCAGCCCTGGGCAACTGCTTCGCGTAAGCAATTCGTAGCCCGCTACGCTGCGATTTTTCACATCAATGATGGGCTGGCGCAATGCGAAGAATGAACTTGGTTCACGTAACAACTTAACCATCTCTTCAGCATTCAGGCGTTGATCACTAACGGCAGTGAATAAATTATCTTCGTGGATAATACGGCCTTTACCCAGCCGCTTAGCCGCGTGCAAAGCGCGCTCGGTACGCTCAATGAAATCAGCAACGGCCTCGTCTTCTTTGTTAGCGCTAACCAGCCCCAGACTTAAGCCGATGCGAATGTGTGGGAAACGCTCAGCGACTACTGCAGTCGACAACCCGTTAAATAATTTCTCGGCAACCAGCGTCGCTGCGGCTCGATCGGTGTCTGGCAGTAATACCATAAACTCATCGCCACCTAAACGCGCAACATGGTCGGTAGAGCGGACGGCACTTTCAATCATGGACGAAACGTTGCGCAACACTTCGTCACCGGTACTATGACCGTAAACGTCGTTAATGCGCTTGAAATCATCGAGGTCAATAAACAGTGCCTGTATATCGGTTTTATTTACTCTGCGGCGCTCTACTTCTTGCTCTATCGAGCGACGTAAGCCTCGGCGGTTTAGAACTCCGGTAAGAGGGTCGAGCCGACTCAGGCCTTCGAGTTGAGTTCTAAGGCGAACCGTATCTGTTGCATCGCGGCATACTCCGACAATACGGCTTGGCGATCCAGAGGAGTCATGCGCCACTTCAGCCTGCATATTAAGGTGCTGGAATTCTCCATTGGATAACATGACTCGATACTCAATGTCTACTGGTGTATCGCTCATTACCAGCTGCGAAGTCGCGTCTACAATCTTCGCCACATCTTCGGGATGCACTCGCTCAAGCATGTCATCACGACTCTTTATCTCGGCAGTGCTTCCGGCACTGTGCATGTCTTGAAAGGATGCGTCACCGTAAAACTCTTCGCCATTGATGTCCCAACTCCAGCTACCCAGTTTAGAAAATGATTTGAATAACGAATGACTGTCGAAGGAAGTCGCCTTGCTACGATCCCTTTTATCAGACAAAAGGCGATGTGAAAACCCTGCCAAGGTGGTACTCAAAAATGTTTGCACAGCGAGGCGCATCTTTTCAGGCAGGGGGTTGCCGTGTTCTGCGCGCAATTCCTTGATAACCTCCGTCTGAACATCTTGAATTCTATCCGGAGACCAACCGTCATCAGCAAGTTGTACGCCAAACGAGACACCATCAACATCACGCTCACCAACTGCGGCGGCGCGCATTTGGCTCGTAAAATCGAAAGATGTTAGTGAGGTACTCATTAAAGGCACCCCATTATCGGCTAATTGCGCCTATTTATTGAGTATTTTGCGCTTTTTCAAAGCGAAAAGCGCAATATTCAATCACCCTATTTTCTGCCCACCAACGGTCAGCATCGGCCCAGGTCAAGCTATTAGCAGCCTGTGCCCCAAAAAAACCACAGTGTCCGCCGCGTTTAGACAACAACAGTCGCAGATTGGGATTGTTCTCGACGGCCTCGCGCGTCGGCTCGCAATAAGGTACTAGCGGGTCGTCTTCGGAGTGAATAATCAGCGTCGGTATTTCTATTTTAGGAATAACATGCAAGGCCGAAGCGCGGTCGTAATAGTCACTCGCGCTATCAAAGCCGAATGATGGCGCTGTCCATTGCTTATCAAAGGAATAAAAATCTTCGTAGCCGTAGCCAGCGTCTTGCGGATACAACTCTGGGTATTCGGCGGCTTTGTTTTTCATCGACTTAGCGAAACCAAGTAAAAACTTTTTCATGTACATGCGATTCATGAAACCCTTATGCATAGTGCGCGAAGTGCTCACTAAATTAAACGGCGTCGATACGCAAACCATTGCTTTTAAGTTGGGCGGCAACTGCTTGCCCCACTTGGCAACCGTGTGCGTGATAATAGAACCGCCAAGTGAATACCCTGCCAATGCAATTGGAGCCAGCGGAAATTCTTTAGCAATATAATCGAATGTTGCTTCGACATCATCAGTCAGCGCCGCGTGATACAAAGTGGGTGTGCGTTTTTCACTGCCTCCACAATTTCTAATGTTGATGCGTATTACGCTCCAGCCTTGCAAAAAAGCTTTTTGTGCAACGCCTAACATATAAGGCGATTGCGATGAGCCTGACAAACCATGCACCATCACCAATACTGGCTTTACACGATCTGGCTGCACATTAAGCTCTAATAAAATAGAAGTCTCGCTATCAACAGCGAGCCACTTCTTTTCGGAGATGCTGTCGAACGGCCCGGAGGGACGCGGCAACATCGACCCCGCTATCGTCATCGCGTGCTGATCACGCAATAATGGATGAGGAAAGAAAGCGGGAAAGCGGGGTTTTTCTAGCATTTACCAACCGCCATCAAGGGCCGTCGCCAGGTATTCGGATTCAGAAAACGAATCTACAGTAATCGCATCGGTGCGCAGTTCTTCTGCTCGCGTAACGATTGCGACATCATTTTCGTTAATGATACCTTTTTCTAATGCTTCATCAAGCAAAGATATTGGAGCGCGGCGCGGCAACTCACCTTTGCGAATGGCATCTTTAATGCGGGCGGCAACTTTGTCAGCTGCTAACGATGCCCGATATGCCGTTTCTAATTTTGCGAAGGCATCCTTTTCATTAGTCGGCATGTAAATGCCCTCCGTCAAGCGATCGCGCTGATCGCCTTGCTGTTGCAAGATGCGCGCAACGCGCTGAGTCATCTTATCGCTTGGTCCTTTACTTAATCCATTAATGCGCGCGAAGAAACCTATAGGCCCGCGAAGGAAGGCGCCTACTATCGGCATGTCAAAGTTTGCGTATAAACCATCAAAGGCCTTTTGGATGTTGTGCAAGGCGTTCTCCATCGACCAACGATAAAGCGCGTAATCTTCTTTGTTACGTCCTTCGGCCTCGAAGCGACGTAGCAAAGCACTGGCAATGTACATCCCCGAGAAGGCGTCGCTGAAGCGACCGGTTAGCATCTCTTTGCGCTTGAGGTCGCCACCATATGAGATCATCGCCACATCAGCCAAAATGGCAAAGCGTGATGATGCCCAGGATAGTCTTTGGTAATCGCGACGTAGCCGACCTTCGGATGGCACTGAAGCTGCGTAACCACGAGTTAGGTTCATCACCAACGAACGGCTCAGATTGGTGACGATGTGCCTAATATGGCCAAAGAATGCAAAGTCAAAGTGTTTGACGTCACCATTTTCTAACGCTGTGATCTCATTCTCGGCAAATGGGTGACAGCGAATGGCACCTTGACCAAAGACCATCAAGGTGCGGGTTAAGATGTTTGCTCCTTCAACTGTAATGGAGATGGGTGCCGCAAAATAAGCATGGGCAAGTAAGTTACGCGGTCCGCGTGAGATGCCAGCGCCACCACAAATATCCATAGCGTCATTGATGACATCGCGCATAATCTCAGTGAAATTGTATTTCGCGATTGCAGATGCCACTGCAGGCTTTGCCCCACCGTCTAGACCGCCACAAGTAAAGCGACGGGTGGCTTCGAGGGTGTATGCCGCACCGCCGATACGCGCCATTGGCTCTTCGATGCCTTCAAACTTACCGATAGACATGCCGAATTGTTTACGCACCATTGAGTAAGCCCCAACAACTCGTGCCGCCATTTGTGTTCCAGCTGTGGCCGAAGACGGCAGCATTATGCCGCGTCCTGCAGCTAGCTGTTCCATGAGCATGCGCCAGCCTTGGCCGACTCGCTCTGGTCCACCGACTAAAATATCGATACCTACTACCACATTATCGCCTTCAAATGGGCAATTAAAGAAGGGCACGTTTAATGGATCGTGTTGACGCCCGGTCGTAATGCCTGGTGTCTCGGCTGGAATCAAACCACAGCAGATACCAAGCTCGGTGCCGCGCTGTAATAGATTTTCTGGGTCGAACAACTTAAAGGCAAGTCCTATCAATGTCGCACGTGACGCCAAAGTGATATAACGTTTTTCCCAGTCAAGACGAATTTTTAATACTCCGTTTTCGTCTTTGAATACTTCACCTCGCGCGCGGATGCTTCCGGCATCAGAGCCCGCATGGGGCTCCGTTAACGCAAAGCATGGTATTTCTTTACCAGCCGCCAAGCGTGGCAGTAATTTTTCCTTTTGCTCTGGGGTGCCATAGTGCATCAACAATTCTGCTGGACCTAGAGAGTTTGGCAACATTGCAGTAATACCAAGTGGGATACTGCGTGAACTTAACTTTTTAATGACTGCCGATATTGCTGTCGCTGAGAATTCTAAGCCACCATATTTTTTAGAAATAATCATGCCGAAGAAACCTTCGTTTCGCAAATAAGACCATACTTCCGGGGGCAAATCACGCTTTTGGTAAACCAGCCAGTCATCGGTCATCGCACAGACTTCCTCTGCAGGACCTTCTAAGAAGGATATTTCATTATCCGTCAATTCAGGGTATTTCTCTTGTTCAATCAGGCGCTTGAAGTCTGGGTTGCCAGAAAACAATTCTCCTTCGTACCACACCGTGCCGGCGTCGAGAGCTTCGCGTTCTGTTTTGGAGATAACCGGCAGCAGTCCCATTGCTTTTATCATTTTCATTAGCGGCGCAGTGACTATGCGTTGACGTAACGCGGGCACCAAGAAAACTAAAGCCGGAACCCCCAGTACAATGCAGAACCAAGTTGGCGCACCCACGTATGCGAGAGCAAGTGCCGTCCAAATAATCCAGTAAGGGAATTGGGCTGAAAAAAATCCGAGGACAATTAGCCCATCGATGTAAAGGCCTATCGCGGTGATGCAAAGAATGATACTCATGATGATTGTTGAATGGGATTGAGCATTGACATGGCGCAATCAACTGTACGTGTTACAAAAACATCTCTCGAGATGCGTGTGTCAATGCGTTGTGCCAGGTATAGAGAAGTGGCTCCGTGTAATAACGACCACACCATAGTGGCGTCTACTAAGGGATCGAGTAGTGGTTGTTGTTCGCCGCGAGCCTTGTGCAACACGTCGGCAAATTGCTGTAAATTGCGTCGCGCACGACGGTATTTTTCAGCTGGGAATGGAGCCATTTCGTCAGTCGGCAGCTGAAACATGATGACGTAATATTCAGGATTAGTGAATCCGTATTCTAGAAATGAGCTGCACATTAATTTAAATTGCGCAGCAGAATCGGACTCAGACGCCAAGCATTCCTCTATTTTTTGGTGCAAACTGTCCATTCCTTCTTCGATTAGCGCGTGAATTAAGGCGTCTTTGTTCTCGAAGTAAAGATAGATGGCGGTTGGTGTGCAGCCTACCAAATTGGCTACTTTCCGCATAGATACATGGCTGTAGCCATTTTCCACCAGCAAATGCCTAGTTTGCTCGAGGATTTGTTCGCGGAGATTATTGTATTTTGCCACAGGTTTTAGTTTACAGTGTAAAGTTTACGGTGTAAAGTATAAAAACGCATGACTTCTTACTCACAACTTGATGGCGGGCCGAAATTGGTCCTCGCGGCGGGTATTCGCACTCCGATGGCCAAGGCAGGTGGCGCTTTCGCTAAAGAAAACGTAGCGCACCTTGCGGCAATTACCACTCGCGAACTACTGGCACAGACTGGACTGCCTCCTGAAACTATTAACGAAGTAATCACTGGCTGTGTTGGCCAGCCCTTTGATCAAGCAAATGTTTCGCGGGTCATTGCCCTGCGCTCCGGCATCCCGCAAGAAGTGCCAGCACGAACAGTAGCGCGTAATTGCGCGAGTGGCATGGAGGCCGTCACCACCGCGGCGGCAAACATATTAGCTGGCATGGGTGATACTTATATATGCAATGGCGTCGAAGTCATGAGTAGTTACCCCCTACTGTTTGGTGAAAAGATGACAAATCTATTCACCAATCTAATGAAGGCGCGAAGTGGCGGACAAAAGCTTGCCACGATGGCATCCTTTCGCCCCTCGTTCTTGAAGCCAAAGATCGCCTTACTTGGAGGACTAACGGACCCGACGAATGGTTTGATTATGGGCAAGACCGCCGAGAACATTGCGCGCGACTATCAACTCACTCGCGAAGAATGTGACGCATACGCATTAGAGTCTCATCGCCGTGCTCAAGTCGCCCGCGACAACTCACGTTTTGCAAAAGAAATCGTTCCCGTCGTCGCACTAGGCACGCGCAAAGGAAAATCATCGATACGCCATGACGATGGCATCCGCGACGACATGCCTATTGAAAAGTTAACCAAGATGAAGCCTTACTTCGAGAAGCCAGATGGCATCGTCACCATTGGCAATGCCTGCGGCATCACCGATGCGGCTGTTTCGTTATTAATAACCACCGCCGAGCGGGCTGAATCACTAGGTTTAAAGCCTTTGGCTGGCATTCGCAGTTTCGCCTGGGAGGGCATGGATCCATCCCGTATGGGTTTGGGACCAGTTTACTCAAGCACTACTGCTTTAAAGAAAGCCAAACTCAACTTGAGCGACATGGATGTCATCGAGCTCAATGAGGCCTTCGCCGCGCAAGTATTAGGCTGCGTTCGTGCCTTTGAGAAACAAGGTATGGGCGAGGTAAACATGGACACTTTAAATCCGAATGGTGGAGCGATTGCTCTTGGCCATCCGGTCGGTGCAACTGGAGCGCGACTGTTATTGACACTCGCGCATCAATTAATCGAAAGCGATAAACAATTTGGCTTGGCGACACTTTGCATTGGTGGCGGACAAGGCGGCTCGGTAATTCTTGAACGCATTTAGAACTATGACTGAACTACTTAACGGATTTCCTAAACCTGCAAACTGCCCTGAACCTGGCGCGTGCATTCGTGTTGAACGTCCCGAAGATGGGCTAGCAATTGTTATCTTAGACCCACCCCACCGCAGCTTGGCAGTGCTTGATGCACCGCTACTCTATGACTTAGATAAAGTAGTTCAAGAGTTAGAAAACGACAGCTCGCTAAAAGCAGTGGTTTTCTCCGGACGTGTTCCGACTCAATTCGCTGCTGGCGCTGACATCGATGGCATCTCTGGTATCACCGATAAATCTGAAGCGCATAGCGTCGTTAACTTCGTGCATGGCATCTTCAGCCGCATCGAAAGCTTGAAAGCAACAACAGTGGCCGCCGTGGGTGGCGCAGTCCCAGGTGGCGCTTACGAATTGTCGCTGTCATGCGATTACATCATCGCTCTAAACGACCCCAAAACGCGTATTGGACTGCCCGAAACACAACTGGGCATCATCCCAGGCTGGGGAGGATCGCATCGACTGCCTAAGCGCGTCGGCATCCCATCCGCACTTGATGCTATTTTGAGCGGACGACTTTACGACGCCAAAACTGCTCTGAAGCGCGGCATGGTGGATCGCTTAGCTCATGCCGATCAATTAGTTTCCATCGCATCAGACGTGGCGATGGGTCGCATGAAGGTGCGTAAGAAAGAGCGCGGTATTTACAAATACTTAGTGGATCGCAATCCACTAGCGAGGTTAGTCATCGGATATCAAGTGCGAAAAATGATTATGGCCAAAACCAAAGGCCACTACCCTGCGCATCCACTCACTATTGATTTGGTACTCAGTTCAATGGGAGCTAACGGGCACAAGATGTCCGAGCGCGAAGCAAAAGCTGTTGCTGATTTAGCTACTGGAGATGTCTGCAAATCATTAGTCAGTATCTTCTTCGCCAGCGAAGCGGCCAAAAAGTATGCGCGTGGCACTAAAGAATTCGAACCGCGCAAACTAGAACACGCCGCCGAAATTGGCGCTGGCGTTATGGGCGGAGCAATCGCTTCAGTGTTAGCTGAAAAAGGATTGAACACACGATTAATAGACTTGTCGCGCGACGCGCTTGATGCTTCAGAAATTGAGCACCAGCAGACCATACTAAAAAAGATGAAGCGGCGACGCTTAAAGCCCCACTTGGCTGATGCCGCTATTGACCGCTTACGCACCAGTACCAAAATAGATGGCATCAGCAGCGCGCAAATAGTTATTGAAGCTGTTGCCGAACGTTTAGACATCAAGCAGCAGGTGCTGCAGCAAGTAGCTGCTCAAGTCGATGACAAATGCATCATCGCCACGAATACATCCTCGATTTCCGTAAGCAAAATCGCAGAGGGTCTTCCTAATCCTGAGCGTGTCGTGGGCATGCACTTCTTCAACCCAGTGCGTAAGATGCCTTTAGTCGAAGTGATTCGTGGTGAATATACTAGTGAAGAAACCATAATCGAGACTGCGGCTTTGGCTGCGCGCATGGGCAAAACTCCGGTAATCGTTAAAGACGTTGCTGGATTCTTAGTGAACCGTTTGCTCGGTCCATACCTCGACGAGGCGATGCGCTTATTTGTTAATGGTGTTAGCCCGAGCCGTATCGACAAACTGATGCTGAAGTTCGGAATGCCGATGGGCCCGCTACGCTTGCTTGATGAAGTTGGCTTAGACATAGCGATGCATGCTTCTGAATCTCTTGGGCAAGCTTATGGAGCACGCATGACTCCGTGTCCTGGCATTAGTGCGCTGGCTTCTGAGAAACGGTTGGGCATAAAAACTAAACGCGGTTTTTACGATCACAGCGGCAAAGGAAAGCCACAACTTTGTGACGACCTCGCAAGTTTTCAAACCAGCGATGATTGTAAAGGTCTAAGCG
>OCVR010002922.1_pt1 | contig 12474 bp, 10 predicted proteins | sample 1539091 | NCBI WGS metagenome assembly OCVR01 (sample SAMEA3355530, study PRJEB22509) | marine metagenome | biome: marine; feature: coastal ocean; material: water | place: USA | collected 2010-08-07 | depth 16 m | reverse complement strand
GGGACGTCCCGCCGCGGCCTCCCTGGTTCGCGTCTGACTCCGGGCGGCGATCCTTGGCAGGGAAGCCGCCCCGGTCGAAGGAGGCCCCGCGCCCTTGGTGGAGCGCGGAGGCCTGCCCCCGATCGATCAGCGCAGGCTCACGCTGACCGCGTCGGTCATGTTGGAGGTGGTCACACCCCCGACGGCGTCGCGGAACCAGCCCTGGAAGTACCAGGTCTCGCCACACTGGGCCGGGACGTTCCCCGTCGGCTGGGGAAGTGAGCCGAGGTCAGCAGCCACCGTGAACGTTCCGCTCGGACCCGAGTTGCCGATGACGCCACCGACGCCTCGGCCGATGCTCCCGGAGAGGCACAGGAAGCCCTCGGAGTTGCCAGGGAAGGAGATGGCCTCGGACTGGCTGGCGAGCAGGAAGACAAAGGTGTCGGACGGCAGCCCAGCGCAGCTGAGGGTCAGGTCGTTGCGGGCGATGAGGTCCGTGCCGAGCGCGTGGATCGAAGCGGAGAGACCGGATGAGTTCGGCTCGCTCCGGCCGCAGATGGAGTTCCCCACGAACTTGGTGGAGTAGACCGGGTCGAGGACGAGGTGCGCGTTGGGGAACCCGATGGTGGCCAGGTCAGTGGGCTCTGAGATGCCACAGCTGGCGGAGGCGAGGAAGGACGGCGCGGTTTGGCCGAGCCCGTTGGAGCCCGGGAAGTAGACGAACTCGGCGCTGCCGGGGGTCTCCTTCGCGACCTCAACCACCAGGTCGTAGCCGAGGGTCAGGACCCTGGGCGACGCGAAGCGCACGGTGATGATCTGGTTCGCCCCGTCCGGAACGATCTCCTCCTGCTCGGTGAGCAGGCTCATGTTCCCGTAGGAGAAGGCGGCGCCTTCGGGGATGGAGTAGGCCCGGAGCAGGATGGGCTGACCCGCGCCCGTGGGGCTGGCAGCGAGCTGGACGCCGAAGGTGACTCCCTCGACGATGACGGCGCCGTCCACGCCGCAGTCACCCGCGGGGCTGTAGCGTCGCAGCCACTGGTTATCGACCGCAAAGTTGTTGGGCGCGCCGGTGGTGCAGGAAACGCCGCCCTGCTCGATGGTTTGATTGTCCAGGCTCTGGGAGCACGTCGGGCTCGGAGCTTCCGTCTGGCCGCTGATGGCGAACGCGTCGAGGGTGCCGATATCGCCACCGGCCCAGTCGTAGATCTGGAGCTCGTAGGTCCCGCCGGCGACGACGGGGATCTGGCACATGGGAGTGTCAAAAATGTTGTCGGCCCCTTGGCTCCATTGGCCCTGCGGGTCGGCGAAGAAGTACTGCTCGTAGGGTCCCGCGGTCAGCTCGGAGCCGTTGTTGCAGCCCGCGCCCGAGGAGGCCGGCCAGCCCAGGCCACCGCTCTCAACGACGCTGTAGTCCCCGTTCACGTCGCAGGACGACCCGAAGCTGCTCGAGTTCATGTAGTTGACCCGGTTCACAAGGACGTGACCGGTGCCATTGGGATCGAAGAGCACAACCTGAAGGTCGCCAATCCAGGTGTGATCCAGCCCGTTCAGGTGGATGGCGTCGATGGTCGCGGCGTCGGACGGCAGGGTCACGGTCGTGGAGAGCGCCCCTCCAGCTGCGGGGATCGCGACCGGGAAGGTGCCCATTCCACCGCCGGTGTTGTCGGGGATCGGCCCGCCAACTCCGATGACATTGAACTGGGCCGCTGAAGGCGCGGCGAGGGCGGCCGCGACGGTGAGGAGGAGGGGAAGTTGCTTCATGGCAGAGAAGTGTGTTGTTGAGCCCGACGGTTGAGCAGCGGGCGGGGCAGTGCAGGTGGAGTGGCTCGGAGGAGTGGTTGGCAGCCCGTTTATGCGGGTTTACCCCTCACGTCTCACGAAGCTATAGGGCTTACCCTGAGACTGCAAGAGTCAAGTTGAGGGTAAACCCGATAATGTGTCCAGGGGGAGGCCTGTGGGCCGCGATACCCGTGCTCCTGGCCCCTCAGGCGGGCCGGGGACGCAACTTGGTCAAGGTCTCCCCCGCCCGGAGTCCCCCCCGGAGCCGCCTCCGGCCTCCGCCTGGACGGTCCAGGACTTCACTGAACCAAGGGAGCGCCGCGCAGGGAGGACCTGGGGGGTCTCGCTTCGCCCCTTGATGAGGTCAGCCTGAAGGATGTTGCTGATTGGCTTGATTCAGGGGGCCAGGTAGGACGATTCGCACCTGGTCGCCGTCGACGCCCAATCTGAGCATGAAGCCCACGGAAGCCCCTCACCAATCATCGCAGAGCGGCCCTGCGCGCCGCAGGCGATTGGGTGCGGGACGGTCCGGGCAGGTCTTCGAGGAGATCCTCCCGGATGGCCGCTCCCTCGCCTGCAAGGTGTTCCTTCCAGACCGAGCGAGCAGCCTGGTCAATCTCGTCCTGACGGGCGCGGTCAACCCCTACCGCTGGAACGCTCACGCCGTGGAATGCGCCGTGCTGCGGCGCAGGATTCTGGCTCCGCTCGTGGAGCTTTGGTTCCAGGGAGCCCTCCGCCTGCCGGAGACCCACGGCTCTCGCTGGGACGGAGACCACCGGGCCTTTGAGCTGCGCGCGGAGCGGGTCCAGGGTCGGCACACGCAACTCCAGCACTCACTCGGCGGCGGCGACGCGGACGAGGTGCGCGACCTCGTTCGCGGCTTCATGCTTCCGCTCCAGAAGCACCTCGCCGAGAGCGGTTTTGACGGGTTGCTCTGGCAGGCAGGAAAGGGGAACCCCGTCGCCGCGGCGAACTACATGCGAGACCTCTCGTCCGGACCCGCGCGCTGGGTCTGGATTGACGCCGAGTCGGGCGTTCCCGCGCTGGTTCCGATGGCGTTCTGGACCCTCGGTACCACGTACCTCCCGCTGTGCGTGAAGCACCGCTGCTGGCTCTTTGACGACGTCGACAGCGCTCAGCTCCAGGGTTACCTCGAGCGGAAGTGCGACGCGCTCACCGAACAGCTCGGGGAGGAAGGCTACCGTGCGCTGCGTGCGCACGCGACGGAGCTCGGAGTAGCACAGGGGCGTTGGCGGGCGCTGAAGCGGCACGAGCGGGGCGTTCAATCTCACCTCGCCGCGGGGAAGCTCACCGCGGAGGAGGCAGCGCGCTATATGCGCAGCGCGCTCCTCTGGAACGGCCACCTGCTGTCCCGCGCGGCAGCCTCCCTGCCCCGTCGGGCCAAGGCTCTCGCGGCGGCGGCGTGGTCGCAGGTCAGCCTGCTCGGCAGCCTCCGTGGGCTGTCCAGCTATGGGCGGTTCTTCCTCTCGCGCTCGCGCCGCCAGCGCTGGGCCAGCCATCACGTCCGTCGGCGGATCCTCGACTGGCGCAAGCGGGGCATGCTCAGCCCCGAGAGCGCCGCTGCGGTCAAGGCGTCCATGGCCTCCGATGAGGCGGCCGAGTACGTGGCCGACTTCGGAGTGCACCTGGCGATCAAGCCGGCCGTCAAGGTCCTCACCTGGGGTGCCCTGCCGCTGCTCGCCCTGAGCGGGGCGGCGGACCACTGGATGCTCGTCGGGCTCATCGCCACCAGCGGCGCCCTCGGGAGGACGGCCTACACCGCGGGGCGAGTCCTCCAGGCCATTCTGGCCGGGCGCCAGGCCCCCTGGATTGCCTTGGGGATGGGGGCGCTCCCCGTGGTGGGGAACGCCGCCTTCCCGACCCAGCTGCTCGCGGCCACGCGGGGCGGCGACGGCCGGGTGGCTCGCTTCCTGGTTCACGACATCCTCTCAGGGGTCGGGCGCCGTCTCCCCATCTGGGGAGGCGCGGACACGCTGCTGGAGCACGCCTTCAACCGGGTGGCCCTCGCGCTTTGCGCGGGAGGCTCCGCGGCGAAGATCACTCGGCTCCAGGCCGTTCGGGTCGATAGCGCCGCGAAGAGGGCCCAGGCCGACGGCTGTGAGCCAGGGGATGCGCTCGAGCGCGCCCCTTCGCTTCAGCCCTCCGAGGCGGCGCCTGAGCGCCCCGAGGCCCGCAGAGAGACGCCCCGGGCCTGACGCTGGCTCTGACCCCGGCTCTGGCTCTGTCTATGGCTTTGAGCCTGAGACTGACCCCGGGCTGGGCAGCGATCACGGGGCTCCGGTTCCAGCGGGGAGCGATCCAGGGGGCGTTCCACGCGGAGCCAGGCCCGCGGTCCCTGTCGCCGTCACACCCCGCAGCTTCGGCCTGCAGTTCGTCCACTGCTGGGTCCACTGCTGGGTCCACTGCTGGGTCCATTGGCGCGCCCCTTCGTTCTGCTACCCCTCCTCTTCCCCCGGGGCGCCTCGATGGGTAGCGTGCGACGATGCTCGAAGGGAAGACAGTGCTAGTGACCGGCGGAACCGGGTCCTTTGGCCACGCATTCGTGCCCATGACCCTGGAACGATACAAGCCGAAGAAGCTCATCATCTACTCGCGGGATGAGATGAAGCAGTGGGACATGGCGAAGCGCTTCGAGGGCAACAGCGCCCTGCGCTTCTTCATCGGCGATGTTCGCGACCGCGAGCGGCTCTACCGGGCCCTGGACGGCGTGGACTACGTGGTGCACGCCGCCGCGACCAAGATTGTCCCGACGGCCGAGTACAACCCCTTCGAGTGCGTCAAGACCAACATCAACGGCGCCATGAACCTGATCGATGCGTGCATCGACAGCGGCGTCAAGCGGGTGGTCGCGCTCTCCACGGACAAGGCAAGCAGCCCGGTGAACCTCTACGGAGCGACCAAGCTCGCCTCGGACAAGCTCTTCATCGCCGGCAACTCGTACTCTGGGGAGCACGAGACGCGCTTCGCCGTGGTGCGCTACGGCAACGTCATGGGGTCGCGAGGCTCGGTGATCCCCTTCTTCATGTCGATCAAGGATCAGGGCAAGCTCCCGATCACGGATCCTCGCATGACGCGCTTCATGATCTCTTTGGAGGAGGGTGTCCAGCTCGTCTATGACGCGTTCGACGACATGGTCGGGGGCGAGATCTACGTGAAGAAGATCCCCTCCATGCGGATGGATGACCTGGGTCGGGCCATTGCCCCCGAGGCCGAGCAGGAGATCGTGGGGATCCGGCCCGGGGAGAAGCTGCACGAGCAGATGATCGGCCCGGAGGATTCGCTCACGACCTACGAGTACGAGAACCACTACAAGATCCTCCCGGCGATCCACAACTGGTCTGCGGATGCAGCTCGGATCAAGACGGGCACCAAGGTGCCTGAGGGCTTCACCTACTCCAGTGAGACGAACGAGGCCTGGATGTCCAGCGAAGAACTCGGCGCGTGGATCGAGGCCAACCGCGGGAAGATCGGCGCGATCTGAGGATGACTGCGATGCTGTCGACTCACCTCATGCTGGGCGGGAGCACCCGCATGATTCAGTGGTGGTGCGAGCGATGAGAATCGCTGTGATCCCCGCGCGCGGGGGCAGTAAGCGCATCCCGCGGAAGAACATCCGCGACTTCGAGGGCAAGCCCATCATCGGCTGGTCCATTGATGCCGCCCGTAAGGCCGGTTGCTTTGATCGGGTGCTGGTCTCCACGGACGATGAGGAGATCGCGGACATCGCCCGTGGTTGTGGGGCGGAGGTGCCCTTCATGCGGCCGGCGGAGCTTTCCGATGACTTCACAGGAACCATCGCCGTGATGGGCCACGCCGCCGCGGCCTGTGCGTTGGGTCCGGATGACCTGCTCTGTGCGATCTACGCGACCGCTCCGTTTCTTCGTCCATCCGACCTGAGGGCAGGGCTTCGGGCGCTTGAGGAGACCGGATCCGAGTATGCGTTCTCGGTGACGACCTTCCCGTTTCCGATCCAGCGCGCGGTGCGCTGTACTGCGGCCGGGCGGCTGGAGATGTTCGATCCCGAGCAGGCAGAGACGAGGTCGCAGGACCTCGAGGAGTCGTGGCATGACGCGGCTCAATTCTATTGGGGGCGAGCCAGAGCATGGAGCGCGGGAACCCCGCTGTTTTCGGATGCAGCAGCGCCGGTCCCGCTCCCCCGTCACCGGGTGCAGGACATGGACACTCAGGAGGATTGGGACCGCGCGGTGCTGATGTTCCGCGCGCTCGTAGATCGAGCGGGGGATGCCTGATGGGGGCTGAGGGCGGCAACCTCGGGAGACCTTCGCGCCGCGGGCAGCTTCGCTCCATGAGCGAGGCTGACCTGGAGATGGTTCGTGGGTGGCGGAATCACGGAGAGGTCCGGCGCTGGATGTACACAAGCCACGAGATCGGTGGCGTGGAGCACAGCGAGTGGTTTGCGGCCAATGCCGCAAACCCGAGCCGCTTTGCGTTGGTCTACGAGTTGGACGAGGTGCCCACGGGGTTCGTCAATCTCGCCCTTGACCCGGTTGAACCTGGATCTGCAACCTGGGGCTTCTACCTCGCCCCGGACGCCCCGCTAGGGGCGGGACGCGATCTCGGGCGCGCTGCCCTGGAGTTTGCCTTCCTGGTGGCTGGCGTCGATTGTCTTCGCGGAGAGGCGCTCGCCACGAATGTGAACTCAATCGCCTTTCACCGGCGCCTCGGATTCGATGACAAGGGTGTGATTGCCGGACATCATCGGCGCGAGGATGGGACGGGCCACGACGTGGCCTTCTTCGAGATGACCAAGGAGACCTGGCGCACCCAGCGCGAGAGCAACCGTCGCTGACCATGATCCAACCCGCCTTTTCAATTGAGGGTCGCGCGATCGGCGCCGATCAGCCGCCGTATGTGATCGCGGAGATGTCCGCCAATCACAACGGTAGCCTGGAAACCGCCAAGCGCATCATCACCGAGGCCAAGGTGCGCGGGGCCGACGCGGTGAAGCTTCAGACGTACAAGCCGGACACGATCACCCTGGACAGTGATTCGGAGGAGTTCCAGATCCGCGGCGGGCTCTGGGACGGCCAGAGCCTCTATCAGCTCTATGAAGGGGCGCACATGCCGTGGGAGTGGCATGCGCCGCTCTTCGCGCACGCCCGCGAGGTCGGGATTGCGATCTTCTCGAGCCCCTTTGATGACACCGCGATTGAGCTCCTGGAGAGCCTCGATGCGCCCGCGTACAAGATCGCCTCCTTTGAAGCGGTGGACACCTCGCTCATCCGGCGCGCCGCCGCCACCGGGAAGCCGTTGATCATCTCGACGGGGATGGCGGACGAGGAAGAGATCGCTGAAGCGGTGGAGGCTGCCCGAAGCGCGGGTTGTGAGCAGCTCGCGCTGCTGCACTGCGTCAGCGGCTACCCGGCGCCTGCCGCGGACTACAACCTCCGGACCTTGGCGGACATCCGGGACCGGTTCGGTGCGGTGGTGGGGCTCTCGGACCACACCCTCGACAATACGACAGCGGTCACCGCGGTGGCTCTTGGCGCATGCGTGGTGGAGAAGCACTTCACCCTGGATCGTTCCGCCGGCGGGCCAGACGACTCTTTCTCCCTGGAGCCAGAGGGGCTCGAGGAGCTCTGCGTCGGCGCCCGTACGGCCTGGGAGGCGCTCGGCAAGGTGGACTACGGTCGCAAGTCGAGCGAGCAGGGCAACGTCCAGTTTCGTCGCTCCCTCTACTGGGTCACCGATCTTGAGGCCGGGGCCGAGGTCACGCCCGAGGCGGTCCGCAGCGTCAGGCCAGGGTTCGGTCTTGCGCCGAAGCGCCTCGATGGTCTCCTCGGTCGTCGCCTCGCGCGCGCGGTGCGAGCCGCGACGCCCACCAAGGACGAGGACTTTCTAGCTTGATCACTGAGGGAGAACGGCTTCGGCGGCGGCGGAGGCATCACCTGTGAGCGGCGAAGTTGCCCCTGGGAGCGTTGAGGCCCCCGATCCCGAGGTCGCTCCGCCCTCAGCGCTCCACGGGATCCAGGGCTGGCTGGTCCGTCAGGCCGTCAAGGGGTGGCTTCCATTGCGCCGCTGCTGGCCGCAGGCGGAGCTGGCTGCTGCTGGCCGTAGCGGACGCCTCTCCCTGGAGCTGGTGAGCCACTGCTGGAATTACTCGCACCTTCTAGAGTGTCAGCTCGGCAGCCTTGTGGCGGCTCCGCCGCTGGAGGTTGACGTCACCATGACCGTGTACCACAGCTCAGCGGACACCAGGACCGTGGAGCTCTTGGCGCTGGCCTCGCGGCAGGAGGTCCGCGGGGTGCGATGGAACTGGCGGTGCCTCCCGCCAGAACAGCTCTTCCGTCGCTCGATTGGTCGGAATCACGCTGCGCTCGCCACGGACGCGGATTGGATCTGGTTCACGGACTGCGATGTCCTCTTCCCCGAGGGCTGTCTTGATGGCCTCGGAGCCGCTCTTCAGGGGAGGACAGACCCCCTGGTCTACCCGTCCTCCGAGCGTCTCACGTCGCTCCTGACCGAGGACGCTGTTCGTGGGTCCGAGGCTCCTGCCCTGCGCGACGTGTTGGCGAGCTTCGACTTTGTCGACGTCCCCGTGACCCGCGCCAAGGGTCCCCTGCAGATCACGCACGGCGACGTCGCCAGGGCCAACGGCTACTGTCGGGACATCGCCGCCTACCAGCGCTCGGAGACGGCGTTCGCAAAGTGTCACGAGGATACGGCGTTCCGCTGGCTGCTCGGCACCCAGGGGGTCCCGGTGCCGGTTCCCGGCGTCGCGCGTATCCGGCACCAGGCGAAGGGGCGTTACGGCGATGCCGGCGCGATTCGGGGTGCAGTGAGGCGCCTCCAGGAACGACTCCGGCACCCAGATTGAACGCACCCCGCGCGGCTCAGGGGCGGCGCGCCGTGGCCGCCGCGGCACGTTAGCGGTCTGGCGCCATGATCTTGGCCAGCGTATTCGCGTATCGATCGACGCAGTCCCCGAAGCTGAGATCGGAGTCGCGGAGGTAGGCGGGGTCCACGACGCCGTGGTGGCTGGCGGATTGAATCGCCCGGAGGAAGCGCCGGAGGTCTTCATGGGTCGCATGCTCGAAGGTCCCATCCTCGATGGACCGGAGCTGGCTCGCGAGCTCGGCGGGGTCGTCCACGGCGATCACTCCAGGTCCGCCACGGTAGAAGGCGCGACCGAAGGCGATGGTGGGCTTCCCGCGGAAGAGCGCCTCCCAGCCGGCGGTCCCCGTGATGGTGGCGACGGCCTCGCAGCGCTCGATGAGGTCGAAGGTGTTCTCCTGCTTGGAGACCAGGTGGACGGCCGGGATGCCTTCGAGGTGCTCGTAGAAGTCGCGCTCTCGCTTGGCGAAGCGCTGGGCGGGGTTCTCCTTGACCGCGACCTTCCAGCCGGCGGGAAGTGCCCGCGCCAGCGTCTCTATGGCGAGGTTCTGGTCCACGTAGACGCCCCCCATGGGGGAGGTGGTCGCCTCCGGCTGGAGGTGCAAGGGGAAGTAGATGAAGCGTTCTCGGGCGTGAGGCGCTTGCCTGCGCGCGCGGCGATAAGCGAGGCCGTTGCGAATGGTCCGGTGGAGGCGCAGCCGGTCATCCCCGCGGAAGAACTTCTTCGAGCGTTGGTAGAGGCGCTTGTTCCAGCTGAGGTCCGAGACGCCCATATAGAAGGGCGTGTGCTCCGCGGTTCGCCGCTCGAACTCCGCTTCAAGGTGCGGGGCAAGGGCTGGCGCTCCCTGTTGGGAGGAGCGGAGGAGGTCGCGGTACGCCGTCTGGATGGGCTCAAAGAGCCCGTCGATGGACTCGGAGATCACGTAGGTCTCCTTCGTCTGGATCTGGGCGAGGAAGAGAACCTCGAGGCCCATCGCGCTGGCCACGGAGTGGAGGACGTACGGGAAAGGGTGGTGTGGGATCTCCGAGAAGATGAGGCGCTGGTACTTGCCTTCGCGCAGCAGGCCGTACGCCCAGGCGACGTGCTCCCGGTAGAGGGTCCTGCGCTTGTCGTAGGACTGACCGGTGGTCGCGCCGCGGAAGATCCGCTCGTACATCCGGAGGGCGGTGACCTCGTTGGGCCAGAGCTGCTCGAGGAGGTGCCCACCCGGGAAGTGCGCGTATGGATTGGCGCGATAGGTGCAGGCCCTGAACCCGTTCCGAGCCGAGAGGAACTCGTCCGTCAGGGGGCCGAGGAAGTTGCTGCGGGACACGAGCCCGACCCTGACCGGACGACACGTCGCCAGGGCTTGCTTAAGGGCTGCCTGATTGAGGGGTCGCCGGAAGCCGAAGAAGAGAGTCGCGGGAGCCTCAGTCATTGCATCCCCCGCCAGGTGTGCGCCCCTCGATCAGAGCCGCGAGCACCGCCTCACCGCAGGCGTGGACGGAGCTCTCCCGTCCGGCGAGTGAATCCCTGAGGTAGAGCGAGTCGCAGACGCCCTCGTAGGAGACGTCCTGGAGGGCGGCCAGGAGAGCGCCGCAGGTCTCGGGCGTCGGAGGCTGGGCGTCGCCGCGTTGGATGGAGGTCATCGCCTCTCGGGCGTCCTCGACGGACCGAATTCGGGTGGCACCCGCGGCGCTCTCGTAGAAGCCAGGACCGAACAGCAGGGCGTGCCTACCGTGGCAAAGCGCCTCCCATCCCGCTGTCCCCGTGACGGTGGCCACAGCCTCCGCGCCGAGGCTGAGGGAGAAGCTATCCTCCTCACGGCTGACCAGGCGCACGGAGTCGTGTGCGGACAGCGACTGATAGAAGTGAGGCTGGCGCTTGTCAAAGCGTTGCTTTGGGTTCTCCTTGATGACCAGCAGCCACCCTTCTGGCAGCGCCCGAACCAGGGTCTCGATCACGATGGACTGATCCTGGTAGACCCCGCCAAGCGGGAGGGTCGTGGCTTCCGGCTGCAGGTGAAGGGGGAGGTAGACGTAGGGCCTTCCCTTCTCAGGCCTCATGCCCCGCTTGCGCCGCGCGGCCCGGTAGGTCAGTGCCGCGGGGAGAGACAGGACTCGGCTCCGGAAGAAGCGCTTCTGCCAAGTGTGAAGACGGGTGTGCCAGGGGACCCCTCGGCTGTTCATGTAGAACGGGCGGGTCCGACCAATTCGGCGGGCCAGCTCATCTTCCATCCGCGCGGCGAGCGGTGGGAGCGGCTCCGGGGAGGCAAGGCGGGCGGCGGTAGCTTCGTGCGGCTGCTCGACAGACCTGGACACAATGAAGGTGTCGCGGACCTGTAGCTGCATCAGGAACCGGGTCTCGATGCCCATGGCGCGCGCGACGTGGAAGAGCGCGTACTGAAAGGCGAAGTGTGGCACGTTGCAGTGCAGGACTCTCTCGATGCGGTGATGTGAGAGGAACCCGTGGGCGTACGCCGCCCACTGAAGCCAGGCCTTCTTGCGGGTCTCATGTCCGCGGCCGGCTCGCGAGACTCGCCAGGTGCGATCCATCACCTTCATGGCGACGGCCTCGGCCGGCTGGAGGCTCCTCCAGAGGGTGGCGCTTGGCACCGGCCAGGCACGCGAGGCCCTCCAATCAAGATCCCTGAAGCCGTGGACGTCCGGAAGAAAGACGTCGGCGCGATCGCCGAGGAAATTGGACCTGGAGCAGAGGGCCACGAAGGGGACGGGCGTGCCCGCTGCCTGGAGCTTGTCCAGGGCCACCCCAACCGCGCACTGGTTGAGATCGTTGTGGAAGCCCACGAGGAGCGTGCGCGGCGGCTGCCCGTTCATCCCGCTAACCTCGCATGATCCCTTCGTGATTGCAAAGCGCCGCCATTCAATCGAGGTCGTCGTCTGGCGCTTCTTGGAGGGCGCCTTCCTGGACCACGGGCTTGGGGCGGTTCACCGCGCGAGCGGGCGACGATCTGCGATCTATGGCGGCAACTTCCGGTGTCGCGAGTTCCAACCCGAACCTGTCGTCGCGCCTGGTGGCTATCCCCCCGGTCCGGCACGGCGCCCGGGGCTTATGATGCCCGGGTGTTGGGGCTCTCCTGTTGGCTGCGAATCGTGACCCGCTTGTTTCCGCTCATGGCCCTGCCATGGCTGGGCGGCTGTGGGGAGACGGACGCGCTCGGACTCGTGGAGGTGGTTCATGGGGACCGGTCAGGCGAGTGGGTCGATCCTCTGCCTGTAGACCGTGGGCTGGCAACGGTCTGGATCTTCGTGACGGTGGACTGCCCCATCTCGAACGCCTACGCCCCGGAGATCCGGGATATCGGCGCTCGGTGCCGGGACCTCGGGGTGGCGATGTTCCTGGTGCACGTGGACCCCGGCGTGACCGCGGATGGGGCGCGGGCGCATGCGCGGGCCTACGGTCTGGAGGGTCCGGTGATCCTCGATGGCAGCCACAGGCTCGTGGGTCGGGCGGGGGCGACGGTGACGCCTGAGGCTGCCGTCTTCGACGGCGCGGGGCGGTTGCGCTACCTGGGGCGGATCGACGATCGAACTCCGGCACTCGGGGCCCGCCGCGCCGAGGCTTCGCGCCGGGAGCTCAGGGCCGCGATCGAGGCTCTGGCCACCGGTGAGGGAGAGGTCCCAGGGGGCGCACCTGCGATCGGGTGCCTGATCGAGGAGCTGGGTCGGTGATCTCCCGCTGGGTGACCTGGATCGTGATGGGGGTCCTTCTTGGGAGTTGCGGCCCCCGTGAGGAGGCTGTGACCTGGTCGGGCAGTGTCGCCGGGATCATTCACCGGCACTGCGCGACCTGTCATCGCCCGGGGCAGCCGGCCCCGTTCAGCCTGCTGACCTTCGACG
>OCVR010002920.1_pt1 | contig 12485 bp, 13 predicted proteins | sample 1539091 | NCBI WGS metagenome assembly OCVR01 (sample SAMEA3355530, study PRJEB22509) | marine metagenome | biome: marine; feature: coastal ocean; material: water | place: USA | collected 2010-08-07 | depth 16 m | reverse complement strand
GATCTAATGAACCATTACAACTAAAAAAATATACTACTAATAATTATTATAAGTGGCATAAAGATGGCTTATGCGATCATAATTCTGTTTGGCCCGACGGAAATACACGAAAGCTTAGTATAGTTTTACACTTGTCAGATACCAAAGATTATGATGGCGGAGATTTTCAGATATATGCACCATGCAAGAGACCACCTGAAGTATTAGATATTCCTGTTCGTAAATACTCTGTACTAGTATTTCCGTCGCACGTTGTACATCAAGTAACACCGATCACACGTGGTAAAAGATATATCTTAACAGCCTTCTTTACAGGGCCACCATTAGTATAATGTACGATATACTTATTGTCTCTCTGCCAGAAATGGATAAAGACAAACCTGCACCAGCATTAGGTTTCTTAAAATCATATATCGAACAAAACGGATTTAGTGTAAAAACTATTGATGGCAATCAAATAGAAGATATAGATCTTATACATCTTACTATATCACAATTCCCTGCAAAGTACATAGGTATTTCAGTTTTTTCTTATGAGCAAAAAGATATTGCTTTAGAGATAGGATCTGAATATAACAATGTACTTTACGGAGGAAGTGGTGTACAAATAGATTGGCCTCATGGTGATTACATTGTAGGAGAAGGTGAGTATGCTCTATTAGAATATTTACGCGGTAACAAATACTATCCAGGTATTAATGGAAGACCTCCGCAACAAATAGATAATTTAAATAATTTACCTCCACCAGATTATACAGAAATTCATGAAGAACATAACTATGAATCAGCTGTCATATCTGGCTCACGCGGGTGCGTGCGCAATTGTACGTTTTGTGATGTTGCATCTATATGGCCAAAGTATAGATGGTGGGATGGTAAGACTGTAGCAGAGAATATGCATAAGCTTGCTGATCAAGGATTTAAACGTATATCTTTTTCTGATTCTCTTGTTAATGGTTCAATGAAACACTTTAGAACTCTGTGTGCTGAACTAGCTAAAATAGATCGTAAGCTTAAATGGAACGGTCAATTTATTATTCGTGCAAAGAATACATTTAAAGAATCTGACTTTGATAATCTTGCAAACTCAGGTTGTACTGGTTTAACTCTTGGTATAGAATCTGGTAATGAATCTGTGCGTCATCATATGAGAAAGAAATTTACTAATGATGATCTTGATTGGTTTGTAAATAATCTTGGTAAAAGAAAAATTAAGATGAAGTTCTTATTAATTGTTGGTTATCCTACTGAGACAGAAGAAAATTTTAAAGAGACACTTGACATGCTTCACAGGTATAAAGAATACGCAAGTACTACAGAAGTATCTCCACATATGATGTTAATAGATAAAGATACACCTCTTGACCATGATCATAGAGAACTATATGATGATTTTGGTTTTGAATGGTCTAACGAAAACTCAGACTATAAAGAAAGATATCGTAGATTCTTAAAGATATTTGAAGTAGGTCAAAGTTTAGGATATAGTTTTAAACAACATGCATTAGATAAGATTGAGAAATTTTCTAATTCCAAAAATCTTTAATCCAATCATGCTTCTCCATTGCTTCAGTAATTAAATTATCTGCATTGGAGAAGTGTACCATTTTGATTGATTCTGCAAAGTCTCCACCCATATAATATGGCTCATCTTTACTGACATCTTCATTCCAGTTTTTCTGTATCTTTAACCAATCATCTTCTTGCCATTTAGCAAACCATTTCATTGGTAACCATTCTCTGTCAAGCTCTACATGCATGTCTATAAAGTTTTGCTCTCCATTGACTGGTCCTGTTGCTAATCCGTTCTTAACATAGTAATTCTGCCAGTGATCAGGGTTCTTACTAAATGTCATCCATAGTCGATGTGTATCTCCCATATAATACATCTGAAAGCCACCATTAATTTTACACAGATGTCTTAGATTAGACCACCATCGTTCAAAGCACCCAAAGGTTCTTTCCGGTAACTGGTAATTTAATATAGAATCCATGTCACTGGTAATTATCCAATCAATATCAAGGATAAGACATTTCTCGCCAGTAGGAATATTAGCGAAATTTATTTTATGAAACTTAACTTTATGCCACTGTAAAGAAAACTCTGAAGGATCTTCTAACGGTACTATAATAATATCTTCATCTAATCCAGTAGAATCTTCAGTGTAACAATACAACGTGAATGGTGTTGTACTATTTTTCTTAATAGATCTATATAAGTTATTTACGTACTCAGAACCGTACTTAGTTCCTACTTTAAGTGTTAGTATGTGAATCACTGTTTAATCCTATCTGATCCTGATATTTTAAGCCCACAATTCTTTTGGCAAACATAAGGCCCGCAACTCTTCCATTCGCTTTCTAGTTGATCAAAGAAAGAATTACTTTTAGACAATCTTAATATATCTCCTGATTCTAATGTTAATAGATTCATTGTATTTGTTAAGTCAAATTCTGCAGCTAAAAGGTATGTATCTTCAGTTGTTTCATTCTTGGGTTTATACAGGTCAGCTGGTATATAGCAACATCTGTGTAAAACTCCATCACAATTTATGAATACACCTTTACTTTCTTTATATTGGCACCTTATAGTTTTTATTTTTGTTTCTTTTCTTTCGCTTTTATTTTTCACGCCTGAACCTAAATTTTTTTCAGTAGGTGCACCTAGATTTACTGTTTCTCCTTTTGTATTAGTGAAACTCCAAGTTCTAGTATTTTTAGACCACTTTCTATTAGATTTACGTATAACAAATTCAGAAAAACCTATTTCCTTTGAAAGTCTTTCAGCCTCTTCTAATTGATGCTCGTTGTGAGCAAAAGGAATAAATTCCCAGACAGCTGTCCCTCCTGCAGATATGAAGGCTTTTGCATTTCTAATAATCATATTATAATTCGTTAGCTGTCGGTATATATGATTAGTATCTTCTAAGCCATCAATGTGAAAATATACTTTAGACCCAGGATGAGACTTAGCAAAAGCCTTTCCTAAACTTGTCCACCACTTTTCATTTCTCATGCTACCGTTTGTTTCAATAATAAGTCTTATATTAGTGTGCATAGTAATATATTCAGATATCTGTAAACAGTCTTTTGCCGCTATAGGATCACCTACATTTCCACATAAACTAATTTTATCTAAAGTTTTCATTACATGTTTAGGAAGTATGTGTTTTATATCTTCTATCAATAATTCTCTTTTTGCGCAAACCTTTTCTATAGGTTTTGAGTTATTGTGCGGTTGAGTCCTTACACATAAAGGACATGCAGCATTACATTTTTCAGAAAGTTCAAATGTAATATTATTTAATTCTGGTTTTTTAGAAGTATCTTTCATCTGATCATATAATCCAAAGGCATGGTGCTTTTCTTTACACCACCAACACTCATAACATGGCATAGACATATCACCATGACCAGTGCGAGTACAAGAAACAGTGTACGGAAATATAATATCCATTAAATTATATCTTTTATACCAATTAGCGATTATTAACTTTGTTATATCTGAAAATGGCATTAATTCAGGTCTTTTTCCGGCCGGACCTCCAGTCCTATCACTAAGAATTTCCATGTCTAAAGATATTAGTGTATCATCATCATATTGTTTCGTACCTCCTGTTAATAAAGGACCCCTTTCTAGTATCTCATCATAAAATTTCTCTCTTGCTGGTTTTATATAGTATGCTTTTTCTTTATTACCTCTTTTTTGATAATCAAAAGTAGTCAAATTTATACTAATACTAGGAAACATTTTATTAACTGCAGATATTATTTTATTGCATCTTTCTACAGAGCTATAAGCAGTTACTGAAAGATCTACTGCGTGCCAGCACTCTATGGCATGAATGTCATGCGTAGGATATTCACTTAGACTTTTAGCGATAAGGTATAACAATAATGCAGAATCAGATCCAGAAGATAGTGATAATCCTATAGTATCTGTGAATTCTTTTTTATATCTCGAGAATCTCCACCTACCAGTTTTCATCCAACTTTCAGCTGGAAGGCTATCTGCACCTATTACTATCATTGTAAACCACCATCATACATCCCAAATGCCCATTTCTTTTCTCTGCACCACCAGCATTCTTTACATGGTTTTGTGAAGTAATCAGTTTTCTCTGCATACTCAACGCAAGATGCTGTAATAGGAAATAGGTCATCCATTAAATTAAACCTATGATACATATCTGCTACAAATCTTTTATCTACGAATTCAAATGGACAGTAGAAAGGTTTGCCGTGATGCTCATGATATGGCTCTCTGTCATTACCGTGTTTATCTCTACGTTCTTCTCGCTTATATAATAGGTTATGAGCTTCTGCTTCTTCTTTATCTGGATTTGCTGTACGGCCGTGGAACAATACATCAATCTTGCCTTCATCTCTTAATCTATTCTCATGTGCAGCATGATGATTTACTTTATCTTTTTCATGATTCTTATCATAATAATCAAAGTAGTGTTCGCCGAAATTTATATTAGGAAACATCTCTCTAAATAATTCAGCTATTTCTCTTGCATTCCATTCATTTGTTGGTCTAGCATTATGTACGCCAGTAATAAAATTAACTTGTGCATTAGACTTGCGCTCTGTTAATTCTCTGCATACCATAAATGTAACTAGTGAAGAATCAGCTCCGCCTGATAAGTTAATGCCTATCTTTTTAAATTCGTTTAATCTTGGATAAGGATCCCAAAAATCAACAGTGCCATATTCAGATTCATATATCATTAATTCCACCTAACAACGTTATCTTTTAATTCAGGTCTTTCTTTACTAGTGTAATGTTTTGATCCAGGTCCATCAAAGCAATTCTTATCTCTATATCCTAAACCCATAAACTTAATTAAGTTTTCATCATTATACCATATCTTATTTTTGTTATCATCGTTTTGTATAAAACATCCGCAAAATGATGAATCTACTCCGTATTTTCTAGCTATAATTGCAATAGCGTATGCTTGCGCCATTGCTCCTTGATGTGCCTTTAATTTAATTCCGTATTTAGCAGTACTATTTGGCTTTAACTCCTCTGCCTTTGTTTTTCCAAATGTATATGGTTCATATGTAAATTTTAAAAGATATGGTGCCATGACCTGAGTGTTAAAAGGTACTGCCTCATCAAATATACCGAATCCATTTTTTTTAACTTCGCCTGTTTTTACTGCATTTTCAAATATCTCTAAATCATTATATAGAATCTCAATACCAGGTTTAGCATCTCCCTTTTTATCAAACATATTTCTGTATTTCATATGCTCTACCGTTTGTATACAAACCGCTCTTTTATCATCATGATACTCAGGACCATAAACATCAGTTCTGTGATGCCATAAATTTGAAAATACTGGAGTTATTGATAAGGATTCTTTTAATATTGTGTTTATTAAATCTTTATCAGGGATAATATCTTGTTTAAAGTAACATGAAGTGTATCTTTTATGTAGATTATTGTATAGCTCATTGTCATTCATAATAAGAATCTCCTTTAAAGTGCGGTGTCCATTCAGGAAAATACTTTAGGATATTATCGCCTCTGTGTTTATCTCTACGTTTAATACCAGCAATCATCTCATGATAGCGAGACTCATCAAACTCTGCATTTTCTACATAGTAGATAACTTTTTGTAAAGCAGCGTTACTTGTATCTCCAAAACTATAAAGCCTAGATAAGTGTATATCTTTAATATCATCTGGTAAACATTTTAGATTAAACCATTGAGGTCTAGATGTATGCATGAAAGAAGGGACAATCCCATACTCAGCAGCACCTTCAATAATTTCGTGAGCGTATCCGCAATTAATAGGATTGATAGTAGGATTAACACCTAAATCTACATTTGGAAGAGTTGCTATAAGATCTATATTTTTCTTAACAGCTTCCCAATTAGAAGGGTATCTTATATAATTATTTTTTTCTCCCCATAATTCCATAGAACACCTATATACAACTTTCTTAAATTGAGAAAGAAGGTGGTGTATATATTTCATATTAGGATATCCAAAATTATTTGAAAAACAGAATATAGTTAATCTAGAAGCCCAACCTTTTTCAATTGCTGTTTCAAGTATTTGAATGTTTTGCTTTATAAGCCATGTTTCACCTCCTATTAGCTGGATACGAGAAGTTTTAGATAGTACTTCTAAAAACTCATCTTCATCCATTGCGTGATCTGAGTATCTGATAAGAGGTGGCTTCCATGGCATTTTAACGCCAGTTCTTTCTTCAGATCTTTTTAAAATAGTTTCTGCATCCATTTCACCTAAATCAATAATCTCTTGAGCCACTCCAGAAGAATCTTCAGGAGAACACATCAAACATCTTAAGTTACAAAAATTGCCCCAAGATTTTATACGTATTGTATGAAATCTATTTGGAGTTGGTATGTTACCTTCTGGATCTTCCTTTGTAATATCAATAAGACGTTCTAATTCTGCGCTTACTTCAGGATCGTCATATACTGGTTTATTACTTTGCCATCTAGTAGATACATGACCGCTGTGCTCTGTTTCAATGCATCGTTCACAGTTCTTTATTATTTGATCACGAGGCATTTTAGGGTCAACCATTTCCTTTCTTAATTTAGAACATTGTGGTTGATTAACGATCCCTTTTAATCCAATAGAAGAAATATGATTTTGTATTGTAACTGATGTGTTCGAACATGCGTGAGGTACTCCATAGTTTGAGACATACAAATTTACAAATGGCTGAGCACAAAACCACGGGCCATTTTTTTCTTCTAGATGTTTAAGCATTTCTGCATGATTTGCTTTTTTTAAACCAGTAGGAGATTGATTTCCTAGATAGGTATAGTTTTTAAGTTCATCTTCATATTGATTTTTAATTGGAATAATATTAGGCTTTGGCCCTTTATGAGTCTTCATTATGTATTCTTCCAATTACCGTAAATCTATTATATGTAGTAGCTTTTTGTGAGCTAATATGCCATACTGCAGTAAAACCAACTTGATCGCGCAACTCTTCTGCAGAGGCTACACAATTTGAGTGATCATTAACTTCATAATAATCATTAGATTGTGCTGCTATGATACCTGATTTTATATTAAGTGGTGCCATATGTTCAGCTGATGTGTTTATTATAAGGTTTCTATTACCGCTAAATTCCATTTCAGTTGCATCACTGTGAAACCATTTAATTTTAGGATGGTCTTTAAAGTAATGCTCTTTAGCGATATACAAAGCTTCTTCATCAAGTTCTATGAAGCGAATTTGTCCATAGCTAAGGTATTTATCGATAAGAGGAATCATGATATTTCCATACCATCCACCGATCAAGTATATCCTAAGAGTGTCAGATCGTAAGATTCCTCTATCCTGTAATTTTCTAAGTTGCTTTACTAAGTGTTCTTTATGTTGTATCTTATAAGGATCAAATGAGTTTGCGATATCTGCGGCTCGGGCAGGATACTTTCTTAATATACGCCTAGTTGCTTCATCCATATTAAACATAATAAATAGACCTATGATAAATGTTATATGTGTAAAATGGGGTACTAAGTACTCTGCCTCTGATGTTAACCGCCTTAAGCGTAACATCGAGAGATATCTGACCATTCCACACAATTTTTATTGCTATACTGAAGATCCTACAGATCTTGAATGTGATACTATATCTATACCTCCAGAACATGACCTAGAAATCTACTGGAATAAACTAGCTATGTTCGAAGATGGGTTTCTTGAGGGCACATGTTTATACTTTGATATTGACGTAGTTATACAGAATAATATTGACAATATATTTGAGCATTTGTCTGGCAATCTAACAATGATAAAGGCTTATTGGAAAGGCGAAGACTGTATTACAGATGGTTCATCACCTAAGTTTAAAGAGCGTTGGGATATGTATTGCAATTCATCAACGTTGCTTTGGACTGCTGGTAAAACCTCACATATATGGGATAGGTTTTGGTCAGATCCGGAGTATTATGTAATGAAGTATAAAGGGATTGATAGGTTTATATTTCATGAAGGATTTAATCCAGATTTCTTTCCAGAAGGATTAATGTATTCGAGACTAGGTGGTATATCAGAAGAAAATGTAGGCCACGCTCAAAAAGTGCGTAATAGAATTAAAAGTAAAGATCTTCCTTATGATGAACTTGATTTGTTTTATAAGGAAGATGCTTTAGTATGTATGTTTAATGGACCTACAGAAGATTGGATGTACAATGGATTCGAATCGCATTATCAATAAAAAACTTCACATTATAAAAGATAAATCTTTAAAGCTTGCAAAAGACTTTAATATTCATCCGCAGTATAGAGATTCAAGTGATATATTCTACCGAGGGCTGTGTATTAGTTACGCGAGAATATTTAAATATATTAGTGATAGAAAAAGTGTATTAGACTTTGGTGCTGGTATAGGATGCTCTCAATTTGTTTATGACATAAATCCTCAAGGATGGGATTTATCATTATCAGACATGATAGATTATGACTGGCGAAAAAATGAAGAAAACATCTTTTTTAACTCGGTAAGAAATTCTATGGGATATGATGCTATACCAATGAGCAATATAACTGGTAATAACTTTTATATAAAAACCAAAGATAAGTTTGATTGTATTATATTTTTTAGGTTTCCGCCTTTAACTAAATACTCAATAAGCGCAGATAACATAAAGAAAAAAATGCAACCGTGGATTACCGACGATTGCACTTTTATTTACGCTAATTCATATATTCATTATAAAGAAAACTGTGATTTTTTTAAACTTAATAACTACACAATATTAGAAGCAGAAGAACCTTTAGTAATAGTTAAATTTTAGTATTCCTCAATATCAGCAATCATCTCTTCCCACATCCAAGCATCTGGAATAACATATGCTAAGGTGAGGCGCGGCTCATCTGTTTTTGCTGCATGCCAAAATACTTGATCTGGTTCGTCATGTCCACCAAAATATCCTACCTTAATAGTCCAACCACCCGGATCTTGTAATCTAACGATTTCTTTACTAATAGGATGTTCGTATTCGAAATAGCCACCGCCATTTTCAGTATATGACATAATGATGTTGTAACCTGGAGCATTAGCATTGTTATGCCAACCTAAGAATCCGTCCTTTGGGTAGTACATCTTAACAGCACCGTACTTAGCACCAAGAAACCCTATAAGTTTTTTATCGCACTCTTTAATAGTTTCATCCCATTCTTTAGGATATCGCTTTGGTTCTGTCCCGAATGACACACCCTTTGAACACTCTGGAAAACCTATATGTGGTGCCTTTTGTAATTCTTTTAAGTATTCTACACTTGTACCATAATCACAATCATATGGGCCTTGCCTACTAGTGTATGCATTCTCTTCAACATCAACTGAAAAAATCCAGTCTTTCCACCAGTCTAAAATCTCTTGTAATTCAGGATTAATCTTTGATAGAACCCTCATTAACCTTTTCTCCATCTAATGTATGGTGATATACTATAATCTCACCTTTCGCTTCATTCTTACGGTAGTTATTTACAAAATTCCACCGTGCATCATCTTTAAAAAAGTTAACGCTCACATCTTTGTATTTATCCATGCGTAACAATCTCCAAAATGTGTATTGATCCCATGGTCGTAAAGAAGCATCATCTGGGTATGGCCAAGGCTCTGCCTCTCTTTGATGTTTATATTCTTTCCACCAGTCTTCCATAAATTCTAATACAATTGGATCACTGTTATAACACAAAACACCACAATGATGAATCATCTTATCTCTACCGTTATTAAATGTAACTTGAGCACCAGAGTATGGACGAATTTTTGTAAGTGTTATATCACCAGTCATTTCATCAAATACAGTAGAGATGTCTTCGTGCCTGACTTCGCAGTCAGCATCGATATACATCGTATTGTCATAAGGAGTTCTTGGTAAAGCCCATAGCTTTCCACGTATATGAGACGGGGTTTCTACATTTATGTAGTCAAATAAGTAACCATGTACTTCTTCGAATAACTCTTCTTCTGTGAATAGAGCTATCTTTGCATTTGGATAATAATCTAATATCGACTCAGCTAAAAATATTGCACTTTGATAATAATATTTAGACTGAGTCGCTACAATTAAATAACCGTTATTTAGTTTCTTCTGTTTCATTAATTACATTCAATAAAAGTGCAGTAGCATAAGCCATTGCTTCAATTTCAGTTGGAGCTTTACGAATCTTAGATTTAATCTTTCTATTCTTAGAATTTTTAATATCTTCGATTTCAAAGATAGCAAGCTTTGCATCAAATAAACGTTCTTGTGCGGTACGTTCTTTTTGAGTTTGTTGCTGCTCTTTTTGTGCAGCTGCTTGCTCTACAATATTTTCTTTTGATTCTTCAAGCATGACTTCAGTATTTGCTTGAATACCGTCTTCTCCATGCTCCTTAATAATAGAACTCCAATCGGGATTACTCTCATCACGAGTAACCGCAGCTGATTGAATCATGATTTGACCATCTTCCATTTCAGTTTTAATATTAACCAGGATGTGAGACTTTGCATTGTCTCCCCATACTGGCTGGTCATACGTTTTTGATACTATTTCCATTTAAGCGGTCCTTAGCCATAGTTTAATTGTTGACACATTTTGTTTTGTATTTAGCACTGTTGCACCTGCATAATAACCAGTATAGGTTCCAGAAAATGATCCGGTATAGGTTCCAGCGTAAGCTTGAGAAAAATATGCTGTGTATGTTCCTGTAAAATAGCCGGTATAATAACCATAAATTCGGCCGAGATAATATAAAGCGTAGTTTGCACTATACGTTCCACTATATCCCTGAGCAAAATTTCTATTATAATAACCTGTATAATTTTGTGTATAAGATCCAGTATAATTGCCGGCGTAATTTACATTGCCTCTTTGCTGACGAGTATCTGTAAATGGATCCCCCATTTGAACCCAAGTACCTCCTCCTGTCGGAGCAGAAGATTGTGCCTTATAATATCCTTTACCGGTAGATAACATCCAGTTAATATATTGTGCAACAAGCGTATTACTTTGTGCATTAGACATTTGCCTAATTCCATCTAAACCACTGTCGAACACTAATGGACGAACAGCACTAGGTGAAGATTCAGCAGTCTTTCTCCATAATTTTGTTGTAGCATTACCTGTCTGAGAAGTATCGGTTATGGTTGCTATATTAGACCAAGTACCTCCTGCTGGAGCGCTAGGCTGTAACCTATAACTACCTAATCCACTTGCTGCCATTATTTCGAATGTACGCCTATTAATATCTGCTGCAATTCTTGCATTACTTGCTTCTTGTAATCCGTCCAACGTTGTATCAAATACTAAAGGCTTTTTAGTAGATTCAGATTCTGATCCACTTAATTCTTGATAAAAAGTATAAGAAGTACTATTAATACTTGTTCCTACTGGATGAGATCCAACTGTATTAGGTCTTGCTGTATCAATAAACGAACCAATACTTGTACCTGCTCCAGTATTAACCCGTACACGGCATCTACCACTATTAGATGATGCAAATTGGTTGAGTATACGATGAGCAATCCAATTCATTTCTGAATCAGTCATCTCCTTAATACTATTGGGAGTTGTACTCGTATCAATTTTAAATGGTCTAGCCACAATAATATCCTATAAATTTATGGGTACAGACGCGTTCCGTTAACATCATATACATTTAATGTAGGAGCAGTCGAAACACTTGTAGCAATACTGATTGAACCTAAGTTGCTCATAGTAGCAGTACCAGTAACATCACCTGTTAACGTAATTGTAGGATCGTTAACATCAAAGTTTAGTTTACCACTTGTGTCATCATATGTTACATTAATACCAGATTCAGTATTAGTAGGATTAACCATACCTCCAACAATATCTTGTACATTCTCTGTAAAGTTATCAATGTTTGCTGTTGTATGATTATGAGAATCATCTGCAATTGTAACAGTTAAGGTTGCATTACCTAAGTTGGTCAGAGTAGCAGAACCGGTTGCATCACCAGCTAATGTAATCGTAGGATCTGCTGTAGTAGTAATACTTACGTCGCCAAGATTAGTCATAGTCGCAGAGCCAGTCACTGCTCCTGTAAGTGTAATAGTAGGATCAGCAGTTGCTGTAGTAGTAATACTTACGTCGCCAAGATTAGTCATAGTCGCATTACCAGTAACTGCACCAGTAAGTGTAATCGTAGGATCTGCTGTTAAAGTTGTAGCGATTGAAACATTGCCAAGATTTGTCATCGTAGCAGAACCTGTTACAGGGCCTGTCAATGATATTGTTGGATCTGCGACGTTAAAGTTTAACTTTCCTCCAGTATCATCGTAAGTTACTGAGATGCCTGATTCAGTATTACCTGAAATCATTGCTCCTACTGTATCTTGAACTTCTTCAGTAAAGTCACTGATGTTAGATACTGTATGAGAGTGAGCGTTATTAGCAATAGTCATCGTGATCTTGCCGGTAGAGTCATCATAGACTGCACCAATACCACCAGATTCTGTGT
>OCVR010002899.1_pt1 | contig 12540 bp, 10 predicted proteins | sample 1539091 | NCBI WGS metagenome assembly OCVR01 (sample SAMEA3355530, study PRJEB22509) | marine metagenome | biome: marine; feature: coastal ocean; material: water | place: USA | collected 2010-08-07 | depth 16 m | reverse complement strand
CGGAGTGGACCCTTTATTTGGGACATCAGTTTTTAATTTAGCCTTTAAATTTTTGGGTACCGGAGTCCAAACTCTACCTTGTCTGGAATTCTCCATTTTATCAAGAGAGCTGTCAAGCATAGCGTGGGCAACTTGACGGAAAACGGTCCAATTCTTTGGATCTAATGTCATAAACTAAATTTCGCTTTTTTAAACTTTGTTAGTATTAAATTATAATATATGTTTGGAATAATTATGAGTTATTGCTTATTTTCTATGTTTTAGAATCGAATAGTTCAGCAAGTTTTTCTGTCATTGCACCGCCCAACTGTTCAACATCCATTATGGTAACAGCTCGTTTGTACCAACGGGCAACATCATGACCAATACCAATTGCCACAAGTTCAACTTCACTTCTATTTTCGATTTTATCTATAACTTGCCTTAAGTGAGATTCTAGAAAACCTGTTTTATTTTGACTCTGTGTTGCATCATCCACTGGGGCTCCGTCAGAGATAACCATTATAATTTTTCTCTGTTCAGGCCTATATGAACAACGTTGGTAAGCCCATTCTAGTGCTTCGCCATCAATATTCTCCTTTAATAGACCTTCGCGCATCATTAACCCAAGATTTCTTTTGGCTCTTCTCCAAGGAGTATCTGCTCCCTTGTATATTATGTGACGTAAATCGTTAAGGCGACCAGGGGAGGCCGGCTTTCCATTAGCCATCCAATCTTGGAAGCTATGGCCCCCTTTCCAAGCCCGTGTTGTAAAGCCTAATATTTCTGACTTTACCCCGCACCTTTCTAGCGTTCGGGTCATTATATCCGCACAAACAGCTGCAACCATTATTGGTCGGCCTCTCATTGACCCTGAATTATCAATTAATATAGTTACGATTGTATCTCGAAAACTAGTTTCCTTTTCTTCCTTGAAGGTAAGGGCTGACATAGGGTCTATGATCACGCGAGTAAGTCGTGCGGTATCAAGTTGTCCCTCCTCAAGGTCAAATGTCCATGAACGTTGCTGCTGGGCAAGGAGTTTTCGTTGCAAACGGTTAGCAAGTCTAGAAATAATAGATGAAAGACCTGCCATATGGCCATCAAGGTAACCTCTTAATCTATCTAATTCTTCAATTTCACACAGTTCTTCTGCTTTGATAGTTTCATCACTTTTACTTGAATAAATTTTATACGGATCTGGTAAATTTGTAGGACTTGGTCGAGGTGCATTTGGGTTTGAAGTTTGGTCTGCATCATCAGGGCTCCCTTCTATATCCTCTGCATCAATAATATCCTGAGGATTTATTTCATCATCATCAACTGCGTCAGTGCTGGAAACATCAGACTGCCCTTGCTCTTGTGGGGTATCGGGTGTTTGATCAGGCTGTGTTTCTTCATTTTCAGAATTTTCTTCTTTTGACTCCTCATTTTCTTCTGGTTCTGCGAGGTTGTTATTGAGTTTTAAATTTTGAATGAGTTTTTGCAGAGATTTAGCAAAATCTTCTTGATCATAAATTTTACTTTTTAAGTTTAGTATACCGGAAGATACTTCTTCTTCTATTTCTTTTCTCCAGTTTGACATAATACCGTCGAAGCTAGACGGGGTTTTAATACCGGTAAATACCTCGCGAGTATATAAACCTAACGCTTCAGCAAAATTATTCTCATCTTTTAACATACCTATTTTGTTGAAACCTTTGCGTAGGCCTCTTGCAGACGAAGACGCAGTGAGGTTATTCCTAACGCCCTTTAAATACTTAGTACCTACAGCTTCAACTCTTGCAGTTTCTATTGCTTCATATATTGCTCTTTTTGGACCAATCCCAGGCTGATACTTTTTATGCAAAGCCTTGTCGTGATGCGCTATATGTAATGCTATTCCATCTGCTTCTCCCCTAATCTTGGAGATTTCGTGGGAATTTAATTTAGCAGGCAAGCTGGGTAACATTACTTGGTCTCGAACTAAACCGGCGACATCACCCCCAAAAGAAATGTCTATACTTGGATCACCAGCTAGTGCTTTTGTTGATGCTCCAATAGCATTCTTAAACCTATCAATTGGAGTGTTTATGCTCATTACCTATGTTAACTTGTTAGACTAGTTGTTGCTGATTCTACTAAATCATTTCCAAATGCTCTCTGATAAAACTCATTAATTATGGGTCTTTCTAGTTCATCGCATTTATTTAAAAATGTGAGTCTAAAAGCCTGTGAAATATCGTTGTCAAAAATGCGTGCATTTTCTGCCCAGTTCATAACTGTCCTCGGACTCATTACTGTAGATATGTCACCTGCTATAAAACTACTTCGAGTCATATCGGCTACTCTAACCATTGAAGCAATTATATCCTTACCCTCTGGTGTTTCATAAGTTGGTGATTTTGCTAAAACTATTGCCTCTTCTTCTTGATGAGAGAGATAGTTCAACTGACACACAATGTTCCATCTGTCCATCTGGCCTTGGTTTATTTGTTGTGTTCCATGATATAGACCTGACGTATCACCCAAGCCGACGGTATTAGTTGTAGCGAAAAGTCTAAAAGCACTGTGTGGCGTAATAACTTTGTTTTGATCTAATAGAGTTAGTCTACCTTGAGCCTCTAAGACGCGCTGTATCACAAACATCACATCTGGTCGTCCAGCATCATATTCATCAAAAACTAATGCAACAGGGTTTTGAAGCGCCCACGGCAAGAGACCCTCGCGAAATTCTGTAATTTGTTTTCCATCTTTTAATACGATGGCATCTTTGCCTATAAGGTCTATTCTACTGATATGTGAGTCTAGATTAATCCTTACCATTGGCCAATTAAGTCGTGCGGCCACCTGCTCAATATGTGTTGATTTACCTGTCCCGTGGTAACCCTGTAACATTACTCGCCTATCGTTAGCAAATCCTGCGCAAATTGCTTGAGTTGTACTGGAGTCAAATAAATATGCATCATCTATAGCAGGTACGTATTCAGATTTTTTACTAAATGAAGGGATTTTCATATCAAAATCAACACCAAATATTTCTCTTGCTGATACTAATGTGTCTGGTTTAAAAATTGGAAATTTATCGTTCATCTGTATATCCGTTTCGGGTTATTATAAAATGTTTAGCCAAGGCTCGTTGTTCGCAGAACCTTCATGGCACTAACTACACGCTGGTAACTTTCTTCAGTATTTCGTTTACCTTGATTTGTATCTGGGTGAAGCTGCTTAACTAATTGAGTATAGCGTTTTCTTACGTCTGCTTTAGTGGCGGTATCATCTAACCCGAGATCATTTAAAGCTTTAAGCTGCAGTTTGGATAAACTGCGCCTTCTAGGTGCTTCAGTTTGGTCTGCGATTTTGCCTTCACCGAATATTGAGTAACCTTCAGCGGTTGCTGCTGTTGAGCCAGCCTTGCGTTTTTTTTGAGCAGATGCTCGTTCTGCTGTATTTTTCCGCACGTCCCAAGTGGGCCGATGACCGTGGCGGGCTCCAACTTGCCATTCCGCAATGTCTTCATCGCTCATGTTGGAGAAGAAATTCCAATTTTTATTATATTCGCGTGCATGTTGGGTGCAAAAATTATAATATTCTCTCCCAACGCTATCTGGAGATTTGGGGGCTCTGCATCCCCCCATACTGACGCAACCAGCCCAATCACACACTTGTTGATTAGGGTCTAATTTCTTTTTACCTTTATTGACACGGATATCTATGCCTTTGGGTTTGTATTCAAAACTATTTGTCATATATACTATTACGTTAAGGGTTTTTATTTTGGTTGTTTTTTTAAGGACATAGTAAAATGGGCGTATTAGGTGAATCAATCAAGAGAAAATTACAAGAAAGTTTCAATCCGACGCACTTAGAGGTTATAGACGAATCTGCTAAACACTCTCATCATCAGGGTGCGATCAAGCATGGTTTGGATGGCGGAGGAAAAGAAAGCCATTTTCATGTAGTAATCAAAAGCAATAGCTTCGAGGGATTGAACAGATTACAAATTCATAGACTAGTCATGGAGTTGCTTAATGAGGAGATTTTGCAAATTCATGCTTTTAGCTTAGAGATAGAAAAGGTTTAGCTTTTAGATTGACCAAAGCCTTCAAATAGCGCTCTTTGTTTTAAATTTAAACCCTTTGGTTTAGTTGCTATTATTGTTTCACTTTGTCTTTTTAGTTCAAAGCTTGCAACTTCAAACGCCTCATACTTTTGACTTTTAACAGTTGAAACCCCCATCATTTTTACTTTGCCATTCTCGTGACTTAAAGAAAAATCGATATAGCCATTATGGAGTGCATTATAATATCGTGCATCAGGGTTTGCTTGAGTAAGAAGTAAAGAATAATCTGAAGTGTTTTCGCCTAAATAAGCTGTCATGGTTTTTGAAGATACAGAGGTGGTAACACACTCTATACCTATTTTTTCATTATTTTTACTGGTGAGGTCATTTATCCAAAACTCATGCGCATCTCCGGTTAGTACGATAATGTCTTTTATTCCTTCATTTATAAGTTCTTTATAAAACTGCTCTCGAGCGTGTGGATACCCATCCCAGCTGTCCGGATAAACAGGAAGTTTATACTTTGAAAGCTGAATGCTTTTGCGAACACCTTTCCAGTCTTTTTCAATTATACTCAGACTGCCTTCATCAATGTAAGGTTCTAGGTCGGCGGTAAGCAGACGCCCCATGATAACTTGGTTGGCAATTACCCGCCAAGTAGTTCCGGAAGATTTTGATTTTTTTAGCTCATTAATAATAAACCTACTTTGATTTTGACCAAACATTTCCCGGCTTGGGTCATTTAATATATCAGACTTAAAACTGTCAGCTCCACCAGGGCTTGTGATTTTTTCGAAATGATCTTCCATAACCAAAGGTTCTGCCCTTGCTGTTAACCGAGTTTCAACAGTTATTAGAGTTAAAAGGTTGCCCCAGTCAAAGCTACGAAATATATCACTTTTTAATTGCCCTGGTTTTGGCTCCCTAACTGGCATCCACTCATAATAAGCTCTCAAGGCAGCATGTGTCCTTTCTGTCCAACTGCCTTCATTAAGGTCGTGATTATCTGCCCCTGACTTCCAGCTGTCATTACTTGTTTCATGGTCGTCCCATATGGCGATGAGAGGTAATTTTTGAGTTAGTAATTGTAAGCTATTGTCACTCCTATATTGGGCATGTCTTAGACGATAATCATCTAATGTGATTATTTCATGTTTAGGTGAGTGTATCCGATTGAGATTAGTTTCTGAAGCCCCTTCATACTCACCTGCTCCATACTCATAATAATAGTCACCTAGGTGAATGACGGCATCATAGTGTTCTTGCCGCGATATGTGGTCATAAACATTAAAATACCCATGCTCCCAATTAGAGCATGAAACAATTGCAAAATTTGCTTTTTCAACGCTATATTCAGGTAGTGTTTTTGTTTTTCCGACTGGAGAAGTGTTGTTATTGAAATGAAACCTGTAATAATACTCTCTATCGGCTTCAAGGTTTTTAACATCGATTTTAACTGTAAAATCTCTAGCTATCTGGGTAGAAAAAAAACCAGATTTAGATATTAGCTCAAAGTTTTCATTTTCAGATAATTCCCATTTAACATTAAGTTGTCCCAGGTGAGGGTTTTCCGGAGTTATTCTGGTCCATATTATAACTTTATCAGATTTAGGATCGCCAGAGGCAACTCCATGTAAAAAGGAACCGTAATAATTTTTTTCTTGAGCATTATAGCTTGATGAATTCTGTGGCGAACACGCGAGTGCACCTGTAGCTGTTAACCCACCTAAAATCTGCCTACGATTTATATTTTTCTTCATAATATTTTCTTTTGTGCACTAACTATTTAGGCACCACTTAAGGATAGACTTCTGCGCGTGAAGCCTGTTTTCAGCCTCACGCATAACAACACTTTTAGGTCCGTCTATCACGTCTGCTGTTACTTCTTCGCCACGATGTGCAGGTAAGCAATGCAGGAATATTGAATTTTTTGCCGCAGCGTTCATCAGTGTATCATTTACTTGATATTCAGACAAATCTTTCAATCTTTTTTCTGAATTTTTATCACCCATAGATACGAAGGTATCAGCAATAACAACATCAGTATCTTTACAGGCGTGCAGAGGATTTTTTATAACCTCAATATCGGCTCCTTGCGACAAAGCAGCATCTAAAACACTCTTTTTTACCTCATAGCCATTTGGAGATGATAACCGTAGTTTATATTTAAATTTAACCGCAGCATTTATAAAGCTATTAGCAACGTTGTTTCCGTCACCCACCCAAGTGAGTGTCATGTTTTTTAGCTGACCAGCATTCAAACTTGTGTGCTCCTCAAGGGTAAGTAAATCAGCCATTATTTGGCAAGGGTGGTTGAAGTTTGTTAGTCCATTAATCACCGGGATATCAGCATTAGCTGCTAAGCACATTATGGTTTCATGATTATTCGCACGTAGCATGATCGCGTCAAGGTAGCTTGATAGAACTTTAGCAGTATCTTCAATAGTTTCGCCTCTACCTAATTGCATTTCATTACTGCTAGCAGTGATTGAGTTTCCTCCGAGCTGTTTAATGGCCATATCGAAAGAAAAGCGAGTGCGAGTGCTAGATTTTTCGAAAATTAAAGCAATTGTTTCGCCTTTAAAAGGGGCATCTTTATCCAATTCACCTTTTCGTAAACCTATTCGATTTTTTTTCATTCTGTGCGCATCATCTAGAATGCTTCTTAGTTCGGATGCTTGTATATCAGCCAATGACAGAAAATGCTTTGGGGGGGTCATTGATTAGTCCTCATGCAAAATAATAAATACTTACAAAAAATTACTTATATTTCCTAGTTAAATGTCAATCTTTTATAAATTAATTGTATAGTATTGAGCTAACCTTCAAAATCATCTAGTTTTTTAGCTTGTTCAAAACATGCCCTCAGAATATTTACTGCTTCAGTAACGTGAGTTTCATTTATAATTAATGGAGGAGCAAGACGTAACACATTATCACCTGCTGACCCGCCAAGCATAAACTTTTCCAACATCATTTTTCTAACTTCTAATGCAGATTTTTTTAGCTTCATTCCACATAGTAACCCTTTCCCGCGAAGCTCTTGAACTACATCAGGAAAATCATGCTTCAATTGTTCAAACTCCTTTTTTATAAGACCAGAAATTATATTAACATTTTCGAGGAATGCAGGCTTAGAGATCTCATCCCAAACAGCGTTTCCGACTGCGGTTGCCAACGGATTTCCTCCATAAGTTGAACCGTGTGTGCCCGGCACCATACCAACCCCAACCTTTGCGCTAGCTATACAAGCCCCTAATGGAAACCCACCTCCAACCCCCTTGGCCACTGCCATTATATCAGGCTCTGCTCCCTCTACCCATTGGTGTGCGAAAAGGCGCCCAGTTCTAGCTGCACCGCATTGTACTTCGTCATAAATTAGCAAAATATCATTATCATCACATATTTTACGCAAACCTAATAAGCACTGATCAGGTACTGGCCTGAGCCCTCCTTCTCCTTGAACAGGTTCAATGAGTATTGCCGCCGTAGTTTTTGAAATAGCTTTTTTAAGCGCATCATGATCGGCAAAGGGAAGGTGAATAAAACCAGGCAAAGCGGGTCCAAAACCTTTTAGGTATTTAGGGTTACCTCCAGCGTTAATTGTGGCAAAGGTTCTTCCGTGAAAAGCGCCTTGGAATGTTATAATATCAACTTTTTCTGGAGATCCGTTGTCATAATGATATTTTCGAGCCGATTTCATCGCGCATTCGAGCGCTTCAGCCCCGGAGTTAGTAAAAAAAACTTTTTCAGCAAAAGGCAATGCTTGGCAATATTTTTCAGCAAGAGCTTTCGCCCCAGATAACTGAAACATTCCAGATAAATGCCAAACCTTGCTGGCCTGCTCTATTAAAGCCTTCTTTGGTGACGGGTGATTATGTCCAAGACAATTTACTGAAATTCCAGCAATAAAATCCAGATATTTATTACCATTTTCCGTATAAAGATAGGCTCCTTCACCTCTTACAAAGTTTTGTATCGGGGGGTTATAGGTGTCATATAAGTGATCGCCATGTGCCATATTTAATTCCTTAAGATTTAATTCGCCATCCTGATTTAATGACTTTCAAGACTGTAAAGAAAAGAAGTATATTAATCAGAAATATTATTATAATTCCTGTTATTATGGGGCCATCTGAAACCCCTAAGAATCCATATCTAAAACCATCTATCAAATAAAAAAGAGGATTTAATAAGATTAATTCCTGAAAAGTTTCAGGAAGAACGTCAATTGAATAAAATGTCCCTGACAAAAACGATAGAGGTAGAATTATAAATTGATTTACCACGGCTAATTGATCAAATTTTTCTGCCCATATTCCAGATAGGACACCAACCATGCCCATCATAACTGCTGCCGAAATACCAAAGTAAACTATTGCCCAAATTTTACTTGGATACATGGGTGTAAAAAAACTAAGTGCTAACGATGTAACTAATGCAACGATTATGCCCCTCGTTGCAGCCCCTGCTATCCAGCCGATAGCTAGTTCAAAATAAGATAATGGCGGCATTAAGACATCTGAAATGCTACCCATTAGTTTCCCAGTCATTATTGATGAGGAACTATTTGCTGCTGCGTTGTTTAATATACCTAACATTACAAGTCCTGGCGCAAGGAATGCCATAAAAGATTTCGGATCAGGTCTAAGCGCTGAGAAGGCAAGCACAAATACTGTCATATACAGTAGGTTGGAAATTACAGGTGCAAGTAAAGTTTGCGGCCCAACACGCATAAATCGTTTTATTTCCTTTTTATATAAAGTAGCTAGCCCCATCCAATTAACCATACCAAATTCGTGAACTTTGGGTGTTGGTAGGGATTGCAAACCTAATTTACTCATAACTTATGTCTTTCTATTCACTACCGCAGTAACATGACCTTATTTGCAAGCCAAGTGCTAGGATTGATACATTTGAGGTAAATTTTTCTATAATTTATTTTATCTATATGTTGATTTCTGTGGATAGCTTTACGTAGCTATCTTGTGGTTTCAATAGCATCATATACTGTATGTAGTGTAATTAAGATTTATGGTTATTTTGGTAAACTATATATTGTGTGTGCAATAATTTACTGAAAAGTTTATCAAGATACCGATAAAGGGAGTATTTTAAAATGGCATGGACAGAAGATCGGGTTGAAATACTTAGCAAACTATGGGCAGAAGGCTTGTCGGCAAGCCAGATTGCTAAAGAACTCGGGGAAGTTACAAGAAATGCTGTTATAGGGAAAGTCCACCGTCTTGGGTTATCAGGTAGAGCGAAACCATCTAACCCTACAAAAAAATCTTCCCGAAAATCTACTGTGGTACGAACCAGAGCGGTAAGGATGCCTAAGGCACCTAGAAAGCAACAAACTACAATTGTTGCTCCCCCCCCGATAGAGGCTAAGCCAATGGCTAATGGTAAGTATGCCACCATATTAACTATCAGGGATCATATGTGCAAGTGGCCTATTGGTGACCCAAGCACATCAGAATTTCGATTCTGCGGAAGAAAAACTGAAGATAAAGATGAGCCCTACTGTACAGCCCATAGTCGGGTAGCTTATCAGCCATCGAGGCGAAGAGGCGGAAGCATCCGTGCATTGGGACCCAACCCCGTACGGCGCAGGCTAAAATAGTTTATTTTATTTTTTTTGTTTTTACCCTGTAGTATCCACTAGTTCATAGTTGCAATTAATTAGGAGGACCAATGAGCGAAACACACGCGCGTACTTGTCACATATGCGAAGCTAATTGTGGCACGCTCATGACTGTTGAGGGAAATAAAGTCACTAAAGTAACGGGGAACCCTGATCATGTCTTATCTCGAGGTTATATATGTCCAAAAGCTACTGCAATTCCAGATATTCAGGATGACCCGGATAGATTAAGGGTTCCGATTAAAAAAATTGATAATGATTGGAAGGAAGTAACATGGGCAGAAGCATTTTCTGACATAGCTAAAAGGCATAAGAGTATATTAGAGGGGAAAAAAACATCTGCAATTTTTGCTGGAAATCCAAATGTTCATAATTATTCCAGTAGTTTCTTTATGCGTGGATTAAAGAAGGCTTGGGGAGTTCAAGGAATATATTCAGCATCAACTCTTGATCAGATTCCTCATATGGTGTGCCAAAAGTGGGTTTATGGTCATAATGCTTTGTATCCCGTACCCGATGTAGACCGCACTATGTATATGTTATGCGTAGGCGGGAACCCTTTGGCATCAAATGGTTCTCTTTGGACAGTTCCTGATGTTAAAAACCGTATTAAAGAATTACAGGACCGCGGAGGAAAATTTATTGTAGTTGACCCAAGAAAAACAGAAACTGCTAAATTAGCAGATGAACATTATCACATTAAGCCAGGAACTGACACAGCCTTTTTTATAGGTTTATTATTAGCTTTAGATAAGTATAATTTAATCAACCCAAGGCACTTAATTCCACACTTAAAAGACTGGGATAAGGCCATGAACTTTTTACGCAGGTTCTCAATTGAAGGCTTATCAAGCTATTGCGGTATTAGCACTCAAACAATATTATCAATAGGAAAACAACTCGGATCAGGTAAGCCCGCTATAGTTTACGGGCGTATGGGTGTATCAGTTACAAAACATGGAACACTAAACCATTGGTTAATTCAATTATTAAACATCGCCACTGGTAATGTTGATAACGAAGGTGGAGTAATGTTTCCTGATCCAGTTATTGATCCTGTGGAAAGAAGTGGGACGGGCTCATACGCGAGATACCATCAACGTGTATCGGGTCGGCCTGAAGTTCTGGGTGAATTACCAGCTGCTGAGTTGGCATCTGAAATCACGACAAAAGGTGATGGACAGATCGGTGCTTTACTTACGATAGCGGCTAACCCAGTTTTATCGGCGCCAGGAGGAAGGCAAATAGACTTAGCTCTTGAAAGTCTAGAATTGATGGTTTCAATTGATATGTATATTACTGAAACATCTCGTCATGCTGATTATATATTACCGCCGTGCGGGCCTTTAGAGAAAGACCATTATCCGCTTTTCTTTGCCCCGCTTGCTATAAGGAACTATGTCGATTACTCCCCAGCCCTTTTCGAAAAAGAAGAAAATAGTTTTTCAGACTGGGAAATAATGGCTGATTTAACTGATGCCCTCCTACTCGCGGGCGGCAACACCCCACAAAGCCTAAGAGTGAGCCCACCAGAGTTGCTAGACCAATTCTTGAGATCATCTAAATATGAGATAAATTTGGCTCAACTTAAAAGCAGTAATAACGGCCATGACTTAGGACCCCTAAAGCGAAGATTACCAGAAAGGCTCAAAACTGAAGATAAATTAATTCATTGTGCTCCAGATATTATTTTAGAAGATCTAAAACTGTTTGAGAAATCATTTAAATCGCCAAAAGACTTCAGTTTCAGTTTGATTGGGCGAAGGCACCTTCGTTCTAACAATAGTTGGATGCATAATTCTAGACGCCTTATTAAGGGCCCTAACCGCTGTACATTAATGATGCACCCTGAAGATGCCGCTATGCTAGGTATTGATAATAAAGAGCTTGTTGAAGTTTATAATAAAATCGGATCCTTACAATTACCCGTTGAGATAACTGAAGATATAATGCAATCAGTTGTTTCTATTCCTCATGGCTATGGGCATGGTAGAAAAGGAGTTAAGCTTACGGAGGCGCAAAAAGCACCTGGAGTATCTATCAATGATCTTACTGACCCCTCTATATTAGATAATCTTTCAGGAAATGCTGTTCTAAACAACATTCCCGTTGAAATCAGAAAAATTCAATCGACAGAAGTGTAGTTAAACTTAGCCCAAACACTTTTTCCTATAGGCATAGGCTCTTTTAGTATTTTGCTCACTATTGCTTCAGCCAATAACGGTGCAAATGTAAACCCACGTGAACCAAGTCCAGTAAAGAGCCAGGTATCTTTATTCAAGTGGCTTATGATGGGCAGGGTATTTTTTGAAGTTACTCGCACAGATGACCTAGAATCTTCACCGGTAAGCGTTGCAGCTATCCCTGTGAATTTTTTTAAATTATTGATGTTTTCGATGTCATCAGATTTTCTTGGTATAGATGGATGATGTTCATCAAGCCTATTATGTGTTGCCCCAACAATCACTTGTCCTCCTGAGGGTATAGCATATCCGCCATAGCTTACAGCACTGCTTAAATTTGCCTTTGTGGATGTTATTTGGCCACGTGAAAATCTTAGAGAAATATTTTTGACTTCAGGCATATCTTTAAGTCCAAAACCTGCCGCTAGAAATATTATATTTGATTCCTTTAATATTTCTTCCCCTAAATGAATATTTTTAAGCCAGTCATGAATTATTAGTTTTGGAGATATCACTAAGGACTCACCAAGTATAAGTTTATTTTCTTCACTATCATACTTTAGATGATTTTTAGGCAGTGGAGACTGAGAACATAACTTTTTAAACCTAGTTATCTCGTCATTAGACTTTGGTATGTGAACAACCCCTTTAGTAGGTGAGTAATTATTATATAAATTTATTGCAAAAAT